>Ga0118677_10000583_pt1 | contig 74805 bp, 62 predicted proteins | sample AliMusrvi5mmetaG_FD_86154 | JGI IMG/M metagenome (GOLD analysis project Ga0118677, IMG submission 86154) | reverse complement strand
TTCATGCTGCGCGGCGGCAAATGGGATCTTGCTTTTGCCGGGCATGCGGAGCGCGCCATCCTGAGTAACAGTTGGCTTGAGCTTTGGCTTGACTCAGAGCGCCGCGGCCGCCTGCTCGGCATCCCCGCCGACAAAGTGAAAGCCATGGGGCTTATCCACTCGAGCGAGGCCAAATTAGTGGGCGCGAGCGCGTCCATTGGTCCCGATGGCTCGGCCACTCTCGTGCTCACCCGCAGCTTCCCGGATGTCACATGGACCGAGACCTATACACTGGAAGCCGGCCAACCCGTCCTGCGCTATGAAGCCCGCTTCGAGATGAAGCGGGAAGGGAAGCGCTATCTCGCTTTCGTCGAACACGGCGCGGGAATGCGAGGCGACTTCGGCCCGCTTCTCAAAGGAAAAACCCGTTTCAAGTACGACAACCCGAAGGCCCCGAGCCGCATCCTGCTCTCTGGCTCGAACAACAGCTTCACCCGCCTGGCATGGCGAAGCGAGCGATGCTGGGCCGGCGTTGAATCCGAACTCGGCGACGGCATCGGTTTCTCAACTTCGAAGGAAGTCACGCTCGGGCTTCCCGGCAGCAGCATCTGGTCGATCGGCAATAGCGGTTTCTTCGTCCGGTTTATCGATCCCGAGCAAGAGAACTTTCCATACGAATTCAGCGCCGCGAAGCCTCTTGAACTGGGCCTCGCTTTTGTCGCTTCCACCGGTGGGACAGGTATCTGGGAACAGACCCGCCGCCTGTTCCGCAACGTGACGCAAGCGCAGTCGATTCCGCTGAGCACCGCCTATGGCGTCTATCTCGGCGATGCGCCGCTCCGCGCCGCCGAAGTCTCCACGTATGCCGAGCAGACGCCCGGCCGCAACACCGCGCTCGAGATCGATTTCCAGCGCGCCTACCGGCTCTCCGTCAGCTCACAAAAAGCTCCTGTCGCCGTGCGCGCATATCCTATCGGCGAGCCTGCCCGCGCCGTTGCCATTCTCTCGGCGGAAGGTGCAGGCATACACACTGCCGATTTCACCGCGCTTACCGGCTGGCAAGGCAAACGGCAGAAGTTTGTTCTCGAAGTCTCGTCGCCTGGCGGCGCCACGCTCGATGCGCTCAAGCTCGTGCCCGCCGCGTTTCCCGCTCCGGAGTTGGGCTCGCCCGCCGACAGGATGAGCCTCACTCACGTCGCCACGTTTTTCCGTTGGAAGCAGGTCCAGGGGGCGCTCGACTACGAGATCCAACTATCCCGCGACAGCGGGTTCAACGCGCCCATCACCCTCTCCGCCTGCTCTGAGGTCGAGTTGCCCTACTACCTTCCGGCGGACAATGAATTGCCCCAGCCCGGCCGCTGGTTCTGGCGTGTCCGTGCCGTCGAGCCTGCGCGTCCAGGCGCGTGGTCTTCCGCGCGCAGTTTCACGGTGAATCACGACATCGCCCGGAAGACTCCCGGAATCAAGATCTCGCCCGAACATCCGCTGTTCACCATCGAAGCCAACGGCGTCACCGACCTGCGCAAGTTTGCGAACACGATTCCAGCCGATCTCAAGCCATACTTCGCGTTCAACGCCAACACGCACGCCAACTTCCTTGAGTACTTCAAACCGCTTCACGACTTCAACCAGAACGCCTTTGTGCGCACGCACCATCCGGGGCCAGTATCCGGTTGGATGCCGTTGTCCGACGTGGAGCAGCTTTTCCAGGCTTATCCCAACGTCATCGGCATCATGGGCGGCGAGACTCTCTCCGCCCACTATCAGGGCGGCGCCGCCAAGACTTACGTCAATCGGTTGCTGAAGCTCTGTGGCAAGTATGGCCGCATCTTCTACGACGCCGACGGGACTTACCCCGAGGAAAACAAGTGGGAAGCCCTCTACGCCAAGGAGGGCGCGCTCATGCGCGAATACGGAGAGAACCTGATTTTCGCTCAGAAAAACAACATTCTGCATCGCCAGTTCGTTTCTCAAAGCTCCGTCCTTGGCCTCTATCTCGCGGGCGCGATTGCGCACCAGGGCGCATGGGAAGATGGCGGATGGTACTGGCAGCAGGTGGGCTTCCGCAAGCTCGGCGATATCCGCGGCCAGCGCGGCGGAGACGCGAAGGATATGCCGCGCAACTTCTGGAACCTCACTTTCCTGATGGGCGTCAGCCGCGGAACTTCCGTGTTCAGCTTCGATGGACAGACCGGAACCATACCGGTGGGCGCGGGGTGGAAGATCCAGGAAAGAGGCCTCCCTCCAAACGCCAACCCTATGGCGCACTGGACTACGGAAGGCGAACTCACGCTGGCATTCAAGCGCTTCATGGAGCCGTTCGTCCGCGCGGTGATCCGCCATCGCCTGGTTCCTACTAAGGAGCAGGTACTCGACAGTGTGCACCTGGCGGTCTACAACGATGGTGTCCCGGTCCCGGCAGATCCAGACCACTATTACTACGAGTGGAAACCGCTCTACGAAGGCACCTACGGCTTCCGGCCGCACGGGGTGATTCCCGGCACGCTCATGGAATTCTTCCCCAACACCGGGCGGTATTACTACATCCCGGTGTTGCCACAGGGAAAGATAGACCTGGGACACGGGATCGAAACCTTGCCGCTATCGAGTCTGACCGACGCGAAGGCCGTCACGACACGCTTCGACCGCGCATACCCGCAGTGGTATGAAGGGAATGCCTTCGTGACTCTCGCCGGCGACACGCTGGCGGTGATGAACAGTAACGAGAATCTGGATGTCACGGAAGAATACAAAGTCTCACTGAAGAACCGCCGCGGCTTCCAATCGATTGCGGGGAAGATCGGCCCGCACGCCTATGTGGTGGGCAAGTTCGAAAACGGCAACGACAGTCTCTGGCTGCAAGCCAATACGGAATATCCCGAACGCGACACGGAACTGGCAGTGGCGTGCAACCGCCAGCCGGCCGTGAAGATCACGCCGCCTTCAGCCGCGAGAATGAACGAATGGAACGCAAAGACGGGAACACTCACGCTGAGGCTGTCGCACAGTGCAGGCGCGGTGGAGGTTGAAATCGCGGCGCCAACCGCTGCGCAGGGACTCGCGAATACTGTCGGGCGGCCATCCGATACGCGTGTTGCGCGCAGTGCTCGAGGCAGTTCGCAAAACTAATTTCCAACAACGGATCTTCTGCGATACTCTTATTGATCTGGAGTAGAAGAATCAGCGTGCCCGCCAAGTTCGCATTTGAGATGCCCGTGGCCGCGCTTTCGCGCGAGCAGGAGGCCATCGAGCACTACCAGGACTCGCGCACCGACGCGGCGTTCGAGGCCCTGTTCCGCGCGCTGTGCCCTCGCCTGCTCCTCTATTTCACCGTTCGCGGCTGCGACGCCGGCGTTGCCGAAGACCTGACGCAAAACGTGATGCTCAACGTCTACCGGCACTCCGGCATGGTGCGCGACCGCAGCCTGTTTCGCGCCTGGGTGCTGCGGATCGCCCACAACGAACTCGTTCAGCACTGGAAGCGGCTTGGTCGACAGGTGCAGACGATCGATCTCGACTCGTGTACCGCTGCGTTGCTGGAACGCGCCGCGACGCATCCCGGCGGCTGCGCGGTGGAGTTTGCCGAGGCCATGGAGCAACTGTTGCCTCAGGAACGTCAGGTAATCCTGCTTCGCTACGTGGAGCAGTTAGAGTACCGGGAAATCGCGGCAGTGCTTGAGGTGCCCATCGGGACAGTGCAGTGGCGGGCGTTTGTCGCAAGGCGGAAAATGGCGGGTTATTTTAGAAGGCGGGTTGTGTGATGATGCACGGATTCAGCGAAGCGCAGTGGATGGCTTACGTCGATCAGGAGTTGGCGCAACCGGACCGGGCACGCATCGAAGCGCACCTCAAAGAGTGTCCCGATTGCCGGCGCATGTGCGGTGAACTACTAACCGGACATCGGCTGTTTTCGGAATCCGCACTGCGGCTGGAAGAGGATCTCCGCGTGGCTGACGAAGAGGTGGAGCGTGTCGTCGCTCTTGGCATGATGCGCTTAAATGAGGCCCCGCTGTTGAACAGAATCGACCAGCTTCTTTCGGCGCTGGCGCCGATCTGCGGTTCCGCCGCCGCTGAGCGATCCATGAAAATGGCGGCGCTCGAAGCCGCGAACTCGTCCGTTCATGGTTTGACAGAGAGTCACTGGCCCGATTTCGTTTCGCACCTGAGCGCGAATGTCGCCTTGCTCTGTGGATGCGCGGCCGGATCGTTGATTGCACGCACTGGTGCGCAATTGGCCGCTGGGGAGGTGGTGTGATCTACACGCGAACCGCACTCACCGCCATCTGGACCGCCGCCGGTGCCGCATTCTGCCTGGGCGCATTGCGTTCTTTGATGATCCTTTTGTCGCATGCATCTGCCGCGGCAGCGATTCGCGAGGTTCTGACCCCGGCATTGCTGCTTGCGCACATCATCGCCACAGTTCTAGCCATTGTGGTTACACTAGATCTGCCGCGGGGATCCGCAATGCGCCGTGCATGGTGGCTGATGAGCGCAAGCGGCGCCAGTGCTTGCGTTCGCTACATTGTGGAATGGATCGCGGAGTGGTCGAATTGGACCGCGGCGACCGAGCCGCTGATCGGCATCCGGCAGATTCCGGGCGTGGTTGCCCTCATACTGCTGGTTGCATCGCTGTCGCTCATTTGGATGTCGTTCGCGCGCATGGGCATCGGGCTTTCGTTGCGCTCTCGCGATCTGCTTGCGATCTTAGCCGTTGTCGTCCTGCTGCCGCCCATTGTGCTGTTCCGGGAGAATCTGGCAGATGCGGGTTCGATGTACTCCGCGATCCGCCACATGCAGTTCTCGCAGCCCTTTTTGCTGGCCTGTTCCGGCGCGCTTGCCATCGTGCTGCTGCATATCTCCGAGGAAGTGGGGGACGGGCAACTGTCCCGCTCACTGAAATACCTGGCGTGGTTCCTCATCCTGCGGCTGGTGCTGATGATGTGCGCGATTGTGCCCGCCATTCAGCAGATCGTTCCACTCAAAGTCGTTCGCGGCGGCTGCAACGGAGCCATGCCGTGGCTGTTCACGCTGGCGATCGCTTACCGCTGGAAACTCGTTGCGGATGCCCGCACTGCGCTGGGGCAGGTTTGGGCGCGGCCGGCGCAAGAGGTTGCGCTTCCACCGCCCGCGTTTATGAGGAAATAGAAGTTCAACCAACCTCAATCGCAACCGGTTCGAGCAGTCCTGGCGGTGCAAAATAATTCCAACACCGGCGCTCGCGAGGGACTCTTCTCAGTCAAGTGAGGAAAGAAACCATGAAGTTGTTTGCCTCTGTCGTTTGTCTCATTGCCATTCCGGCCCCGTTGCTGGCGCAGACCAGCGGAGGGCAGATCACCGGCGCCGTCTTCGACCCGCAAAAGGCCGTAATCCAAGGGGTCAAGGTAACGGGCACAAATCTCGCGACCAACGTCAATCATGCCACCGAGTCAAACGACAGCGGGCTGTTCTCCCTCCCGGCGCTCGAACCAGGGACGTACCGCCTCATGCTGGAAAAGGCCGGTTTCGTTAAGTCTATCCGCGAGCCAATCACCGTCACCAGTGGCGCCACGATAGCCCTTGACTTCGACATGACACTCGGCAACACTGCGACTGAAGTGTCCGTCCACGCCGATGTTCCTGTCATCCAGACGGCCACCTCGACCGTCCAGTACGGCTTCGATCTCAAGCAGATCGACGAACTCCCGGTGTTGAACCAAAGCGCGATCCAGATCCTGGCGCTTCTGCCCGGAGTGCAAGGCGAGCCCGGATCGGAACAGGCGGCTGTCACCACGGGCCTCACCGCGCCAGGGGCCGGCATCTCAATATCGGGAAGCGTCCCCGGCACAGGCCAGTATCAGGCCGATGGTGTCTCCAACACCAGCCTCTACTTTGGCCGCATCGCTCTGGCCTTGAGTACGGATGCGATCGGCGAAATGCAGGTGATCCAGAACTCTTACAGCGCCGAATACCGCAGCGGCGGGGGCGCCGTGGTCAGCATGACGACCAAGTCCGGAACCAATCAGTTCCATGGCACGGTGTTTTCCTTCTCGCAGAACGATATTCTGAACGCCTCGCCGTGGCTCAAGTACAACAAGAAGGGCGTGCTGCGGTATTGGCGCGGCGGCGTGGACGTGGGTGGGCCTGTGGTGATCCCCGGGCTTTACAACGGCCGCAATCGCACTTTCTTCTTCACAAACTACGAGCCACTGCGGCAGTACACGCAATCCCAGGCTTATGCGCGCGTGGCCACCGCGGCCGAACGCCGTGGCGACTTTTCAAGCTCCGTCTACAATACGCTCACCAATCAGCGGATGTTCATCTTCCAGCATTTTGAGCCATTGAGCAACAAGCCGATCTCGCAGCCCTCCACCGGCTACCCGCAATTTCCCGGCAACATCATCCCCGCCTCCCTGATCTCACCCATCGGCCAGAAGCTGCTCAATGAACAACCGCTGCCGAACATTCCGCTCAATGGCCTGGGGCAGAACTACACGGTCTTCCGCAGCGTTCATAATTACGATGATCGCTATCTGTTCCGCATTGACCACGTCATCACCAACAACCACCGCATCGCCGCGCGTTTCGCACAGGTGCCCACCAAGGGAATTCGTTTCAACTTCGGCGGCTACATTGAATGGGTTCCTGTGGACCACAACACGGGGACAAATGCTGCGTTTAGCGACACGTTTACCTGGGGCACAAACAAGGTGAACGAGTTCCGCTTCGGCTTCAACCGTTCCTGGAACGCGCGCACGCAAACCGACGAGCAACTAGGCGTCAACGGCTTTCAGAAATTCGGATTCCCGTCTTACCTCAATCAAGGCGTGCCGTTCGTCAACAACCCCGGAGACCCCAACGTGCAGGTGTTTGGCAGCAGTGTCGGCACCCACGAAATCGACAACTTCTCTGAACTCTCCGACACGCTCAGTTGGGCCAAAGGCAAACACAATTTGAAGATCGGCGCCAACTGGCAGGCACCGCAGCAAAACCTGACCGACCTGACGAACCTGGGAGGAACCTGGCAGTTCAACTGGACCTCCACGAATATCGGATCGGGGAATACGGGCGCGGTTCTCGGCGTCCCGAACGCGACGACAGGCTCGACCTTCGCCTCGATGTTGCTCGGCTATCCGAACTCCATCCTGATTTCGCCGACGATCATTCCGTATCAGTATCGCTGGAAGTATGTCGCGGGGTTTTTCCAGGACGACTGGAGAGTGACCTCGCGGTTGACTATCAACGTAGGCCTCCGTTATCAGGTCGAAGTTCCACGCACCGAGAAGCACCACTGGCAGGGACCGTTCGTCAACGAGCCAACTAAGCTGCCCAGCGGCGCGCAGCAGCAAGGGTACGTGCAATTGGGTGGCCTCGGCGGCGCGCCCGCCCATCTCTGGCCCATCCGGTATAACAACTTCGAGCCGCGCATCGGATTCGCCTACCGCCTGCCGAAGCTCATTCCCGGGCTGCAGGTGATGCGCGCGGCCTACGCGATCAATCACGTCCCAACCAACGGATTGTTGAGCAGCGCGGTTCCCAATCTCAGCCCGCAACCTGGCTCGCTCGCCAACAACGGCGCCGCGAATGGCGGCCAGGTGCAGATGGACTTCGCGCCGCTGGTGCTGCCGAGCGTCGCCGTGACAACGCCCGCCGATGGCAAGTTCATCAACCTGAACACCGTCGCACAGCTCTTCTATTTGAATCCGAACGTCAGGATCCCCTATGTTCAACAGTGGAACTTCGGACTCGGTTTTCAGTTTGGAAGCACGATGGGGCTGGAACTCAACTATGTCGGTAACAAGAGTACGAACATGTTTGGGCCCGCGTCGATCTTCAACAGCGTGAATCTGCCCGAATACATCCGGCAGTTTCAATCCGGCCTCAATATGAACCAGCAAGTGCCGAATCCCCAGGGCATTCTTGGCGCAAACGGCCAAGTGATCAATGTTACGCGGACCAACGCATTGCGTCCGCTCTCGACTTTTGGCGATATCTACGATCCGCTGTCGCAAGGCTATGACGCGCGCTACAATGCGCTGCAGGCCAACTTCACCAAACGCTTTTCCGGCGGCATTCAATTCAACGTCAACTACGTGTGGATGAAAGCTATGGACGACGTCTCCTGCATGGGCCAGTTTTGCAGCTCAGCGTTACAGGGGTGGGGGTTCGGCGGACCGCAGAGCCCGAGCAATTCGCACAGCCTGGAAAAATCGGTCTCCACCTACGACGTTCCCCATACTTTCCGCATGAATTTCAACTGGGATGTGCCATTGGGCCGTGGCAAGCACTTCTTCAACAGCGTGCCGCGTCCCATCGATCTGATCATCGGGCGTTGGAAGCTCAGCGGCAATCTTGAGGAGCGCAGCGGCTTTCCGTTCTCAATCATCGCCGGCACCACCGCCGGCCTGCCCGATAATCCCAATTGCTATTCCTGCAATGAATTCGCGCAGCTCCGTCCAAATGTCAACCCCGGCGTCAATCCCATTCTTCCGAACTGGAAGGCCAACTGCGATAACCCTGTCACCGGCGTATGCCCATTCATCAACCCAGCGTTCTTCTCTCCGCCCGCGGCATTCAGCCAGGGCAACGCCCCACGCGTGATGGATTACCTGCGCATGCCGCACGTGCAGAACTTCAACATGGCGATCCTGAAAGAGTTCCCAATCCACGAACAGATCAAGCTCGTGTTCCGAGCCGAACTCTACGGCGCATTGAATCATGCCGTCTTCGCCACCAACTTCAATACCTTCACGTTGTACACCGGCTTGAACTATTCCGGGCTTCAACCCGGTGCGGTCCCTGCTGTCACGGCGAACAATATCTCCGCACAGTTTAGTAATCTGGTCAACATCAGCGGTGCCCGGAAAATTCAACTCGGGCTGAAACTGTATTTTTGAGGGCCAATTTCAAAGCAAAATGAACTTTTCTCGATTCGTTGTTCTCGCCCTTTTACTGAGCCCGCTACGAGCGGCCGAACCGTTCCCCGGCGAGAAGGCCGACTTCCACGGTGTGGCTTTGTATTCGGTGCCATTCGGCAAAGACGTGGCCAAGGTTCTGGTCCCGGCAAACCCCGCGCCAGGACGGCCGTGGGTGCTCGCTCAATCGCTCTATAACCCAGAAAGCGCGCCTGTCGCTTACATGACGCGCACGGAGTTGGAGCTTGTGAAGCGCGGCTTCCATATCGTGGCGTTCGGTTTGGGCAACACGTTCGGCGCGCCGGATGTAGTCGTCAAATGGGACGCCGTCTATCGTGACATGACGGAAAAGTACGGCCTAGCCAAACAGACATCGCTGATGGGCGTAAGCCGAGAGGGCCTGCCGATGGCGCGTTGGGCCGCTGCGAATCCCGGCAAGGTTACCGCACTGTATCTGGATAAGGCAGTGTGCGACATCAAGAGCTGGCCAGGCGGCAAGATAGGCAAGGGCAAAGGCAGCCCTCGCGATTGGGCAAGCCTCCTGCCGCTCTACCACTTCAACTCTGAAGCTGAGGCGCTGGCGTACGATCAGAACCCCGTCGATCTCGCTCCCAAGCTCATCGCCGCCAAAGTCGCCATCCTCTATATCGCCGGCGAAACGGACGATGTCGTTCCCTATGCGGATAACGGTGCGCGCGTGGAGCAACAGTACAAGAAGCTGGGCGGCGAGTTCGTGCTGATTTCGCATCCCGGCGAAGGGCACCATCCGCACGGTTTGGCCAATCCGTCCCCAGTTGTGGACTTCATCGTAAATCATGCAGGCGCGGATCCGATCCTGGCTTATCTGGACGGCAAGACGCCAGAGATCCTGCGCGAACTTCCGCCCGTTGGTGCAGTGCCAGAAGGCGTCATGCTACGGCGTGTTGTGTTCCGCTCACGCGACGAATCGGAGATCTTCGCCGTCATCGCAAAACCCACCGCACCGGGCAAATATCCCGGCATGTTGGTGCTGCATGGCGGCGGTGGCAGCGCTGAAGTGGACAAGGCGATCGCCTGGGCGCAACGCGGCTACGTGGCCGTCGCGCCCGATCTGCCCGGCATCGCCGAGCCGAAAAAGCTCGTCGACACCAAAGGCAAATGGAGCGCCTTGAAGTATGGCGAAGGGCGCTGGCAAGCCAATCCCGATGGCAGCGCAAGCATGATATTCGATGCTGTGCTCGCCGCCATGAAGTCGCTCTACCTGCTGCGCGCACAGCCGGAGGTGGACCCATCGCGCATCGGCGTTGTAGGCATTTCATGGGGCGGCTACATGACAACGATGGTGGCGGGGCTTGCCGGCGATCAGGTGCGTGCGGCGTTTGCCGTGTACGGCTGCGGCTTCTATGAGCTCACGGCGCAGCGCGATTCCACCATGGCCAAGATGACCGAAGAAGACCGCGTACGCTGGTTGCGCGATCTGGACGCGGGCCGCCGTGCGCCGGGCATCAAGGCGGCATTCTTCACCGCGGGCGCAGCGAACGACTTCTTCTACTGGCCGCGCGCTGTGCAGGCAACACTCGATGCGATTCCCGGCGAGAAGAACCACCTCTATGCGCCGAATGCAAACCACAAAGCTCCGCTGCCGGGCGGGACCGTTTCTCCCACGAAGGGAACTTGGCTGTCGATGGAGGTCCCCTATTTCGAATACCACTTGAAGGGTCTGGGCCAGCCTCTTCCAAAAGTCACGGTGCAGCGCAACAGCGACCGGCTTCTCGCTCGCGTCAACATCACATCGCCACGTCCACTTACCAAGGTGGAGTTCTATTGGGCAAGAACCAACGCCGACGTGATGAAGCGCGAATGGATCGCACAGCCCGCTTCAAAGTCCGGTGACAATCAGTACGAAGCGAAGCTCCCCGCCGAAGCTGCCGACTGGTTCGCGGTCGCCTCCGATGACCGTCCCGTTACGGTGTCGGGCGACCTGATCTCCGTGGGCGTGGCGGCGGCGCAGGCGAACTCGTGGATCAAGGCCGAAACGGACCGGCCCGGCGCCATCTACAAGCCCGGCGAGAAAGTGGTGTTCCGAGTCAGTCTTGCGCCGAATGCGCCCGTCAATGCGACAGAGCTTTCGTGGACGCTGACTCTCGACGGCGCAAAGCGTTTGGCGCAGGGCATCGTTTCTCTCAAATCCGGCCCTGTAACCGTTGAAGGCACGCTCGATCGGCCCGGCGTCCTTCAATTCAAGGCCACGTCAGGTTTCGCAAACACGCTGTTGGGAGAAGCCATAGCCGGCGCGGCATTCGATCCTTACCGCATCGAGGCCACGGCGAAACTGCCAGCCGATTTCGAGGCCTTCTGGAAAGCACAGAAGGCCGAACTGGCGAAGGTTCCGCTCGACCCGAAACTGACACCGGTCTCTCAACCGGATCCCAACTTGGAAGTATTTGAGCTCAGCCTGGCAAACATCAACGGCCTGCGCGTGCACGGCTATCTGGCTAGGCCGAAGAGCGCCAAATCGCTGCCCGCACTCATCGCGCTTCCTGGCATGGGACTTCATCCCGACGATTTCAAGAAGGCCGTGGAGTACGCGAAGATGGGCTTCCTTGCGCTCGATCTCAGCATTCACGACCTGCCTATGGTGCGAACTGCGGAGGACCTCAAGAAGTGGCAGACCATCGTGGGCTATCCCTATATTGGCCGCGAGGACCGCATGACCTATTTCTACCGGCAAGTGTTCCTCGGCATAGTCCAAGCGGTGAACTACCTGGTTTCGCGCCCCGATTGGAATCGCAAATCGGTGATCTCTTACGGCGGCAGCCAGGGCGGCGGACTCGCCCTCATCGCCGCCGCGCTCGATCCACGAATCACCGCGACTGTGGCAATCGCGCCCGCTCTCGGTGAGCACACTGGGCTACTGCACGATCGGCCCGACGCCGCTCCCAACAGGCTACGAAGGGCAAGACGGTTTCTGTGCCCCAGATGCGTTTTGGCCCTGTCCGACGGTCCTCAGAGTGGACTGAGGGTCAATTTGGGAGGGAGGGGTGCCGACGGTTAACGATAACTCCGGGACCCCTCTTGTGCTGGTCGATCAGCACAAGCCAGGAACGCCTGAAAGAAAAGGGCCTGCAACAATCCTCCAAAACCAGTCAGCAGGGAGATCTCACACACTACGTTGTGGCGCGGCCTGACGTGGCAATTTGCGCTGTTCAACCGGCAATCGGACCGAGCGGCAGGAAAAACACTTGCGCAATCCACTCGGTGGTTACATGCAGTGCAGGGGAGGACATTCGCCTGACCCCAGCTATGGGAGGAGTCGCGTCATTTACGACTGCGGCCGTTGACACGATACTCCACGAGAATATCGGATAGCCGTTTCACAACGGCCGGGTAATCGTTATACACGTTCTCAGTCTCTCCGCGGTCTTTGGCCAGGTTATAGAGTTGGCCCCGCGGCAAGCTTGGATCGGGTCCCATGTCTTTCGTTTTCCAGCCCGATGTCTTCAATCCCAGTTCTTCCATCCGCATCCCGGCGCGGCTGGTGTAATCTGTGGTTGTACCTCCCGATCCTTTCCCAAGAATCAACACCCAATCGCCCTCGCGCACTGCCAGCATTCCCGTGTAGCTCGAAAGCACCACCGCGCCATCGCGAACAGGTTTTCCTCCGCCGGCTCCGAGCAGCGCTGGCAGCACATTAAAGCTATCGGGACCCGCATTACGCGGCATGCTAACACCGGTTGCGGCACAGACTGTGGCCATAAAGTCCGCAAGACAGATCAATTCGTCAGAGTGGGAACCTTCCTTGATCTTCTTTGGCCAGCGAGCGATGAAAGGAACGCGATGCCCCCCTTCCCACGCATCTGTCTTCTGCCCAAGAAGATCAGCATTCTGGCGGTGCCCCATCCCATAGGCCTCGCGCATGTAGACGGCGCCGTTATCGCTAGTGAAGATCACCAGCGTATTGTCCGCCGCTCCGGTCCGTTCCAGAGCCGAAAGCACTTCGCCAACTGACCAATCCAGCTCACGAATAAAGTCGCAATAAACGCCGCACGAACTGGTTCCGCGAAAGCGGGCATTGGGCGTATACGGTGAGTGGATATTGCACGGCGCGAAGTACAGGAAAAAGGGCTTGCCCTTGCTTCGTTCAATGACCTGAACAGCCTTCGCCGTAAGGGTCAACCCCAATTCGTCGTCCTTGTACCGCGCCGCGGCGCCGCCGGTCATCTGATTGGTCTTGCTGTCCGGGCCGAGGCGGATCGGGTCCTTCGGATCGAGTCCGGCAACGCGGTGGTTTTCGACATAGACATACGGCGCCTGTGCGTTGGTGACAGGTACGCCGAAGTAGGAATCGAAGCCTGTTTCCAGCGGGCCGGGCTTCAGTTCGCCGTTCCAATCGGGATAGTCCTGTCCAAATCCCAAATGCCACTTACCCACACATGCGGTTGAATAACCGGCGGATTTCAAAATCGAAGGGACCGTCGGGCGGCCCTGTTCAATTAGGAGAGGATCGTGTCCAAAAAGGCAATCGTATTTAAGTTGCGTCCGCCAGCAGTAGCGTCCGGTCAGGATCGCATAGCGGGTTGGAGTACAAACCGCAGCCGGAGCATGCGCGTCTGAAAACAGCATGCCGTGCTTCGCAAGCGCGTCGATATTGGGTGTTTGGACCTTTGTGGCGCCGTAGCAGCTCAAGTCGCCATAGCCAAGATCGTCCGCCAGAATCAGGACGATATTCGGGCGGCCTGTGCGAGACTGCGCGAATCCGGCCTGTTGCGCATAGGACGTGAGGCCGCCGGCGATGGCTGTGCTCAGAAACTTTCGTCTATTCATAATCGATCTCAACGAGCCGCCTTGGCTTTTGTCCCGCGGCGAGTTGCCGCCCGTGACGCCGCCTTTGACTTAGCCTCGCCGGTAGGGATGCCGGAGATGGGGAAATGACCATCCAGGCAGGCCGTCAAGAGAACACCCTTGGCATCGTGCAGATGCTCCGCCATTCTCAATCGGGCCTCCTCGGGCTTGCGCAGGTGGATCGCCGAGTAGATCGAACGATGGAACTCGAGCGCCCGCCCCGGCGGCGCAAGACGGCTGGTTAGCTCCATCCCCTGCTTGAAGGCCTTGTGAATCGCGCCGAACATGCGCGAACAGATTCGATTCCGCGTTGCGTGGCAGACGGCTTCGTGAAAATCGGTATCGGCCTGCGCGGTATCGCTTTCCATCCTGTCGAATGTGGCGCGCATGATCGCCAGATCTTCAGCCGACGCGCACTCCGCCGCGCGTGCTGCAAGTTCCGGCTCCAGCATCAGCCGCGCCTCAAACAGCTCGATGAGCGATACGTCATCCAGCAGGATCAGAAACGAAAGCGGCATGGAAAGAATGCCGCTGGCGTCGGAGCTGAAGTACGAACCGTCTCCCACCCTCTGTACGATCACGCCAACGCTTTCGAGTACCTTCATCACTGGACGCAGCGACGAACGGCTGGCGCCAAAACGTTCGGCCAATTCGCGTTCCGGAGGGATGCGTCCGCCAGGCCGCAGTTCTCCGCTCGCCAGCAGATCGCTGAATTCCGCAAGCAAGCGGGCCGTTAGATCCTGCTTTTCACCCGTATCAATCGGCACTTTAGTTGGCATAGTGTTAAGGATACCCCAGGGGGGTCTCTACTGTTCCTCTAATACGCGCATCAAAACATGATCTTCACGCCTGCCTGCAACTGCCTCATCGTAGTAGTGAGGAACGTGATCGAACCTGCGCCAACAGTCGAAATATTGGTATTGGGCTGTCCGAACTGAGGATGGTTGCAAATGTTGAAACCTTCGAACCGGAGCTGAAGTTGCCCCGCTTCCCCCAGCTTTCGAAGTCCGTAGCGCTTGAAGATACTGAAATCGAAGTTGGTGGCGCCAGGACTGTACAGGATGTTGCGGCCGGCGTTCCCGTAGTTGTACTGCGTGGGGGTGGAGAAGGCCGCCGTGTCGATCCAATTGTTGATCGTGGGCGTGAAACCGGCCGTGCTGACCGAAGGGTCCCAGTTGGGCCGCGCAGCCCCGGTATTTGCGGAGCTGACGTTCATCGTCACGGTGAACGGATGCCCGCTGCGGATCGTCGTGATTCCATTTATCTGCCAGTCGCTCAGCGCGCCTGCCACAAGCCGGTTCGCCGTATGGAACCGCTTCCCGGTTCCGAAGGGCAATGCATAGGTGTAGCTGAGGACAAGCCTCTGCGGGACGCTGGAAGAGGATGCCGAACGCTCCCAGCCGATGTTGTTGACATTGCGGAATTGGAGGTCGCCGATGAGAGATCCGCTGCCAAGGTCCATCGACTTGCTCCAGGTATAGGAAACCAGCAGTGAGATTCCGTTGGAGTAACGCCGCTGCACGCGCAACTGCAACGCGTTGTATTCGGAGTTCGCCATGGAATCGACGTAGGTAATGTCCGAAAATCCCTGGTATGGCCGCCGCGCAGCCGTCGTGCCGGCTCCGGCGTAGGCCTGATTGATGTTGTATTGGAGCGACAGGTGCGTCCCCTTGGTGCCAACGTAGTTCGTATCCACAAGAAACTTGCCCAGCTGTTGTTGCAGGCTCAGGCTCCAGTGATACACGACGCCCACGTCCATTGCCGGATCCCAGGAATTGAAGGTCGTGTTGGCCGCTACCAATTGTGTTGGATCAACGGCATTGGTGGGGAAGCCCGTGGCAAAGGAGAGCGTGGGATGGACGCCGTCGCTGGTATAGGCGTAGCCAATGCGATACGGCGGATTATATTCTGGGCGCGTGGATATGCCCGCCGCATTCGCTTCCGCAAAGAATACGCCCCCGCCCAACCGAAGCACCGTATCGCGGCGAAGTTGATAGGCGAGGCCCATTCGCGGAGCCCAGTTGTTGCGGTGGTTTTCGACCAAACCGCGCGGATCGAGATTGGACGGAACGGCCATTGCCAAAGACGCCGGAGTGGAGGGCGGCACTTTGTTGTTCACATAAACCAGTTTGTTCGGCCCGGTGATGAAGTTGGCCAGCAGATCGTGCCGCTCATAGGGAGGCGTCCAGAATTCATACCGCACTCCCAGATTCAGTGTCAGCTTCGGCGTCACCTTCCAATCGTCATTTACATATCCGCCATAGTACTTGTAGCGGATATCGCCGATCAGCACGCTGGAGAGGCTCGCACTATTGGGATCGCCCAATAGAAAATCTCCAATCGCGTTGCCGGTAAAGGTAGAGTTGAAGCCAAAGATGCCGCGAGCATTTCCCCAGATGTGGTAGCGGGTTCGCACCCAGCGGTACTCACCGCCGGCGCGAATGAAGTGCGCGCCCTTGCTCCAAGTCACGCCATCGTTTACCTGGAACGAGTCTGACCCCTTAGCGTCAGGCAGGAAGCCCGCTTCGCCCAGATTGGAGTAGCCATTGATGGTGATGCTCGGCAGGCCTGCCAGGCCAGGGGCGGGCGGAATATAACCAAAACCATATTTGGAGTAGAGGTCTTGCGTGATAAACGGTTCGAGCGCGTTCGATACCCGGTTATAACCTGTGCGGAACTCATTCACTAAATTTGTCCCGAACAGATGCGTCTCGCCCAGCACCGCGCCATGTCCGCTCTGATCGTTCGTGGCCTGCTGGAAAGTGGTAGAGCCAACCACCGGCACGGGCAGCGGACCCGGATTCACGAAATGGTACTGGTAATAGCTGTAGCGGGCGAATAGCTTGTCTGCATTGGAGAAATTCTGATCGCCCCGCTGATCCCACTGGTCGCGGCTGAGAATCGTAAGCGGGCTCGCAACGTAGTTATTCGCCGCGGCCGAAGTCTGGGGCAGGGGCAGATCTTTGAGTAGTAGCGCGCTGGTCGGAGAGATGCGACTGGCCGGGATAAGGTTGCCAGGAAATGGGAACTTGGTGAAGCCGCCAGTACCGTTTGAAACGGACAATAGTGGATCATTGATGGCCGTCTTGACACTCGAAAAATCACCCGTCCGGTAAGGGGCGGGCGCAAGCGTCAGGACCAGCGTGCCGGCACCGGAGTTTTGGCGCGTTCCCTGCCAACTGGCAAAAAGAAACGTCTTGTCTTTCCTGATCGGGCCGCCCAAAGTAGCGCCATACTGGTTGCGGCGCAGTTCAGGGTTGGCCTGGCTCGCCGGCAGAAAGAAATTGCGCGCATCCACCTTTTCATTCCGCAAAAATTCAAAAACAGTGCCGTGAACCTTGTTCGTACCGGAGCGGATGGTGGCGTTCACCACGGCGCCGGCCGAATGCCCGTATTCGGCGGAATAGACATTCGTTTCGATCTTGAACTCCATCAGCGCATCCACTGACGGCTGAATCACCACATTCGTGCTGTTGGAGAGATCGGCGATCTTGGCGTTGTTGTCGACACCATCGAGGATGAAGTTGTTCATGTCTGAGCGGACACCGTTAGCCACAAATGATCCGCCGTTCTTGGCGCGGTCGCCGGACTGCCCAGGTTGATCATTGCCCGAAGGTTCGGTCACTCCGATCGAGAGCTTTGCCAGGTCCAGGTAATTGCGCCCGTTCAACGGCAAGTCGCTGACCGCTTGCGTCTCAATTACCTGGCCAACCGAGGCATTGCTGCTTTCGAGCATTGGCGTGGCGGCCGTCACCTCCACGGTCTCCGTCAGCGAACCAACCTGAAGCGTAAAGTCCAGCCGCGAAACCTGCTGCACTTCCAGCCGGACTTTGCGTGTCAATTGCTTGAAGCCGGTGAGCCGGACCGTGACCAGATAATCATCCGGCGGCAATTGGGATTGCGTGTAGTAGCCGTCGGAATTGCTAATGGCGCTCCATTTGGCGTTTGTGTTCACGTTCCGGATTTCAACGCTGACGTTAGGCGTCACGCTGCCGGATGCGTCCACGATGCGACCGGTGACGGAAGCTGTTTCCTGCGCCCAGCAGGCGGATAAGGCAATTGTAATAAGTAGATAGAGTCCTCGGATCATGATGTTCTCCCTGGCGTATTGAAACGCACCACCGTAACTTCAGTCATATTGTATGAACCAATACTACCGATAGTCAATACCAATGATTGAAGTCGATTTGCGCAAAGAGGAGCTCATTTGTTCGGCAAAGACAATTAAAATCCATATTGTTGACCAACCATCTAAAATCGCGACAGGACGAATGGTAATACCAATGTGACCAGTTGGTTGACATCCGAATTCTAGTGGACGTATAATCACCGCTAGTTGAGAGCATCTATGAATAAACTTTTTTTCAATCATTTGGCGGCGACATTGCTGCTGCTCGGGCTGTATCACCCCATGTCCGCCCAGACCACGGCATCCATCGCCGGCAAGGTCTCCGACTCCTCCGGAGCACCGGTCGTGGAAGCGCGCGTAGTGGCGACCAATGTCTCCACCTCCTTCAATCGCGAAACGCGAACAAGCCGCACGGGAGAGTATCGGATACCCGCGTTGCCGACCGGCGAGTATCGCGTGGAAATAGCTGCCGCTGGTTTCAAGACCTACGCTCAGCGGGACGTCCAACTACTGGTTGAACAGAATGTCCGCGTCGATGCGCGCCTGGAGATCGGCCAAGTCAACGAAACCATCACGGTAACCAGCGGCGCCACGATTGTCGATACAGGCTCCGCTACCATGGGCGCAACCGTCGATGGCATTCGGGTTGCCAACCTTCCGTTGAACGGGTTGAATGTGCTTTCGCTCGCAACCATTCTTCCCGGCGTAGGCCAAGCCAGCCTGCCGGTTGTGGTCACCAATAGCCGCAGCGGGCCAAACATGTCAGTCTCAGGAGGGCGCACGAATAATCTGAATGTGATGCTCGATGGCAGCACCTTCATCACGGCTAAGCACGGGTCGTCTCAAAACCTGCCTGCTCCCGATTCACTCGAAGAGTTCCGCATCCTTACCAATAGTTATGGCGCGGATTATGGCCGGACCTCAGGCGGAGTGATCCTTGCCCTGACCAAGTCCGGCTCCAACACGTTTCATGGCAGTTTGTACGAGTTCCTGCGGAACGACCTTTTAAACGCCCGCAGCGCATTCGCCCTCAGCAAGCCATTCCTGCGCCAGAACCAATTCGGCGGTTCTCTCGGCGGGCCAGTCATCCTGCCGCGATACAATGGCCGCAATCGCACCTTCTTCTTTTTCTCGTATGCTGGGCTTGAGATCCGCCAGCAGAGCTTGAACACGTTTTCGCCATTCACCAATAATGAACGGGCAGGCAACTTCACCGGCTCCAAGGCAATCACCGATCCCTTGACCAAGCAGCCGTTCCCAGGTAACCAGATTCCTATCAGCCGCTTCGATCCTCTCGCGATCGGCATCATGTCAGCCTACATCCCTGTCCAGACACCGGGACAGCCGCAATTGCAGCAACTGGTCTCCATCCCCCAGTCAAGGCACCAGTACAATTTGAAGGCTGACCACCGCTTCTCTGAGAAAGACAGCACCTGGTTCCGGTACTACCGCAATCTCGATTCCTCGCCCGTCACCACCGCTTCCGGCGGCAACGTCTATGCACTCGCATCGCCACGCAGCAATCTCGTGCAAAGCGCGGGCATCGCAGAAATCCATGTCTTCAGCCCGACGCTGCTGAACGAGTTTCACGCGTCCTTCACGCGCATCGATAACTTTGGACCAGCCTCCGCCAACAACAAGACGCCGCGCGAACTGGGCGGCGCGTATGAACAGGATGGCGGCATCCCCTTTGCCCCCAGCGTCACAGTCAACGGCCGCCTCGCCATTATTCCCAACCAGCCCTGGAAGGAGACGGACAACCTATTTCAGATCGACAACAAGCTCAGCTGGATTCACGGCCGCCACACGCTAAAGGCCGGCGTGATGCTGTTGAGCTTCCGCACGTTTCTTCAAACCCAGTTTCAGACATCGGGGGTTTTCACCTTCGATGGCGCGGTGACCGGCATCTCCGCCGCCGACTATCTCATCGGCAAGCCGGCCAGTTTTGCCCAAGCCAGCACTTACAACGACTCGCCGCGCGGAGGAAGCGTGGAGTTCTTCGTGCAGGATGACATCGCCGTCACCCGCCGCCTGAAGGTGAATCTGGGCCTTCGCTACAATCTCCCGATCCCGTGGACAGAACGTTGGGATCACGTTGCGATGATCATTCCGGGACGGCAGTCAACCAAATACCAGCAGGCGCCTCCGGGCCTGCTCTATCCTGGAGATCCTGGCATCCCCAGCAGCCTGCTGCCGCCCGATCGTAACGATTTCGCTCCGCGCATCGGCTTCGCCTATGACCTGACAGGCAACGGGCGCACCTCCATCCGCGGAGCCTACGGCGTCTTCTTCGTGCCAGAGTACGCCTTCTACATTGACCGTATGTATGAAAACCCGCCCAATCAGGCAGGGATTCTACTCTCGTCGCCACCCAGCATGTTCAACCCCTTCCTCGGACGGACCGATCCATTTCCTTACGTTGCCGATCCCAATCACCCCGTGTTCGTCACGCCAATCGAGGCATTCACGCCAAACGCAAATGTCCGCGACGGTTACACCCAGCAGTACAATTTCAATATTCAGCATCAATTCGGCGCCGATCTTTTGTTGCAGGCGGGCTTCGTGGGGCAGGCGGGCCACAAACTCTCACAGTTGCGCGACATCAACCCAGGCATCTATGCGCCAGGGGCAACGGCCCAGAATGCACAGGCGCGGCGTGCCTATTATCCGCAATTCTATGCCGATATCGGGCAGTTGAACTCGGACGCAAACTCAAATTACAATTCCCTGCAAGCCCTGCTGCAAAAGCGGTTCTCGCGCGATTACACGGTACAGGTCTCCTACACCTATGCCAAATCCATCGACAACGCTTCGACAAGCATCGCAGGTTCGTCCACCGTCCAGAACCCCTTCAATTATGGCTCTGGCGAGCGCGGACTCTCTGACTTCGATCAGCGCCATCTGCTGCGCATGAATGGCGTCTGGAATCTTCCTTTTTTGAAGAATCGCGGCTGGATCACCTCTGCCTTCGGGGGCTGGCGAGCATCGGGAATCGTCAATTACAGCGCGGGACTTCCGGTCAGCGTGATTTCGGGCCGCGACGTGGCGTTGATCGGCCTGGGACGGAACAACGGCAATCAACGTCCTAATGTCGTTGGCGATACCACTCTTGATCCCAACCGCCCGCGCTCAGAATTGATTGCGCGCTACTTCAACACGTCAGGCTTTGCGCTCCCTGTCGCAGGCGCATTCGGCAACAACGGACGCAATAGCCTGATCGGTCCCGGATCATTCACCACGGACGCAGCGTTCATGAAAGTATTCCGAATGCCGCGTGAGTTCGGCTCCGTTCAGTTCCGCGGGGAAGCATTTAATCTGCTCAACTATGTAAACCTGAGCAACCCGATAGTCAACATGAACTCGCCGACCTTCGGACGTATCACCGGCTCTGGCGCGGCGCGCGTGGTTCAGTTCGCGCTGCGATATGATTTCTAAGGCGCACCCGATGCCCCTAAACCGAAGAGATCTACTCAAATCCGCAGCCACCGGCCTTGCCGTGGGTGTTGCCCGTGGCGCTAATGCAAAACCGAATATAGTCTGGCTCATTGGCGAAGACCTGTGCCCTGACCTCGGCTGCTATGGCAACCGGGCCATCGCTACGCCAAACCTCGACAGGCTGGCCAGCGAAGGCATGCGTTTTGACAATGCCTACGTCACCAATCCGATCTGTTCGCCATCCCGCTCGGCAATTTTGACCGGCATGTGGCAGATCGCGATCGATGCGCAACATCACCGAAGTCATCGCAGCGATGGGTATATGCTCCCGGAGGGAGTGTTGCCCTTCACCCACTATCTGCGCGAAGCGGGCTATCACACTTCGAACGTCGTGAAGCCCGCTGAAGGCGTGCGCGGCACCGGAAAGACCGACTTCAACTTTACGCTTGCGCAACCCGCCTACGACGGCACGGACTGGAGCCAGCGCAAACCCGGCCAGCCCTTCTATGCACAGGTGAACTTCAATGAAGCGCACCGCGTCTGGAAGCGGGATACGCAAAACCCGGTCGATCCGGCGACGATCACGCCGCCGCCCTACTATCCCAACACCGCAGCGGTGCGCGAAGACTTTGCGATGTATTATGACTCGATCCAGCAGCTTGATGCGAAAGTCGGAAAAGTTCTGGCGAGATTGGAGCGCGAAAATCTACTCGAGAACACTATCGTCGTGTTCTTCGGCGATAACGGCAGGGCGATGCCGCGCGGCAAGGAGTATCTCTATGAAGGCGGCATCCACACACCGTTTCTGGTTCGGGTTCCGAAGAGCATGCAAGTGGAAGGAGCAGGACATGGAGTCGCGCGGAAAGATCTGATCAGTTGCATTGACCTGACGGTGACCACACTTCAACTGGCTGGCGCCCGAGTTCCAGCCAATATGCATGGCATACCGTTTCTCGGCCCGAAGCGCAAGACCCGTGAGTACGTCTTCGCAGCCCGTGACCGCGGCGATGAAACGCCAGACCGCATCCGTGCTATACGGGATGCGCGCTACAAGTACATCCGCAACTTCCGTCCGGAGATCCCATACACCGCCGATAATGCCGACCGCGATGTGGAGATCCCTACGCTCGCCGTCATGCGGCAGATGCATGCCAAGGGGCAATTGAGCGAACTGCAGTCCCGCTTCATGGCAGCGCGCAAGCCTGAGGAGGAGTTGTTCGACCTGGAAAAGGATCCGTATGAGACAGTGAATCTCGCCGTAGACAAGAAACACGCCCCCGTGCTTGCCAGGCTGAGGCGGGAACTCGAACGGTGGATACAGGAGACCGGGGACACCGGTGCAAGGCCGGAGAAACGCTCGGCCATGCAGCGCCCGAATGAGATCGAATTCCGAACGCAAGTGGACGGCTGGTGCACGCAGAATTACAGCGATTGCGTCCTCAGCCGGACAGTTGGAACGATGAAAGTCCATTGCGGCGGCAAGGTGAACCTGGTGCGGCGCAGCTATGTTTGCGAAGGCGGTAATCTGCGCATCTCATTTGCCGCGCGCTCTTCCACCGCACCTATCAAGACCTTTTCTTGGGGCTCGATCACGGACTTCGACAATCCGGCGAACCGTAAGCAAGTGGATTTCGTGGCGGACGGGAAGACGCACGAGTATTCCGTCGACTTTTCGGTGAAAGGGCACCTCGCCAAGCTGGTGTTCGATTTTGAGGCAGCAGAGGGCGAAACTGTATTGGAGTGGATCCGTCTCTACAAGGACGGGAGTTTGGAGAAAGAGTGGATGTTTCGCCCTGCACGCTGATTCCGGGGGGCGATCAGTCTCGGCTATCGACTCTTGCCTATTAATAGCCTAGCGCCCGAAAATCGGGACGGGCGATTAACAATGGTAGGCGCGCCTGGACTCGAACCAGGGACCCTCAGATTAGAAGGCTCATACTCGGCAAAGACGGGCGTCCGGATCCAAAAATCATTGAGGCTACCGCTTACTACGACACCTGCAATATTGCCCGATTCGTGAAAGTGCCGGTGTTGATGAGCATTGGCCTGATTGACACGGCAGTGCCGCCAATGACTGCACTCTCTATCTATAACCTGCTCGCCGGTCCCAAGGCCGTGGATCTTGTGCCGCTGCTCGGCCACAACCGAAGGCGCGAGTTTGACGGCATGCGGAATCGGTTCTTTGCTGAGCACGCAGGCATACGCCAATGAGGCGGATACTGGCAGTTGCCCTGCTTCAGGCGTTGGCCGTGCTGCACGCCGCCGAATTCTGGGTCGCACCAACCGGTGACGACCGCGCACCAGGGACCAGGGCGCGGCCCTTCGCCACGCTCGAGCGTGCACGCGATGCAGTGCGCGCGCTTCCATCTCGCGGTGGCGCGAGAGTATGGCTCCGCGGCGGTATCTATCCGCGCACCCGCGCTTTCGAACTCGACGCTCGCGATTCCGGTCAACCGGGTGCGCCGGTCGTTTATGCGGCATGGGGCGCGGAGAAGCCGCGATTGGTCGGTGGGCGTGTCATCCCCGCGTCGGCGTTCCGCCCCGTGACCGATCAGGCGTTTCTCGATCGAGTCATCTCCCGCGCCGCGCGCCGTCACTTATTACAGGCCGATCTGAAAGCGCTTAGCATCACAGACTACGGCGAGCACCGTCCGATGCACGCTGTCGACTTCGGCTCCAGCACGCACTACCTGCCAGCGCCGTTGGAACTGTTCATTGACGCCCAGGCCGCAACGCTGGCGCGCTGGCCAAACCGCAACGATGCTGCGCCATTTCTGGGTGTGGTGGATAGCGCGTCGCAGCAGATCGAAAAGGACGAGAATGGGAATCCCAAACAGTATTCCACGTTCGTCTTGAAGGACGTGCCCACCACGTTCTGGGGATATCGCGGCGATGGCGACATGCCGGCGCTCTTTCCAAAGCAGGCGCTGGAACACATCCGAGAGTGGGGAGCGCTCGAAGATGTCTTTGTCGTCGGCGGACTGATTCGCGCCTACGCAACCACGCGCCAGAAGATCAGTGCCGTTGACGCCAAGACCGGCGCCGTTACGTTCGCCACGCCGCTCTCTGTCTGGCCGACGTACAAGGACATGACGCGGCTATTCTATTTCACGAATCTGCCCGAGGAGATCGACGTTCCCTGAGAATATTATCTCGACCGCAAGACCGGCATCCTCACGCTCTATCCGCCGGAAGGCTTCTCTAGCAAATCGGAAGTGATAGTTTCGATGCTGAACGATGTATTGGTCGCCTTGGAGGGCTCTTCGCACATTCGGGTTCGCGGTCTTACGCTCGAAGCAACGCGCACGACCGGCGTCTATATCGAACGCGGCGAGGACAACGTGATTGAGAAGTGCGTCATTCGCAACACCGGCATCGCCGGCGTGCAGGTAGGTCAAGGCTGGGACACCGGCCTCGCCGGAGACTGGGCCGCTCAAAGCGGAGGCCCTCCGCCGCCCGAAGTGAAGGCCGCGGGCCCTGGCAAACCGCTGCCCCGTCTGCCGGGATCCTACCGCCATGTGCTCTGCACCGGCATGGAGCGGTTGCCGAACCGCATGCCGGGTGCGACTGCCTGGAACCGTCAGGGTGGTCGGCGCAACGGCATCGATGGCTGTACAATCCACGACACAGGCATCGGCGGAGTGCTGCTCGGCGGCGGCGATCGCAAGACGCTCACGCCCGCGGAGAACTTCGTCCGCAACAGCGAGATCTACCGCACCGATCGCCGCATCCACATGTATGCGGAGTCCGTGACAGTCGATGGCGTTGGCAACCGCGTGGAAGGCAACTACCTCCACGATAACTACGGTGGCCTGCTGTACTTCCTCGGCAACGATCACATCATCGAATACAACGAAATCAGCCACGGGCTCGCCGCATCGCAGGATGGAGGCGCGATCGAAACCCGCCAGAATCCGAGCATGCTCGGCAATCAGTTCCGCTTCAACTACGTCCACCACAATGGCCGCAACAGTCCCGATCACAACCCGCAAACCTGCACGCTATATCTCGATAACAGCACTGCCGGCGTCACCGTCTTCGGCAACGTTTTCTACCGCAACAGCGGCCGGACGGTGAAAGGCTTCGGCCGCAATGTCATTGGTGTTACAGAAGGCCACGACCACGTGATCTCCAACAACCTGTTCATCGACAACAACGGCGCGTCCGTTAAAGACGGCGCTGACTTCGAGAAGACCAGCGGGACCTTCCAGAGCATTCACAGGATGCTGCGCGAAGACGTCGATGTGACAAGTCCGCCCTACTCCACGCGCTACCCGGATTTCCTGAAGACCTATCTGGGCGTGGCCGTGCGCAAAGACACGAGCACGCCGCTACTCAATCGCGTCTTCAACAACGCGCTAATCGGCAACAACGACGGCGTCGGCCCCAGCCGTTACCCCGACAAAGACTATCGCCACCATAATGTGGAGATCGACACGGCCCCCGGCTTTGCTGACGAAGCTGCGGGCAACTTCGCCCTGCGCCCCGATTCGGCCGTCTTCAAGAGCATTCCCGGGTTCCAGCCGATCCCATTTGAAAAGATGTGGCATTCGCGGGCGGCTATGAAAATAAAATGAGAGATGTGATTTGAATTCCGGCTTCTGAATAATATGCGATATGGACTTGAACTCATTGTCACGGCCTGTCTGCTGCCGCTAAGCGTCGCCCGAGCCGGCGTCGTGATCGCGCGGCCCGATTCCGCCGCCGCTTGGACCGGCGGGGCGCTAGATGCTGCGGTGAAACACGAAGGCGCCGCTTCCATCAAATGGGAGCCCGGACTCTCGCCGGCCCTCCGGCTGAAACCCGGCACGGCAGATCTTTCGAGCGCGGGGATAATCCAAGTCCGGATCCACTCGAACCAGGCGAGCGGCGATTGGCTCAAGATCTCCGTCACCATTAATGGGGCCGACTCTGCGAGCGGCCTTGTCCAGATCTCGTGGAAAGGGTGGCAGGAGGTGCTGCTGCCGCGACGGGCCTTCACTTCAACTGCAGCCAGGGGCCGGATCGACTGGCGTTCCGTCGAGCGCATCGAGTTCTCCATCCCTGCCGGCAGTGCGCATGGCCTGACGCTGCACTTTGGTGGCGTTCAGTTGGGCGACCCACAGGGCCCCAATCTCACGGATAACGATCTGCTCGCGATGATCGACTTGCAGCGTCCGGAACTCGTCGCTGTCAGGCGCGTAGCAGCGAACGGAAACCCGGCCGCGACGGTCGAGGCGCTGGCATCCTATTTCCGCCACCGACGCAACATCAAATGGTGGTTCGATCCCGCGAAACGCGACCCGGCAAGCGTCACCATCGACCCAATCAAGACCGATCAAATGCTGCGCGGCGACTCCACGATGATCTATCGCCGCTTTCCGTTTCGCGGCGGAGTCACTGACTGGAGCATTAACCCTACCGCTGGCAGCGCCACCCAAACCGACGAATGGCTGTGGAGCCTGAACCGGATGGACTACTGGAAGGATCTTGGCGCAGCGTGGTGGAAGAGAGGCGATCCGAAATATGCGAGCCTGTTCGTTCGTCAACTACGGTCGTGGGCGCAGGCCATGCCGATGCCGCACATGATGGACGAGGCGCCCGGCTCTGGCTGGCGTGGCCTCGAAGCCGGCATCCGCGCCGGTGAAACGTGGCCTCAGGCCTGGCATCGCTTTCTATCCGCCCCCGAGTTCACTGACGCCGACCTGATCCTGATGCTGAAATGCTTCGCCGAACATGGACGGTATCTCCTGGAGCATCAAGTGCCGGACCCGAAACTGCCATCATCGAATCATTTCCTCATCGCATGGTCGGGCCTTTACACGGCCGGTGTATTATTTCCGGAATTCAAACCGGCCGCACAGTGGCGCGCCCAAGGCGCATCCCGGCTGGCCGCCGCCGTGCGAAGCGGGTTGCTGCCCGATGGCGGATGGTACGAGTTCGCTCCTGGATATCACCTGTGGGTGCTTAGCAAAGCGGAAGATGCATTCCGGCTCGCGCGCCTGATGGGCGATGAAAAGAGCTTTCCCGAGTGGTATCCGCCGATGTTGCAGAGCGGCTACGAGTGGACCGCGAAACTGCTCGCGCCGGACCGCACCTTCCCCAAAGTCAATGACACAGGGTCCGACGAGCGGCTCAAATACAAGCCCGAACTCGCAGAGCTCTTTCCTTCGAGTTCGCTGTTGCGCTGGGCGGCGAGTCTGAACGCCCCGGCCCATTTCAGCGGCGCGGTTCAACCGCCGGCGTGGCGCAGTTCGTATCTCGAAAGCAGCGGATACGCCGTGATGCGATCGGGCTGGGGCCGCGAGGACAACTACGCCATCTTCGACGCCGGACGTCTCGGAGGTTGGCACGGCCACCAGGACAAACTCAGCCTCATAGTGTGGGCCAAGGGCCGCGAACTGCTGTTCGATGGCGGCGGCGGAACGTATGATGTTAGCGCGTTCCGCAAATACGGCCAGCAGACCGAATCGCACAACACGGTGATGGTGGACCGGCTGAACCAGAATCGCGGATACTCCCGCGAGACCGATCCCATCGGCAGCGACGACCCGGCCACGCCCGCGCCGGTCTTCCATACGCAACCTGATTGGGATTACGCGAGCGGCTGGTATGCGGATGGATACGGCCCCGATCGAATCCGAATCGCCCGCCATCGACGGGAAGTGGCCATGCTGCGCGGCGAGTTGTTGCTGGTCAGCGACACGCTGATACCAGCGGATGCGAAAGCCCACGAATACGAAGCCCGCTGGCATCTGAAGACGACCAGGTGGTCAGATGAGAACTCGACCTCCGCGACGCTTACAATCGATGAGCAGAAAGCCAATCTCCTGATCCTGCCTCTGGCGGCGGATGGCCTGCAGGTGCGCGAAGATTCCGCGGTGAAGAGCCCACGCCTGCTGGGTTGGGATGTGGAGCGGGACCATCCTCCCGCACCCGCGCTAACCGTGAGGCATACCCGCACGGGCAGCGGAGTCCAGCGGTTCGTGACGCTGCTCGTGCCGCTTTCACCGGGCGAGCAAAACCCGGTCAGCACGGTTCAAGGTGACGGAGAATTCCGATGGAAAGTCCGGTTTGCGAGTGGGCGTGAGCTCCGGATTGAGGTCGCAAGTTCTACCGAGGCCGGCTTTCGTATTTTGGATATCGGCGCCGCGGGCGACCGACGGGAATACACGATCGGTGCGCAATAGGTCCGCAAAGTGACCATGTCACTCGCGATGCGCGGAGGCCCTGAAGGGACTCGCCGGCAACCCCGCCTTGTTGTACAGATTCGCGCCCTCCGGGTTATGCGCCCAGCCATAGCGCACAGCGGCCGGATGCGGCACACCTGAACTCGAAACCACAACGGTATCGCGCTCGATCCGCGCGTCCGCCCACACGAACTTCCCGTCGCTGCCGGCGATCGCGAATTGCCGCAGCGGACCGCCCTTTGCTACCAGCCCTCCGGCGTTGTGCGAGAAGCGAACGCGGATCGCGGAGCCCTCCACACGAATGGATTGGAACACGGGGCCGGAGTACTCCAGTCGCTTGCCGTAGACTTTGGCCAGGGCAACCAACGCAAGGCGGCGTCCGGCCTCTTTCTTGTTCTTGGGGTGAATGTCCGCCGCTTCGCCGATATCGATCGCCACGGCCATGCCCGTATGCGGCACGGTTTCCGCGACCTGGCTTTGGGCCTCGCGGAGTTCTGCCCAGTTCGACTCTCCGGGTTTCGCCACGGGCTTCGAATAGTTGGCTAACTGCACGATCAGGAACGGAAAGTCCGGTTGGCCAAACCGCACCCGCCAGTCTTGAATCATGGCGGCTAGCAACTCGCGGTACTGGCCGGCCCGGCCTGCGTTGGACTCTCCCTGATACCAGATGGTCCCACGGATAGCCAACGGCACGATTGGCGCGACCATGGCGTTGTAGAGCGTTCCGGACTCATTCGGCTCGCGCGGCATCCCCGGCGGCAGCGGTCTCAACTCGGCGAGCGGCGCGCCCAACTTATAACGCCACTGTCCGGCAAGGGAAACCACGTTGGCGCCAGCGTCCCCCGCGGGCTTGAGCGTGAGTTGCCGCGGTAGTCCGTAGACACCGCCGAATCCGCCGGTATCGATCGTCCGGATCGCAATCACGTTGAGGCCGGGGCGCAACACGCCGGCCGGCACAAGGTAATGACGATCTAAGAAGCGATGTAGGCCTTCTCCAACCTTCTCTCCGTTGACATAAGTGATGTCGCAATCGTCGATCGGCCCGAGGCTCAGTTCCAAATCCTTGCCTGCCCAACCGGCCGGCACCTCAAAGCTGCGGCGGAACCAGGCGATGCCATCGAACTTCCCCAGTCCCATCTGGCTGAATTCGGCGGGCAGCGATACGCGCTGCCACGCCGTGTCATCGAAAGCAGGGTCAGCCCATTGGGCGGCTGCAGGGTCCTTGGCGTTCCACCACGCCTGGCGCGCGGCCGCATTCGCCGCGGCGTTATCTCTCGCGCTCTGCAGACGTGCAAGGGACTTTTCGAGAGCCGGTTGCAGAACGGGCACTGTCTGCAGGGCCTCCACGCTGGTCCACGGTTCGGCCGCCGTTCCACCCCAATTCATATTGACGATGCCGATAGGAATCTTGAGCCGCTCATGAAGCATGCGGCCAAAAAAGAAACCCGCGGCGCTGAAACCGCCCCAGCCACCCTCCACTAACGATTCCGGAGAACACCGTTTCCATGGAACGTTGGCGGCGAAGTTCTCGCGAGGCCGGTCGGCGATGTCGCGCGGCACCGTGAACAACCGGATGCCTGGGAATTCAGCGCGCGCAATGTCATCGGGCACGTTGCAGACGCCGATCCCCATCTCCATATTCGATTGGCCGGCGGCGAGCCACACGTCACCCACCAGCACATCTTTAACAGTGACATCGTTCACCTTGAGATCGGCTGGTTTCGGGTTGGCGCGCATGGCAGGCAGCCGCACCATCCACTTGCCCTGCGCGTCGCTGACCGCCGTCTGTGTGCGGCCCGCGAAGCGTACCGTCACCGGCTCGCCCGGCAGCGCGGTACCCCATATGGGGACCGGCTTATCGCGCTGCAGCACCATGTGGTCCTGGAAAATGCCGGCCGGGACAGCGGCCGCGGAAGCTAGCGCAATCGACAGCCAGCAGCAACTACCAATTTGTAATCGAGCCATCGGGTCTCCGAAAAAGTGGAATGGGCGCAGCGCTCTCCGTGTTGAAGCTAAGCAGGTCGCAGCTGGCCGGGTCGAACTCCACGCTGATCCCCGGCGACTCCCTCGGCCACAACTTGCCCTCGCGGAAATCCGCTCCCTGTTTCAGATAAGGGACCGACGGATCGCGTCCGCATTCCATCACAAATACAATTCTATTCCTAACGAGCTGATGCGCATCGGTTGCAGACGCGAGCGGAACTCGCCCACGCGCGAGCCATCGGGAGTAACTGCACCGGAGGAGTCCGTAACCTTTCCGACAACCGCGGTCGAAGTGGTCTGGACCGGCGCGGCAACGTCGCGCAAGAATGCGGCTATGGCACATACGACCTTCGCATCAGGCAAGGGATATTCAACAACTGGATTACCTCCTGAGAGTAAAGAGAGCGTGCTCGAAGGATTTGTTTAGGTGGTCGTCCACGGGGGAGCCCCGGATGTAATCGCTGCCGTCCTTCTCGGAACTTCGTACCAAACATATCCTCAGTGACGGTCGCGCGCTGAAGATCCTTGCGCTACAAAAGCGGAAAGGCAAAGAGCACCGCCCAGACAATCGGGTCGTCGTCAGGGGTGAACTGCCCACCCAAATACATATTTTGGGTGCTTAATTTGAGTTTTCTTGCTAAATTATTTGCTTTATAATCAATGAATTAAGGAAGCCAGTCTGCTTCACACGCAGGCGGTCTACGTCCGAGTGCATTAAGTTCGGAGATCTTCATTGCTCTACGCTTAGCTGGGGAGGCCTGTGGACGATATGTACGCTACGGGTGGAATTTCTACAGAGCGGCTAGTGCTTTCGTGGTCTGGTGCTTTAGAGGGCGGGAGACATGAATGAATCCTCTCATAATTGATGATCAACATCGGCAAGGAGTCGATGGAGACCAATGTTGAGCGAGCCAGTGCCATACTATCAGCCAGAAGTTCGATCTGATGGTACGAATAGCTCTGGCTTGCACCTGAAGTGATCCGCTTTGGTTGGCTGGGGAATCGACCTGCCTATCTGAGCTGCCGTCACAATGTCAGAGCGAGCCGGAAAGCGATGTTCTCCAGATCGCAAGAATCCATGGGAGGCGGGTCTTTGGGGCTGGTTTGCTAATTAAGGTCAGGAACTGCAAGGGTTGGTGTCTTATGGCGTGATGCGGCCTCACTGGGTCATGCCTACCAGCATCTCCTCCAATCTCCGGTTTTGAGCAATTTTGGGTAATGCCCCGTGGCAACGATGGCAGAGTTGGGAGCGATGGCAATCTGGAATCTGCAAGTTATAGATAACAGGATACAGGAGAGCGTTCGAATCCCACCCACTCCGCCATCTTGTTTAAAACAAAAACATTAACTAATCTTGTCCTAGCATTTTCCTCTGGTAAATTGCTGAAAACGAACGTTGGGTGGCGCGGGTCGTGCAGCCAACAACGTACCTTTTTAGCGATGACGAACCAGGAGTCAGATCGCTGTGCTTGTTCTGCATCACATCGATCGTAACGCTCTACGGCTGGCCAGCCTAATCATCGGCGTTCCAATTTTTCGATTTTTAGGAAGAGGAGTATCGAAGCGGTCCCAAGGCATCCGAAAATCAACCATGATGGGATACCGGTCAACTCAGGCAGCGTGATCGGCCCCAGGTCGAACCACTTCATAACGGTTGCCGAGAAAAAGCCATATAGCTCGGCGAACACCGCCGAACCGGCGAACATTCCGAGGACCCCAAACATCGCATCACGGTGACCCTCGGCGGCTGCGGCCACGCCGGTCCCAGGGCAATAGCCCAGTAACACCATCCCAACGCCAAATACGAGTCCGCCGATAGCTACTGCCGCCAATTGGGCAGGCTTCACGTGGAGCGTGGCCAGACCCATCGCCCTCAGCGCGTAGACGCCGACGCCGCCGACCACAATGGCGGTGAGCATCGTTTTCAGGACAGTGAAATCGCGCAAAAGGAATTGGCCGACAATCACGGAAAACTTAGTCACCTGGCCTTTCTGCAGGAAAAAGCCAAAAAAGAATCCAGTAACAAGGCCAAGAAGTATTTTGGAAATTGGGTCAAGCACGGGAATTCTCCTTACCGTAAATCAAAAATGCGGTCGCCAGTCCCGAGACGAAGAGCGATCCGAAGAAGACCCATCCCGAAAGCGCCAGTTGCAGGGATCCGCTGATGCCGTTACCGCTGGTACATCCACCCGCCAATCGCGCACCGAGGATCAGAATCATTCCCCCGGCAAAGGCTCCGGCGTAGCGCTTCCTGGCAGATGGACCGAACCTGCTTCGCCAGAGGGGAGGCACGTCTGTTTGGGGCTTGTCGCCGGAAAGACGGGAGCTGACGAAGGCTCCGAGTACGATGCCCAAAACCAGCATCCATTCCCAATCGACCGCTGGACGGAATCTCAAGAAGTATGGATTCGTTTGAACGTGGACCGGCGCGACCGTGAGCTCCGCCATTCCGGCTGTGCGGGCGAGCGCCGTGGATACGCCGATCGCGCGGTCAGCCGTAACGAAAGCGAACCAGGAGAGGATGCCTATCAGGCTCCCAACCAGATATGGTGACCAACGTTGATGTTTTAAGAAGTTCATGGCTCGATGATGAAGATTCAAACGCGAGCAGAACGTGACAACTCATGCGTCACTTTCTCTGAATTACTGCATCCATGCTGTAAGAATGCTTGAAGTATTCCTTCACGACGAAGCCCGGTCGATCACATTCGTTCTGGCCGGAACATTAACACGCCCCTGGACTCAACAACTCGAACAGTCCTGGAGGACGGTGGTCTCCATCTTGAAGGACAAGCAACTCATCGTCGATTTGGTCAGGCTATCGGGATTTGATGAGGAGGGCATGCGATTGCTGACGGAAATGAGTCTCAGCGGGGCGCGCTTGATCACTGGCTCCGATTCGATGGATCGGCTGGCCCAAGATATTTCCGGCCGCATACCCATTCTTCTTCCTGCCCCGCCACCGAACTTCTTCAACAGAATGCTCTGCAGGTTCACGCGATGCTGTGCGCGATTCAAGTCCCTTCATTTCTTCCGCCGCGGGTGCGGTGCTCCACCACTTAAGGCGTGGTAGCTCCGTTACTACGCAGGATTTGCGCTCCATCTGGCTGTCCTCCGCAATGCTTGCAGGGGAGAGAACTGGATGAATCTTCGGCTGCGATTTGATTTCAGCGGGTTACGGCGGATCAACCAATGGATCCACACTTGCGCTATTGATGGGCGTAGCAAATCTTTCTTAAGGAGCCAGCAATGAATCGTAGTATTAGAAACATTTTCACCACGCTTAGCTTGACGGCTGCAATGGCATTCGCACAGGGGCCGCATGGGCCGGGCGGCCTGCAATCCGCACAACAGGCAAACTCGGGTTTGAACATGGCGAAGTTACAAACAGTGACAGGCGCCATAACCAGCGTGCAGATTGCCGCAGGCGCCCAATATCCAACTATCGTCGTCAATAAAGTTCAGATCAAAGTGGCGCCGGTCTGGTATTTGTTGGAGAACGATTTCGAACTGGGCGTCGGCCAATCGGTGCGGATTACAGCCGCGCCCTCGAACACGGCGAACGATCCGTACCTTTATGCAATTGACATCACCAAAACATCGGGTGGGGCCAAGATCGCGCTTCGCGACTCACTCGGGGTTCCACTGTGGATCGGATCGGCTCGAATGGGGGGAAACCAGCAGCCGCCCCGTACCACCGGCGATTGTGTCGATCCAATCAGCATCAAGACCGCTACTGGCACGATTGACAGCGTCAACTCGGGCGTTGGCATTCAACAGCCCACGCTCGTGTTGAAGGTAACCGGTGTGCTACTGACCATCGAACTTGGACCTGAGCGCATCCTTGCGGCGAACGACCTGGAACTGAAGCCGGGCGCAACGATCACGGTGAAGTACGCCCAGTCGACGGGCTGTGACGAGTTCGTTGCCATTCAAATCACCGATGCCAGTGGCCATACCGTAGTGCTGCGGCATGACGATGGGACGCCGGCTTGGATGAACTAAGTCGATCCGCTGATGTTTCGCATCGCGGGAGCGGCAGGGGCTGCTCCCGCGAGGACTATGATGAGACTGAGGGCCGGAGGTAACACGATGGCGATCCTTCGCTTGATGCAATTGATGATGGTGCTCGCAGCGCTCGCCCAGGCGGCTGAGCCGCCAAGATTCCTCGCTGCCGTGGATTGTGGAATGTGTCACAATCGCATCCCTGAAGCGGGCGGCGATTGGTCCCCGGGGAAATCAGTTGGGCCCTACCCGAACTGGCAGGGCAGCATGATGGCCCATTCGAGTCAGGACCCTTACTGGAAAGCCAAGGTCAAATTCGAAGTCGAGCAGGCGCCGGCCCGCCAACAGGAGATTGAGGACACCTGTACGCGATGCCATGCACCCATGCAACAGTACCCGCTGCGGGGTGCCGGAAAAAAGATGCGCGTGGCGGATATGAATGACCTGGGGAAAGATGGTGTCTCTTGCACCGTATGCCACCAGATACTGGCCAAGGGGTTGGGAACCGAATCCTCATTCACCGGCAACTTCCAGATCGGAGCAGGGAATCTTCTTTTCGGTCCACACAAAGACCCCTTTACCATGCCGATGCTGCATCATACGGGCTTCGAACCTCGCGAGGCGAAACACATTCTTGACTCAGCACTCTGCGGAAGTTGCCATACGGTGATCACGCAACCGCCTGGGTCGACACCGGAGAAACCGATCCGGTTTGTAGAGCAGGCGCCATTCCTGGAGTGGATTGCCAGCAGCTATCCGCGGACTGGAAAGACCTGTCAAAGCTGCCATATGCCTCAACTGCAGGACGCGGAGGCGCGTCCCGCGGCCCAGTATATCGCCCATATGCCGCCCGGCCGTCCATTCCCTCCGACACGTGCGCGAATGCCTTTTGGGGTTCACGAATTCATCGGAGGCAATGCCATCATCCCCGAAATGATGGCGAGGGATAACCCGCAGCAGGCGGATCTGTTAAGGACGACAGCGAAGCGCGCCACAGCGCAACTGGAGCGCGCATTGAAGCTCGGCGTTTCAACACGCCAGGAAAATGATTTTCTGTTTGTGGATGTGGAGATCACCAATCTCACCGGCCATAAGCTTCCGGCCGGATTCCCAAGCCGGCGGCTTTGGATTCGACTGGAACTCACAGGCCCGCAAGGTGCGCGATTGTTCGAGTCTGGCGGCTGGGATCCTGCTTCGGGCGAGTTGCGCGCGGGCGAGACGCCGCAGCCTCACTATCGATTGATTGAGAAATCAAGCCAGGTCCAGATCTTCGAAACCATTGCTCTCGATATGCGTGGGAAAATCACGCACTCGCTGCTCAATTCCGCCAGTCACGGAAAAGACAATCGGATTCTCCCTTTGGGGTTTGACGCACAAAGACTGCCCGCAGCGGGACTGCTGACAGCCGGTATCGAGCCCGTGGGTGTTGAGATTGGCGACACGTTTCGTACGGGCTCATCGCGCACGGTCTACAGGATTCCGCTGCCAGCCCTGACAAAGGGTTGCCGAATTCAGGTGGAAGCCCTCTACCAGACCATCAAGCCCACGGACCGGCCGGCCTCATTTTCTTTGCCGCAGGATCTGGCGCGTCCGGTGGTGGTTGCCCGCATCGAGCGAGTTCTCTAACGCACTGTTCCTTTGCGTTTTCCGGTAGCCGTGGCAGTGGTCTTGATGGGGGCGGCTATTTTTACGCTCGACGTGGCTTTGGCTTTTTTGACAAAGCTGACCATGGATTTCGAAACATGTTCCAGCACGGATACCCACTCATCGAGGTGTTGTTCTCCGCGCGGGGTCAGCTTGTACAACCTCCGTGCGGGCCCTCCACCGCCGACATCCCATTCGGACGTTACGCAGTCGTTTTTCTCAAGTTGTCGCAGTGTACGATAAAGCGCTGCCACTTCAATTTCGGCATCGGTGAAGGCATGCTGACGTAATTCGCCGGCCAGTTCGTAGCCGTACGAGTGCCCCTTTTTCCGCAGCAGGAACAATAGCACGGGCTCTACAAAGCGGTATAGATTGCCCATGGCGCAAGTGCATGGAAAATCTTTCCCGTGGCGCGGGCATGGTTTACGTGGCATCGGTGCTGCGTCTCCTTTGCGCAATGATACCATCTATCTCACTATATGTGGATGTTACATCTAGCGTGCGGTGCTGAGGTGGATGCAAGAAATTCATCGGAATACTTGAATTGGCTGCGTTGGCTGCTTGCCGTGGCCCAGCCCTGCTTGCAGCCCACGAGCGCTCCGGATCGTTGTGACTCTCAAGTTGAGACTTCTAGCGTCCAGGTGTGACTGACGCGCTCTGATTCCCTTAAACCCTGCAAACATTGCACACCCTTGATGCGAGGACTGCAGCACTTGCGGGGCCATGCAGATTGGCGCTTGCGCAAACTGCTGAAAAGGAATCTCGCACAATACGGTCTTCCGATTGCCCTTTGATATGGCACAGCCAGAAGGAGGCTGAATCATGAAGAAGACATTGATTTTGAGTATTCTTGGCACGATGTTTGCGTTGGCAACTGCTTCTGCACAGTTTGTGCCGGGCACCGGCGGATACGGGCCGGGCAATGGCACCGGAAACCGGGGAAACGGGCCCAAAGATGGTACCGGCTATGGAGCAAAGTCCGGTCAGCGGAACGGCTCCGGAACATGCGACGGCACCGGACCCAAGGGGACCCAACGCGCACCTCAGGGCAGGAGCGGCCGGCGGTAGCAGATGCCGAAGCGACAGGGCCGGCCTGCTGAAAGCATGTGGGCCGGCCATCGAGGTCAGAAGCCATGTCACTAACCCAGATTGAAAAGACGAAAAGCATTACGAAGCTGTGGTGGTACGCTTCTCCGCAATTGATACGCCATGGAGTCATGTTGTTCTTTTTCCTATTCCTGCTCCACGTTGCATATGATCATCAAGTGAAAGGCGGAGGTCCGAAGGGAACGCCATCGGTAGAAGCGTATTGCCCGTTTGGAGGAATCGAGAGCCTTTACCAGTTCGCAACTACTGGAGGGTTCATCCGGCGGATCGAACCGTCGGCGATGATTATTCTCGGTGCTGTACTGCTGCTTACCCTGCTCTTCAGCCGTGGCTTCTGCGGTTGGATTTGTCCATTTGGAAGCCTGCAGGAGTGGTTGGGAATGTTGGGCCGGAAAATTTTCAAAAAGCAGTACAACCCAACCGGCCCATGGGAAAGGCGCTTGCGTTATCTCAAGTTCGTCATACTCGCCGTAATTGTCGCATTCACCTGGCATCTCGGAACATTGGTTTTTCGGCCCTACGACCCGTTTCTGGCCTTCTTTCACCTCGGAGCGGGAATCGGAGAGATGCCCTTCGCATACGCCATGCTGGCGGTTCTCCTGTTGGGTTCACTCAAATATGAGCGGTTCTTCTGCAAGTATGCCTGCCCGCTCGGCGCAGTCATTGGCATCCTCGGCAAAGTGGGCCTGACCAAGGTAGTCCGCACTGACGAAGGGTGCAAGGGCTGCAATATCTGCCAGAAGAGCTGCTTCGCTCACATTGACTTCCTATCCACGAATGCTATTCATGACGCGGAGTGCAACCACTGTCTCGATTGCGTTGTGCACTGCCCGAAACCCAATGTGCTGGCGTTGCGTGGCGCAGGGTGGAGCTTTTCGCACAGGACTTACGCCACGGTATTGGTGGCTGGTCTGGCAGGCATGATCGCTGTCAGCCAGGCCGTAGGCTACTGGCGTACGAAGCCTGAGGCCGTCTCATTCACCGATCTCGCGGGCAAGCCGGACCCGGACCAAATGCGCGGTTGGATGACCCTGGCCGACATCGCGAACGGCTATGGCATTCCGCTGGAGCAACTCTACGCAAAGGCCGGTCTGCCGCAGAAGGTTGCCGCCTCGACTAAGCTAAACCAAGTGGCGAAGACCTACCATCTCGACTTCGAGCCCGATCAAATGCGTGGCGTGATTGGCGCAATTCTAAACCAACCTGCGGCGTCTACGAAACAAGGCGTCGTAGCGCATGGGAAGGTGAAAAGGCCGGCTGATAATGAGGAGGTCAAGGGGTTCTTGACCTTGAATGAGATCTCATTGAAGACCGGTGTGCCAAAGAACTGGCTTCTCAAGAAGCTGAATCTGCCTGCGAATACCGACGCGCGCCAACCCGTCCGCGAATGGATGCATGCTCAAGGCAAGTCAATCCAGGATTTGCGGGACGCCGTAGGCGAATTTCGGACGCACCGGGATCAGTGACAGGAACAAAAGCCGGCATCCTGCCCAATCAGCGTACCTGAAAGGTATGCGGAAACCAGGTCTTTCGCCGATCCCGCCGCGGGTACAACGACAGCCTTGATTCCGGCTTCCTGCAAGGCATCCGCGGCCCTTCGGCCCATGCCGGCACAAAGTACGGTCTGGCAATCGCCAAGAATCGCAGCCATACCGGTATGATGCTGCCGGTGTGCGTCGCCGGAGCTTTCCGCGCAGTTGCCGTGCTGGCTTTCGCCGTGCGGCAAGTTAGTACGTAGCTCTTGCGATTGAATTCTGTTCTGTTCGATCGTAAACACGATGAACCCGGCGCTGCGGCCGAAGTGCTCTGAGATGGTGGTGCCGTCGTTGGTGGGAACAGCGATTTTGGTCATTTTCTCTTCCTTCAAACTCATTTCGCCGGGAGGGTCGAACCGTCCATACATTTCAAGTGGCCAACACGCCGCCAGGATTCGCGAAGCGCGTTTTGATCCCTGCGTTGGGCCGGATCGCGATTTTCTCCATGAATTCTCTATCTTCCATTTGCGCTTTCAGGGTCTCAGCCGTTACACTAGATGTAACTTGCACTTAAGAGCTATTATATGATACTTCGGGACGAATGCGAAGAGGATGCTTCCAAATCGACTTTATACGCTGAATCTCAGAACAGGTGCTTTGTCTGCGGGCAGCAGAACCCAAACGGGCTGCACATTCGCTTTGAACCGGCCGCAACGGGCGAGGTAACGGCCGCTTGGATTCCAAGGACTGACTGGGAAGGGTTCCGTGGTATTGTTCATGGCGGAGTCGTGAGCACCGTTCTGGATGAGGCGATGTCTAAAGCCGTCATCGGCCTCAACTATGAAGCCCTGACAGCGGAACTCCGCGTCCGCTTTCGTCACCATGTGAGAGCCGGCGAACAGTTGTCTATCCGGGGGTGGGTGGTGAAGCGGGATCGCCGCGTCATCCGGACCGAAGCGACCCTGACCGCGGCTGACGGATCTGAACGGGCTCACGGCTGGGCAAGTTTTCTGACGTTGACCAACTCTAACCGTGAAAAGCCCTGATTGGATCAGACCGTCTCGTCGATGATCGCCTTCATTGATGTCTCGACCTCATCCTCCGTTGCCGCCATCACCGGTGAGGATCCGTAGGCTTTCATCAGTTCGGATGGCAGAATCGTTGCCACCTGTATTTTGCCGCCCTCCGTATAGACAGAAATCCGGCATGGAAGGGCCGTCGAGACTTCCATCGATTCGAGTAGTACCGTTTTCGCATGATGAGGGTTGCAGACCTCATAGACGCGCACTTCGGCATCAAACTCAACACCCTTGTTCTTCATTGCCTGCTTGAGATCGTGGACGCCGAGCACGCCGAATTTGTGGTGGGCGGCAGCCTCTCGCAATGCCAGGTCGATATCCTCAAGCGTCTTTGAACTTGTCTTTCGATATACCATTTGTTATTCTCCAATCCATCACTTGCTCACGAGCAATCCGTAAAGCAACAGCAACAGTACAAGTGTCGAAATACCAGCGTACATCCAGTCACGTTGGCGGGCAAAACCATAGGCGGCAAATGCGACACGTGCAATGGGCGTGGCGATCAATACCAGCAGCCCTAATTGCATGATTCCCCGTCCATGGAATTGAGCACTCTCGGAAAGGATCCCCGAAAAAGTGCGCAATGCGGCAGGTTCGCCCCGGAAGTCATGATAGCCGGACACCTCGTATCCGTGGCGGTAAAGATAGATGATTCCGCCAGTCACAACTACGCCGGCCGCCATGGTCACGCCAATACGCAAAAGGTTGCCCAGGCGAATTTCCAATTCACGCGGCTCGACACGGACATCCGGTGCGCTCATTGAAACCTTCCAGTCAGACTGTTGTAGATCATCTCGATTGCCAATGCAGCGATAACAATGCCAAACAGCAATCGAAGTTGCTTCACAGGTGCGTTCGCGAGGAGTTTGGCGCCCAACAGCGACCCGGCCAATACGCCGAGCATTACCGGCATAGAGAGGCCAGGATCAATATAGCCTTTGCCCAGGTAGATGCCCGCACTGGCTGCCGCGGTCACGCCGATCATGAAGTTGCTTGTCGTCGTCGAGACCTTGAATGGGAGCTTCATCACGCGATCCATCGCCAGGACCTTGATCACCCCGGAGCCTATACCCAGCAGGCCGGAGAGGATTCCGGCTACCCCCATCAGCGCGAAACCAGCCGGCACGGATTGCACATGATAAGCAACCATCCCATTAGCCGTGGGGTAGGTTCCGTCAAGGTGGAGAGCGCGTGAAAATCTGTCGCGAGCTGCGATCTCTCCCGCAAGATCGGCGGGCGAGTTCGACCTCAGTGATGTATATGCGGCATGCAGCAGCACCAGACCCAGGATGAACGCAATCCAGCTCGGATGCACCCACACGGCAATCACTGCGCCCAGAATTGCGCCCAGACTTGTGGCGATCTCGAGCAGCATCCCGACGCGGATGTTGGTGTAGCCTTCACGGACAAAGGCGGCTGCGGCGCCAGACGAAGTGGCAATGACAGAGACCAGTGACGCGCCCATCGCGTAACGGATATCGACCCCGAAACCGAGCGTAAGCATCGGGATCAGCACAACGCCGCCTCCCAGGCCAGTCATCGCCCCAGCTACTCCGGCGGCGAAAGAGCCTGCCGCCACTAACAACGAGAAGCTCAGGACAGATAGCGCAGCCATCATGGATGCACGGGCAGATCCGCTGGGACGTGGCGCAACCAGCGTCTGATCACAACCAACACTACCAGCAATCCGGCGATGCTCGCAATTGCCGGCACCATATAGACCAGCAACCGGGCTCCGCCCTCCGGCTCACGCATGATTCTGGCGCCATAGATACTTTTGTAATGATCCAGAATCTCGCGGTCGGTCTTTCCCTCGGAAACGGACTTCGCTATTTCCAGGCGCATACGCACGGCTATTTCGCTTCGATGGACTGCCACCGATTCGGCCCAGCAACACGGGGCCAGCATGGAGTCTTCCAATTGATGTACCCGCTCCTTCTGAGTAGAATCCTCGGAAGGCTGGTTCATCGTCTGAGCCCACGCCAAGGGCATCAGCAGTAATAGCAAAGCGGCACGTTGCGTCATTTTTCCCTCCATCCATAGCGACCCATTCGCCACCGTGGCACGCCGTTTTCATCGCGCAGTTGAATGGTAACTTTCTCGGCGGGAATGGATACGCTTTGGGCGATGATCGAATCGTTTACGAGGAAGCCCTTGACCGTTGCGATGCTGCCCGCCTTGGGATTGAAGTTCTGCTCCATCAGGTAGCGCATGGAACCGAGCATCACGCGCTGAATTCCCTTTTCGCCCTTCAGTTCCAGGTACGGCATCCCTTGGCCTTGCGAGATCTGAACACGCTCAATCGTGCCTTTGATCTCCACTTTTGGGTTCTTGGCCCATGGTGGTTGCAACGGCGGCGTCTGCCCGAAGCCGGCTACCGCAAGGCAGCCGGCGATAAAGACGAGTCGAGTAAAGATCATGGCTCCCTCTCTTATGACGTGCGAGGCCCCACAATTCATCCTAATTCTTTGGAGCAGGTGCGGAGTTCGGTTGTTTCATCGTGCTCTGTCCCTTGCGGCAACAGTTGTTCTGCTGGCCCTGACAGCCGCCGCCGTTACGCATGGCAGCCATCCCCTTGCCGCGGCCCTGCCTCATTTGTTGTCCGGCCATATTGCACTTGCCGTCCCTTGCCTTGTCGCAGGATCCGCGCTGGCAGGATCCGTCGCGCATCTGGGCTGTTGCGCTCAGCGAGAGAGCGAAAATCATTGTTCCGAGTCCAAAAAGTAGTTGTTTCATGAGTATCTCCGCCACCTAATAAAGCACGCGTTGTGCCAAATTCCACATGGCGGAGAATCAATGGCTTTGAGGTTTACTTGGCCTTCACCGCGCGCAAGCCCTGCGTGGAGGCGGATGGCAGTGCGCAAGATTTGCACGAAAACGGTCAATAACGGTTGGCTCGTCGCGTGCTGGAGATCAGGCATAGTGAAGGCCACTCTCATCAAACCGCTGGGGCTCCTGCTAATGACGGTCGCCCTCGGCTTGCCAGCCATGCTTTTCTATAGCGCCGTGCGGACCTACCGTGCGCTGGAGGACCAAAAGACCGTTTACTTGCGAAGCCGCATGGCGGCAGTCTCGTCGCGACTGGAAACGCTTCCGTCGAATATTCCGATCCACCAGGTTCTGGGTGCACTGGAAGAAGAGCCCGGTTTGCTCGACGTGGTGGTTCTGGATCCGCCTGCGGATCTGGCTAAAGACCCACTGGCAGCACTATGGCTCGGTCGCGAGCTGTTTCGAACCGAGTCTGCGGAGGTTCAGGGAAAGGCGGCCTTCCGCGCCTATGTGCCATTTCATAGTCCGCAGGGCTTGCGCCTGGCTCGCATCGACCTCGCCGCGGATACCGCGGACTTCCTTGTAGAGCATGCCCGGCATCATCTGTGGATTGTCACAGCCGGATGTCTTCTGTTTGTTGTTCTCTCTATCGTCACGGCTCGGAGTGTGGGGATGCTGATAGCGTCTCAACAGCGCCAGTTGGAACTGGAGCACCTGGCGCATATCGGAAAAATGTCCGCGGTACTGGCGCATGAAATACGCAATCCGCTCGGAACCATCAAGGGATTCGCCCAACTGCTTGAAGAGAAGGTTTCGCCGCAGAATGGAGACCTTTTGAAGCCGATACTTTCGGAAACTGTCCGGCTGGAAGGTCTCGTGAAAGATCTGCTGCTGTACGGACGCCCGGCCCAACCGTCACTCCATTGGATTGGCTCCCTGGAGGTCGCAGACAGGCTGCGCGCCCATGCCGATCACATCCGGGGCCCTGTCAAGTTTGAATCCCGGATTGTGGATGTCACCTTTGAGTCAGATGTGAATCTATTGGAACAGGCCTTGTTGAACCTGCTGAAGAACGCAGTCGAAGCGCTCGAAGATCGGCCATGGGGAGTTGTGGTGCTGGAAGTGGAACGGATCGGCAGCGAAGTCGCGTGGCGCGTGCTTGATGACGGACCTGGCATCAGCACAGAAGCGCGCCAGCGGCTATTTGAACCGTTTTATACGTCGAAGGCCTTCGGAACGGGGCTCGGATTATCGATCACTCGAAAACTGGTGGATGCCCTGGGTGGAAAGTTCGTCATTGAGGCTCGGCCCGATGGCGGAACCGTTGCGGAGATCAGGCTACCTTTGGGCAGCGCCGGATAAATACCATATGGAAGAGATACTCATACTTGACGACGATCCGGGATTCCGGAAATTGCTCGAAATGATTCTCGCCGGCGAGGGCTATCGCGTAACCACAGCGGGAACGCTATCGGAAGCGCTTAGAAACTGCGAGCGGAAGCAATTTCACCTCATCGTTTCCGACTTGCGGCTTCCCGATGGCGAGGGCTTGGATCTCCTGCGCTGGTCAAAAGAGCACACGCCCCAGACTCCCGTGATCATGATTACAGGCTTCGGCACCGTGGCCTCTGCGGTGGAAGCCATGAAGCTCGGCGCAGTGGACTATCTCGGTAAGCCGCTCAGCAGTCCCGATGAGTTGCGGATATTGGTACGGAGGTCTCTGGATCAGAACCAGTCGGAGTCTGAGCGAGTGATGCTGCGCGACGAGCAGCAGAAACGCTTCTCGTGCGGAACTATCGTCGCAGATCATGCGTCCATGCTGAAGGTGATGGAGCTGTCGCGGAAAGTGGCCCCTACCGACGCGGCGGTCCTGGTCACCGGGGAGAGCGGCACGGGCAAGGAAATCATCGCTCACTGCATCCACAACAACAGCCGGCGGAGCGGCAAGGCGTTTGTGGCGGTGAATTGTGCGGCACTTTCTCCAACGCTGATTGAGAGCGAGTTGTTCGGGCACGAAAAGGGATCATTCACTGGTGCCATGGGACAGCACCTGGGCCGCTTTGAGCGGGCACACGGTGGCACTCTCTTTCTCGATGAGATTGGAGAGCTGGATTCCAATTTGCAGGCGAAGCTGTTACGAGTACTGCAAGAGAAGACGTTCGAGCGCGTGGGCGGTTCACGCGTGATCAACGTGGATGTGCGGATCATCACCGCAACCAATCGCAACCTGAAAGATGCCGTCGCCGAAGGCAAGTTCCGAGAGGACCTCTACTACCGGCTGAATCTGTTCCCCATCGAGATTCCTCCGCTGCGCGAGCGCGGAACCGACATTCTGAATCTCGCTCGATTTTTTCTGCAGCGGGCTGGACGGAGCATGCAGAAGCCGGCGCTGCGGCTTACCCCTGAAGCGGAGCAGTCGCTGCTAGGCTACCCATGGCCCGGCAATGTACGCGAGATGGAGAATACCATGGAGCGGATGGCCATCCTTTGCGACGATATTGTCGAGGCAGACGATTTGCCTATTACGGCCAGTGGACCCTCGCGCCCCGTCTTGTTCAAGGAGATCGAGCGCCAGGCAATCCTTGATGCCTTGCAGGCGAACGGCGGCAATCGAACCAGGACCGCCGAGCAGCTCGGAATCAGTTTGCGGACACTCCAATATCGATTGAAAGACTACGGCATCGCACAAGGATGATTCGACCCAAAAATCCTGCGGTTTTCGAGGATTGTTGCCGAACTTGTTGGCAAGAAAATGTGGGATAACCAGAGCCGGATCACGTATGATTTAGATGTGCAGAGCAGCAAGGAAACTGACATCGAACTCGCGCGGCATCTCCTCGGCGGAAGCGAGCAGGCTTTCGATGAATTCGTGAATGCCTATCGAGTGAAACTATTCCAGTACAGTTATCTCATGTGCGGCCACAGGGAGGATGCGGAAGAAGTTGCGCAGGAAACCTTAATGAAAGTGTTCCAGAGTCTGGATCAGCTTCGAGAACCTGACAGGCTCAAGCCATGGGTTTTCCGGATTGCCAAGAACGTCTGTTTGATGAAGCGGCGAAAGAGCTTATTCGCTCCACAGGTCGAACTTTCTCTCGATGAATTACGGCCCATGAAGTCGGGTGACGGGGACATGGCCAAGATTGAAATCGCGGATTGGTCGATGTTGCCGTACGATGTAGTGCTGGATGGCGAATTGCACGCTGCCTTGACCGAAGCAATTCAAAACTTGCCGGAAATCTATCGGAGCGTCGTTCTGCTGCGGGACGTGGAGGAGTTGAGCACCGAAGAGACGGCTGAAATTCTCGACATGAGGATCGATGCCGTTAAGACGCGCCTCCATCGGGCGAGGCTTGCGTTGCGAAAGGATATGGATCGTTACCTCAGAACAACGAAAGGAGTGGTTGCGCATGAACCAGCATGATTGCGACGAAGTGTTCTCTCTGCTGTCCGAGTACCTGGATAACGAACTGCCCCCCTCCAATTGTGCCGAGATGGAGGCCCATCTGCAGGACTGTCCTCCCTGCATTGACTTTGTCCGCAGCCTGCGCCAGAGTGTTCAACTTTGCCGCAAATTAAGCGTCTCTGGCGCTCTTCCGCCTCCAACGCCTGAGCAGTTGGAAACGCTCAGAAATGCCTATCGGGAAATGATCGGCAGAAAAAGCAGTAGCTGAGCCGGGTTGCATCGGGCATGATCGAAGGATACTGAAAATAGCATAAGGAAAATTTCACGGTTTCTCATTTGGCGAATTGGCCAAATAGTGATATGCTCGGAGTTGATGGATACCAAGACCCTCGCCCTTTATGAAGCGCGTGCCCAGGTTTTCAAAGCGCTGGCCCATCCTTCCCGTTTGTTGATCGTGGACGAACTCTTGAAGTCGGAGCGCTGCGTCTGCGACTTAACGGCGATCGTCGGCTCGGACATGTCCACCGTCTCCAAGCACTTGTCGGTTTTGAAAGCGGCTGGGGTGGTGCAGGATGAACGGCGCGGCTCACAGATCTGGTACCGCCTTCGCATGAAGTGCGTCACCAAGTTTTTCGGTTGCGTTGAATCCGAGTTGCGGAAGCAGGCTGGGGAACATTGGGACCTGGTCCATGCCGTAAGCAGTTAAAGAAGAAAGGAAACGATATGAACATACAAAGAAAGTGCTCATGTTCAGGACATTCGGATCTGATGTTCTCGTGTTCTGGCGCGGCCGATGTTGCCGAGATTGGAGATCGTGCCGTCCGGATGCTCCACAAAACCGGTGATGCGAAGATGTTCTGCCTGGCGGGAATCTCAGGTAAAGTCGAGCTCATCGAAGTGAATACGCACGCAGCCGACCGCATCCTCGTGGTGGACGGCTGTGACAGCGATTGCGCAAAGAAGACGATGCAGTTCGGCGGATTCACCAAATTCAGCCACCTCCGTGTCAGCGACCTGGGGATGGAAAAGGGCAAGACGCCGGTTACCGACGAGCGGATCGCCGTGGTTGCAGCAAAATTGCGCGAACTGCTTGGACAGGAACCAAAGACCTTGGAGGCATAAGTGGCTAGAGATCTGAATACGGCAGGGCTGTTCTTCCTTGTTGTGGCGGCCCTTGGCGCAATCTACGTCCGATCCGTGAAGGCAGGGGCCGCGCGTCCGGCTGCATCGCAGCAGCAGACTGCGGACACGCAGGTGGTAGCTTATTATTTTCATCTAACCGCGCGCTGCACTACATGCGTGAAGATCGAGAACTACTCGCGTGAAGTCATCGAACAGAAGTTTACTCCCGACATCGCGAATGGCCGCCTGCGATTCAAGCTGGTGAACGTTCAACTCACTGAGAACCAGCATTTTGTGAATGACTATCAACTCTTCACGAAGTCTCTGGTGCTTGTGCGCTTCGACAAGGGCAAGCAGGCCGAGTACAAAGTATTGAACGATACCTGGGATTTGGTGGGAGATAAGTCCGCTTTGCAGAGATACGTCGAGCACGAGGTCCAGTTGTATCTGAAGAGGCTGACATGATGTTGCCGGCCACAGCCGTGTTGACAGCGCTCTGGCTGGGAATTCTGACATCGATCAGTCCGTGCCCGCTCGCAACCAACGTCGCCGCGATGTCGTTTATCGGCAAGGATCTCGCTTCGTCACGCCGTGTGCTACTGACGGGAGTTCTGTATACTTTGGGACGAAGTCTGGCGTATGCAGTATTGGCGGCTTTGCTCATCGCAGGCGTCTTCGCAATCCCGCAACTCTCCTTCTGGCTCTCCACGTACATGAATCAGTTCCTGGGGCCTATTCTGATTGTGGCTGGGATCATTGTTCTGGGATTGGTCCCCATCCACTTTGCCACATCGTGTGTCAGCGACAAGGCCGGAGAGCGTTTGGGAAGATCTGGATCGTGGGGAGCTGGATTGCTTGGAATTCTATTCGCTCTTTCGTTTTGTCCGGTGTCGGCGGCACTCTTCTTCGGCAGCCTGCTTCCCCTCGCCGTAAAGAACGGCTCCAGTTTACTGCTGCCCTCGGCCTATGGCGTAGGCACCGGAGTCCCAGTGTTTGTGTTTGCCGTGCTGATCGCGCTGGGCGCACAGTGGGTCAACCAGGTATTCAAGAAACTAGTCCGGTTCGAGCAGTGGGCACGGCGGCTGACAGGCGTCATTTTCGTCATCATTGGCGTCCGCTATTGCCTGATCTACATCTTTGAGGTGCAGCTATGAAAATTCAAATTGCCGGGCCAGGTTGCTCCAATTGTCTGACGACAGAGAAGCATGTGGTGGATGCATGCAGGGAACTCAATCTCGCGGCCGAAATCTCTCATGTCACAAATATCGCCGAGATTCTGGATCTTGGGGTCATGCGCACTCCAGCCGTGGTGCTGAACGGCATGGTTGTGATCTCTGGACGCGTCCCCAGCGTTCTGGAGCTGAAGAGCATCCTGGAAACAAAGGAAGCTTAACCCGATCTGTTAAGGAGCTGAAATGAACAAAGTAGAAGTCTTCGATCCCCCGATGTGTTGCTCAACCGGAGTGTGCGGACCGAGTGTTGATCCGGCATTGGCAAGGTTCTCCGCAGATCTGCACTGGCTGGCGACTCAGAAGATAGTCGTCGAGCGCTATAACCTGGCGCAGCAGCCGCAAGCCTTCGCGGCATGCGAAACCGTCATGTCAGCGCTGCGGCTGCAGGGAAACGAGTGCTTGCCACTGATCCTGCTGAACGGCGTGGTTATCAGCAAGGGCTGCTATCCGGTTCGGGAAGAACTGGCGCGGTTGGCGGGCGTTGACGCGGAGGTGACCGCATGAAGACGGAAAATATCAGCAGTCTGGTAGAGCATGCCACCCGCATCCTCTTCTTCACTGGTAAAGGCGGCGTTGGCAAGACATCCCTCGCTTGTGCGGCTGCTGTTTCCATGGCGCAGATGGGCAAGAAGGTGCTGCTTGTCAGCACGGACCCGGCGTCGAATCTTGACGAAGTTCTAGGCGTCCGGCTCTTTGGCTCTCCGACAGCGGTTCCGGGCGCAGATGGTCTATGGGCGTTGAACATCGATCCGGAAGCGGCTGCAAAGACCTACCGGGAGCGCGTGATCGGTCCATACCGCGGAGTGCTACCTGAGGCCGCTATCACCAGCATGGAAGAACAGTTATCCGGAGCGTGCACCGTCGAGATCGCCGCCTTCGACGAATTCACCAAACTGCTTGGCGATGCGAACGCGACTTCTGGATTCGATCACATCATCTTCGATACGGCGCCCACCGGACACACGCTTCGCCTGTTAAAACTCCCGGCCGCATGGACCGGTTTCATAGCGGAAAACACGACTGGAACGTCGTGCCTTGGCCCACTGAGCGGCCTGGAAACGCAGAAATCTCTCTACGATTCCAGCATGCATACGCTGACCGATGCAGCAACTACGACGCTGATTTTGGTTAGCCGTCCAGAGCGCTCCGCGCTGGCTGAAGCGAACCGGTCAAGAGCGGAACTGGCTGAAATGGGTGTCGCCAATCAGCACTTGCTTCTCAACGGCATCTTTGTTGCGCAGGATCGTGGCGATGCTGCCGCGTGCGCCTTGGAAAGCCGAGGACGGGAGGCGCTTTCGGGAATGCCCGCGGCGCTGGCGGAACTACCGCGGACGGAGGTGCCGCTCTTGCCCTACGCCCCAATGGGCGTGGAGTATCTGCGGAGCGTGTTCGGCGGCGTCTCGCCAGTTCGTAAAGCAGAATACAAAGAGCCTTCTGGTACAACAGATTCCTCACTTTCACTCTCCATCCTCATCGACAAACTGGAACAGATGGGGCATGGTGTTGTGATGACGATGGGAAAGGGTGGCGTTGGCAAGACGACTGTCGCGGCAGCTATCGCCATCGAATTGGCCCATCGCGGGCATCGGGTGCATCTCAGCACCACTGATCCAGCCGCTCATGTAGCCGCGACGGTAGGTGGGTCTGTTCCGAACTTGTCGGTAAGCCGGATTGATCCCGCTACCGAGACGCAGCAATACTCCGCGGCGGTCCTGGCGAAATCGGCACCCCAACTGGACACGCAGGGGATCGCCTTGCTCGAAGAAGACTTGAGGTCTCCTTGCACCGAAGAGATCGCGGTGTTCAGCGCGTTCGCGCGAACAGTGGCCGAAGGGGAGAACGCCTTTGTGGTTCTCGATACGGCTCCCACGGGGCACACAATCCTGTTATTGGATGCTGCGGAGGCATACCACCGCGACGTTGCGCGGACAACGAGCGACCTGCCGGAGTCAGTGCGTCAATTGCTGCCCCGGTTGCGGGACGCCTCGTTCACTCGCGTGCTGCTGGTGACCTTACCCGAGGCCACGCCAGTGCATGAAGCGGCGCGGCTGCAGGATGACCTTCGTCGCGCCGGTATCGAGCCTTACGCATGGATCGTCAATCAGAGTTTCGCGGGAGGAGGCTTCCGGGATCCTGTTCTGGTTGAGCGCGGCTCGCGCGAAGGGCAGTATATTGCCGAAGTGCGCGATCGGCTCGCAACAAGATTCGCCATCATCCCGTGGAAGGCAGAGGCACCGGTGGGGCCAGACCGGCTTAGAGAATTGGTTGGCGGAAAGCGGGTTGTTGAATACTCGCTCCCTGGCTAGTCCGCCGGATACCAGGACTGGAACGTCTGATATCCTCCCGAAAGATTCTTCACCTGGAAGCCGTGTTGGGTAAGCATGCGGCAGGCATAGTACGCCCGCTGGCCGACGCCGCAATTGACCCAAAGTTCGAGATCTTTCGGGAGTTCCGTCACGCGGTCGCGCAACTGGCCAAGCGGAATGTTCACCGCCCCTTCCAAATGCCCCGCCTGAAATTCAGATGGTTCACGAACGTCGAGAATCATCATTCCGCCGGCAAGGAGATCGGCCCATGGGGCAAGACTCACGTCGCCGCGCACAACGTTGGCTGCGATCATGCCTGCCACGTTCACCGGGTCCTTGGCCGCGCCGTACTGCGGCGCATAACAGAGTTCGGCTTGCTCGAGATCGAACACCGTTCCACCCATCTGAATCGCCGTCGCGATCACATCGATGCGCCGCTCCACTCCCTCTTCGCCAACGGCCTGCGCCCCTAGAACACGGCCATCGGACTTGCGAAACACCAGTTTCAAGTGAATCGGTTTCGCCCCTGGATAGTAACCGACGTGGTGGCCGGGATGGAGATAGACACAATTGAAATCTTCAACACCGGCGCGGCGTAATGCCTTCTCGGTCGCGCCGGTGAGCGCAACGGTCAAGCCAAAGAACCCGCACACGGCCGTTGCCAGAACCCCATCGAAGTGAGCGTCGCGGCCGCAGATGACATCGGCCGCGATCCGTCCCTGACGGTTCGCCGGCCCGGCCAGCGGAATCAGTTCCCATTGTCCGGTGATGCGATTCATGACCTCCACGGCATCGCCTACTGCCCAGATGTGGGGATCATTGGTGCGCATCTGCCGGTCTACCCGAATGCCTCCGCGTTCGCCTATATCAAGTCCGGTCTCGCGCGCCAGTGTTGTTTCCGGCCTAACCCCGATTGCCAGAACGGCGATATCCGCCTCCAAGGCCGCCCCCGCCTGCGTGTGTACAAGCAGACCTCCGCCGGCCGTCTGCTCGAACCCCGAGACCCCATCGCCCAGTCGTAATTCGGCGGCGTGCTCAGCCACCCGCCGGCGTACAAAATCGGCCATTTCGGCATCGAGAGGCGGCATCAACTGCTGGGCCATCTCCAGAATGGTGACACTTATCCCACGATGGACAAGGTTTTCAGCAATCTCGAGACCAATAAACCCGCCGCCGATTACCACGGCCTTGCGCGGCTTTCTCGTCTCGATCCACTTGCGGATCTGGTTACTGTCAGGCACCGTTCGCAACGTAAAGATTCCGGGCAGGGTAATTCCAGGCAAAGCTGGCCGCACTGGCGCTGCCCCAGGCGAGAGAACCAACGCATCGTACCGCTCCACGTATTCCCGTCCGGTAGCCAGATCGCGCACCATGATTTCACGCGACTGCCGGTTGATCGCAATTACCTCGTTGCGTATCCGGACTTCAATGTTGAACCTCGCGTGAAACAACTCTGGCGATGCCAGCAGCAGTTTCGACTCATCCTGAATCACGTCGCCAACATAGTAGGGAAGCCCGCAATTGGCGAACGAGACGAAAGGGCCGCGGTCGAGCAAGATGATTTCGGAGTTTTCATCCAATCGCCGCAGCCGGGCGGCACAAGAGGCGCCTCCAGCAACTCCCCCGATAATTATGATCTTCTTCATGGTCATGATGGTGGTCACCTCACGGTATCAATCCGCATGACGTAGATGCAACTTACATCTATCCGGTGACAAGGCATATTTCCTGTCACTTTATTGCAGCTCTTGCAACTTGTCGATTCGCCCATTTGGAGAAGCTCTGGAAGGATTGTCCTCACTGTAGTCCGCCGCATCCCGCTACTTAGCCTTTTGCGTGAATATACCGTACACACGGTATTCGAATTCCAAACTCCAGCCCATATTCTGTAGCCGGAGGTTCGGAAATGCGCCCAATTACAGACGACATGAATGCAGTCCCGCTTGTAGAGATGCTGATGCAACTCGTAAGCCCTGGTTGGGTGCTAAATGCGATCTTCGTCACCTGTAGTCTCGCCTTGTGGGCCGGGTTCATTGCGTTGTTACTTTGGGGGGCACCGCAATAGCATACCCGCCATTCCTTGCGACAACGGTAGTCGGAACAGAAAATAGAAGTCGCTAAATTTAAGATCATGGGAAAGAACTGCGCCGCTTGTGTTGCTCACTGGTTGGGGAAAGCTGGACAATGAGGATATGGCGATCTCCTACTCCACTGCTCTTTCCCGGCGGTCAGCGCTTAGCGCGCCAATCGGGTTGCTCGGGCTGCTCACAGGTTGCTCCAGTGGTTTATCGGGATGGAGCCAGGCCGATCTGATCGAGCCCAAAGTGCTTGCGGAGCGACTGAGTGGAAATGGCGAAGGGAAGCCTGTCCTGTTTCATGTCGGCTTTCCCTCTCTTTACCGGAGCAAACATATTCCAGGCTCCGTGTATGCAGGTCCTGGAAACTATCCGGACGGCCTCGAAGCTCTGAAGAAGGCCGTGTCCTCGCTTTCGAAGACACAGGATATTGTCATCTATTGCGGTTGTTGCCCGTGGGCCAGCTGTCCCAATATGAAGCCGGCTTTTGCTCTCTTGAAACAGCTGGGGTTCACGCAGGCGAAGGCGCTGATGATCGAGACTAATATGTCGAAGGATTGGATCCAAATGGGCTATCCAATTGAAAGCGGGACAGCCGGCTATTAATCAGGTCTCATCTCGCGCATTGTCCGCACACGGTTGCGCCTTCAGGCGACCAACCGCATATCGAGATCCTGACGCGAGAATTGCATACTGGTTTGCCCAACCACGCAGGTTCTGCACGGAAACTGTTATTCAGCCGCACTGCAGCTTGTCTTCGTCGTCCGATAAGTCTCTGTAAATCAATATTGTGCTCCGATAGCTGGTAAGCCTTTGGAATTGGCGCGGCAGTTGCATTTGGTCATGGTGAAGTCACGAATAATCAAGACCGAGGAGCAAATCATGAAAAACCAATTGTTCGATCGCAGACAGTTCGCGGGTAGTTTAGCACCGGCGCTGTTTGCGTTTGCGGCACCCGCGATGGCGCAGAGCTGGTATCGCGGCAACGGACCCGGAACCGGAACACCGGTGGCCGTTGTTCCGGTCGCCGCGGAAGAGGTGCGCTGGCTGGCCTACATGCGGGAAGAGGAGAAGTTGGCGCGAGATGTCTACGAGCAACTGCTCAATAAGTGGGGCCTGAGCATCTTCCGCAACATCGCATTGAGCGAGGAGCAGCACCACATGGCGATTGGGACTCTGCTTGTGCGATACAGCGTCTCCGATCCTGCGCTGAACAAACCGGCCGCCGTTTACTCAGACGCCAAGCTGACCGCATTGTACAGCCAGTTGATGGCCAAGGGCCTGCAATCGGCAAAGGATGCGCTGGAGGTGGGAGTGCTGATTGAGAAGACCGACATCGCCGATTTGGAGGCCGCGCTCAAATCCACTGCGAAGCTGGACATCAAGCGGGTGTACACGAACCTGATGAACGGCTCGTACAACCACCTTGAGGCGTTCGAAACGACGCTTGAGATCACAGCCTGAGAGCGGAGCACGACACTTTAGGTGCCTACCTCTTTCGCCTTATCGGTGTCATTGTTGGCGGTCTTACGTCGAGACTCGACGTTGCAGGTGTTGGCCATTCAAGTCTGAACTCCAAATCTCGGCAGCACCCAACGCAGCAGGATCACGTAGGCCGCCAACAGTAGAATTCCGTAGTAATCAGACATTGTGCATTATCCTTTAAGGTTTCGTAGACAGCCTGGCGAAATCTTCCCGCACCGTTGCTTCACTGACCATGCCGGAGTACACTCTTGCTACCTTCCCTTGCTTGTCCACGAGGAATGATATCGGCAACGACTCAATTGTGGAGACGAATGGAGACGACGGTGGCGGCAACAAGACCGGGTAGTTGATCCCGGCCGATTGTGCAAACTGCCGGATCACGCCGTTGTCCCCCTCATCCATCGCAACTCCAACGATGTCCAGTTCCGGCACACTCTTTGCCAGCCGAATGAAGCCCGGGATCTCCTCGCGGCAAGGAGGACACCAGGTGGCCCAGAAATTCACCAGAACCACCCGCCCGCGATGAGCGGAAGTGCTCCAATCCGCTCCGCTTAGATCGGGCATGGTAAAGTCCAGCATCTCTTTGCGGCTGGCGGTTGTTTTCACTCCACTGCTCACATGCCCACGGGGCGGAGAAAACGTGAACGCGATGGCTCCAAGCGCTATTAACAACACGGCAATCTGGCCGATCCGGGCAGGCTTCAAGTATTCGGGCATAATATGCTGCTACTGACTATGATTCAGAATCCGCCACTTGGTGACAAGTGACTTTCACACGATTAGAAAACTTCGAGTTTGTGATCGCCTCGACTCCCTCCCCGTTGAGACTATCCCAGCGGTCTTCAGGATGGCGAACGCGGTTTGCCACCACTCAACGCAGCTGACAAATGCAGCGGCATATCGGACCGGGAGGCTCCAAATTCCAATGAGCCTCTACCTGGTGCGTCATGCTTGGTAAGCGCCGATTGTGCGATACTCGCTATGTGCAAGAAGCACCTACATGCATCCGATAATCTCCTCCATTGGGGTCCCGCGCTCCCCCAGGTGGAAAGCGATTTCAGGGCGCGCATGCGCATACCTTCTCAGTCTTCTTTTCTTCGCCTCGGGAGTTTGGAAGCTGACGGACCTCGACGCGACCGCGGATCGAATGGTGGAGTCCCTAGTCCCATCAGCACTAAGCCTGCCGGCTGCGGTTGCAGTGACGGTCTTCGAAATGTTCGCGGCCATCCTGCTGGTGGTCCCCAAGTACCGGCGATGGGGCGCATGGATTGCCGGGGGAATGCTTGCCGTATTCATGCTTTACGTTGGAGTTCAATACAACCGGTTACTGGGACAGGATTGCAGTTGTTTTCCATGGATCCGGCGAGTGGTAGGACCGGCATTTTTCGCCGGCGACGCCGCGATGCTAGTTCTTGCCGGCTTTGCAGGACTCTGGTCTGACCGATCCAGTGGTTGGCGGCCTGTTGCCTCGCTCTTTTGCTGCGTGTGTCTGCTATCGGCCGGATTTTACGTGGTCAATTCCCAAATGCGAAAGGCTTCTGCTGTCCCTGAGACGGCGATTGTGGACAGCAAGCCTCTCAGCTTACGACAGGGAAAGGTACTCCTGTACTTTTTCGATCCGGACTGCATGCACTGTTTCGCCATCGCAGAGGCAATGGGGAAGCAAGACTGGGGTGACACCCGGATCGTGGCGCTCGCGACGCGCGAGCAGCATCGTGCTTCCACGTTCCTAATGGACACAGGGCTCCCGGCGAGCATTTCTCCAGATACCGAATCGCTGCGGAAGACATTTCCGTTCACCAACGCGCCTCATGCCGTTGCATTGGACAGCGGAAGAACTGCCGCGATATTCCATTTCGGAGATATGGACGGCCCGGAATATTTCCAGGCCCTGCGGTCCCTTGGCATGATGAATGTTGCGAAGGCCAGATAAACTGATCATCAAACCGGCTGGGACATAGACTCCGGCCCACGCAGCAACGTGCGGATCAAAGCGATCCGTACTTCAGGTATGCCTCTTTCACCGTCACTCCCCGGCGAAGCTCCTCGCGCATGGCGCCTTCGCGCCGGTACACATCTTCAGCGGCTTCCAACACTTTCAGCGTGATCGACTGGGGAATGATCACAACCCCATCGGTGTCTCCGAAGACAAAGTCGCCTGGATGAATGACTACGTTTCCAATCCGGATTGGGACTTGATATTCCCGAATCTCCCAGCGTCCGACAGAACTCGCGGAGCACTTGAAGCGCGCGAACACGGGATAATTCATTGCATTTACAAAATTGACGTCTCGAACGCCACCATCGATCACAGCACCCTCGCAGCCTCTCTGGAGAGCCGCGGTGGACATCATTTCTCCCCAATGCGCGCAATCCACACTCCCTCCGCAAGCCCACACGGATACTGTGCCAGGCGTGATGCTATCCAGCATTCGCAGACGAGTTTCCGTGTCGTTACTGGCAGTATCCGCACAGGGATAGCCTTGTCCGGTGAACGCAAAGCCGGCAACTACGGCGGCATTTGTGAAGGGTGTAATCGCTGGAGGAAGAGCCTGACATCGCAGGTCTTCTTTATCGAGGATGTCGGCAATAGCGCCCGTGTAGAGCCGCCGGTATCGTTGGAGAAGGGAATCGGATTCGTTGAAACTAGGCATACCGTCCTACCAGGCTGAACGTCCATGAATGTCGCGGAGATTCAAATTCTTGACTCCTTGATGAAGCTCTGTAGCGACGATTAGGTCTCCTTCCAATCCCATGACAAGGAAGCCTTTAACCGCGATGGTGTCACCTTCTCTGAGCCGCATCCCGCTGTTTCGCAAGTAATCCGACGGAGCAAGTTTGATGAGTGTGGTCTGCCCGCCGGATTGCAGCCGGACCTCAACCATGGCGCTCTCTGGCGCAGCGCCAGGCAGGTACACCACTTCTGTTATTTTTCCTTCGACCGTCTGTAGGCGCGCGGCGACACTTGGGTCCACCACCGCTGGGGACTCGCGCATTGCACCTTGCTTGTAATTCTGCCCACAGTTCTGGCAGCCGCCTTGGCTGTGGGCATGATGATCACCATGGCAATTATCATGCGCAGCTAAGGGCAACGCGCTCAAGCAGCACAAGAGGGCCATCGGGCCTGCCAATGCAAGAAGTCTCATAATTCCTTCCTTTCTGACCGCCGCGAGAACTGGAGGCGGATCGTTCCCGCGACGAGCAGTTATAATCGCATCTATATGCAAGTTACACTTATGATGGCACGGATTCCAGGATGGCGCAAGGGGTGGATCGGGCATGCGACGCAGCGTATCTGCAAGTCCGCCGGCCCAGGGGCTGTTCCGAAGACTCTGGCAATTGTAGGATAGAGTCAATGGAAACGATCACCCGACGAAGTATGTTTGCATTGCCGTGGCTGACCTTTGGTCCACTTGCTCGCACTGCCAGTGGGACCGCCGCCGGACGCAATCGCCCCAACATCTTGTACATCATGACTGACGATCACGCGTCCCAGGCGATCAGTTGTTATGGCAGCAAGGTTAACCAGACGCCCAATCTCGACCGCATCGCAGCGCAAGGCATGCGTATGGACCGGGTCTTTGCCACGAACTCCATCTGCACCCCGAGCCGCGCCACCATTCTCACTGGCAAATATAGCCACATGAACGGAGTGCCTGTATTCAATCGTTTTGACGGTTCGCAACCTACGGTAGCGAAGATGCTTCAGCAGGCTGGGTACTACACGGCGATGGTCGGCAAGTGGCACCTCGGCAGCGATCCAACCGGCTTCGATTACTGGAACATCCTGCCTGGGCAGGGCGTGTACATCAACCCAACCCTCTATGACAAAGATGGGTCGAAAGTTTACCAGGGCTATGCGACCGATATCATCGCCGATATCAGCATCGACGTTCTGAAGAACCGGCCGAAAGACAAACCATTCTTCATGATGTGCCACCACAAAGCGCCACACCGGGAGTGGACACCGGATGAGAAACACAGGTTGATGTTCGCGAACCGGCACATCCCCGAACCTGCCAATTTGCGCGATGATTACTCCGGCAGGACGGATGCCTTGCGTGAGCAGCAACAGTCGGTATTCCGCGACCTGACCCGTCGTGACCTCAAGCTAACGCCGCCCGCGGATCTGTCCGGCCCGGCACTGCGCCAGTGGATGCAGACCAAGCCAATGGAAGTAGAAATCGAGGTTGATGGCGTTAAGAAGAAACTCACCGGCAAGGAGTTGGAGTCTTGGAAATATCAGCGGTACATGCAGGACTATCTGGCCTGCGTGCAAAGTGTGGATGACAATGTGGGCCGCACTCTCGACTGGCTGGACGCAAACGGATTGAGGGAGAACACAGTCGTTATCTACTCCAGCGATCAGGGCTTCTTCCTGGGCGAGCATGGCCTCTTCGATAAGCGTTTCATGTATGACGAGTCGTTACGTATGCCGTTCCTGGTGCGCTGGCCTGGCGGCATCAAGCCGGGCAGCGTTTCGAATGCGATCGGCATCAATTGCGACTTTGCGCCAAGCTTTCTGGACCTTGCCGGGCTCCCCGTTCCAGGCGAAATACAAGGCCACAGCTTCGTGCCTCTCTGGAAGGGAAAGAAGCCGAAGGATTGGCGGCGTTCGATGTACTATCGCTACTACCACGATCCAGGAGACCACAACACCAGAGCGCATTACGGGGTGCGGACCACAACGCACAAGCTGATCTACTTTTGGAAAAAGGATCAATGGGAATGCTACGACTTAGTAGCGGATCCGCAGGAGATGCGCAATATTTATGGCGATCCCAAGGCGCAGAGAATCGTGGCCAGCCTCAAGCAGGAACTCTACAGGCTCAAAAAGGAACTGAAGGACGATGACCAGTTTGCCGACAGTCAGCCAAAGGATTCGTCATACGTTCAGCCGCCTCCAGCCAGGAAGCAGTGAGTTGGATTAACGTGCCCGTCCTGCGGACGGGAGCGCTATCGCCCGTGGCGGCGGCTTGTCCAGTAAAGCCGCCCTACTCAGAACGGCAACCTCGCCCCAACTGCACTGTCCTGGGACTCCGAACCGCGGTTATTGAACCGAATGCCGCATTGGTTTGCGCGCCCGTGGCCGGATTGAACTGCGCCGAAGTGTTCACGCTGGAAAACTGCGTATAGTTGAATGCGTTATAAGCTTCCAGGCAAATGCGCAGTTGAACGCGCTCCACAATGCGAAAACTCTTAGCCATTGACGTGTCCCAATTGTTTACGCCAGGTTCTCGGAATACAACCTTGGGGGCGGTTCCAACCGTCCCGACGGAGTGAGAGCAAACACGCTGGTGTTGAAATAGCGGGCGAAGGTGCGCTGGTCCTTCGGCAAAATCGCGGCGCCTGTAATAACCGTGCGCGCCGTTAAATCCGGAGTGCCCGTAGTATCGACAGCGGTCGTCGTGGTGAAGCTTACGCCAGTCGGCGAGCCGCGCACCATGCTGACGATGCCCGAAAGCTGCCATCCTCGGAGCACGCCTTTGAGTACCGCACTGAGAACAAGCAGATTCGGCAAATCGAAAAGGTAATTCACTTTTACAATGCGGGTCCGGTCAAAGCCGGCGAGGCTGTAATTCCATTGCCGTAGATTGACGATGGGAGCCACTGTAGCAGTGTAGGTATCGGTGAAGCCCATCGCCTAGGACCACGTCCACGCCGCGCGCTGACCTGCAGGGACTGATAGCTGCTAATCATTCTTGGTCGTACTCCTTTTGTTCTTTTTGCGGGCGCGGCCGGCGCCATCTTCACCTTCATCGTTAGCGCCGCCTTTGCCGATGCGCGGCGCATTCAATTTGCTCCAGGCCTCGAATTGCTGTCGCAACCGGGCGACGATTTCGGGCTTCGTGGCGGCGAGATCGGTTTTTTCTCCAATGTCCGACTGCAGATCGAAGAGTTCAACTTTACCGCGGTTGTTGACCAGTTTCCAGCGTCCCGAGCGCACGGCGGTCTTCTCTTCTGCGCCGTCCCAGAAGAGCGCGTCATGCAGCGGTGTGGAGGACTTTCCGGTTAGAACGGGCAGCATATTGCGGCCCTCGAAGGACTGTCCCGCAGGCATCGTGGCGCCAACGGCCGCAACCAAAGTCGGCATGAGATCCATGAACATCACCGGCTCACGGGAAACGGAGCCCGCCCTCAGGTGTCCGGGCCAACTGATCATAAATGGAATGCGGATACCGCCTTCGTAGACGCTCTGCTTGAAGTCGCGCAGCGGCCCGTTATTCGAAGCGTTCGCTCTCGCGCCGCCGTTATCGGAAACAAACACGATGATCGTATTCTGGACCAGCTTGCGGTGTTCCAGTTCGTCCAGCACCTTTCCGATGGCGTTGTTTTCACATTCAAGCATGGCCATCAGAATATCTCGCTTCGGGTCGCCGGTGTCATATTTCTTGATCACTGTTTCGGGAGCCTGCATAGGGGCGTGTACGGCGTTGAACGCCAGGTAAAGAAAGAATGGATGGCTTGCATTGCGCCCGATGAACGCAACCGCCTCGCGTCCAAGATTGTCGGTCAGGTAGCCTGTTTCGTCGATGGGATCGTAGTTGCGCAGGATCGACAGATAATTCTCGCTCGCACGTTTCAGATTGTAGTAGTCGTGCGCACCATGGCCGAGAAATCCATAGAACTCGTCGAACCCGCGTTTCATGGGATGATAGGCGGGCTCGATTCCGAGGTGCCACTTGCCCAATGCGCCCGTGGCGTAGCCTTCTTTCTTGAGTACGTCGGCGAGCGTGACACGGTTGAGTGGCAGACCTACTCGGGAATCGGAGGCGGTGTAGAATCCGTACCGCTGCGGATAAGTGCCCGTGAGAATGGCGGCGCGGCTTGGCGCGCAGACGTAGGCATTTGCGTACCCCTGCTCAAAGCGCATGCCCATTTTCGCGATGCGGTCCATGTGCGGAGTACGGACCTCTTTCGGGTGCTCATAGGAGCTGATGTCGCCATAGCCCTGGTCGTCAGAGACGATCACGAGCACGTTTGGCCTCCGGGTTTGGGCACTGTCTGCGCGCATAGCAGCTAACCCACCGAGCATTGATCGTAGATACGAACGACGAGAAAGCATCAGGCGATTCTCCTTTCCTTGACGCCGCCAGCAAGCGGCGAACCGGCCTTGGCAAGCCATTCCAGCAGCCGGCTCTTCATGTCTTCAGCCTGCTGGCGATGCTTCGCGCGGTGGGCCGGCTCTCCCAGCAGATTTACTATCTCGAACGGATCTTCTTTCAAATTGTAGAGCGCATCCTGCGCTTTGGACACGGGACTCTTGGCCATGATCAGCTTCCAATCCGCGGTCCGCACCATGAAGTTGGGCACGTTTTCCCCGGCCCATTCCGATACGCGGTAGTCCGGCAGGTTTACTTTCCCACCTGCGATCAGTGGCCGCAAACTGTAACTTTCCCGCTGCGGTGCCGCGACACCCAGATAATCCAGAATAGTCGCGAACAGATCCATGGTCGAAACAGGGGCGGCGATCTTTGTCCCCGGCCGGATCCGTCCCGGGAAGCGGATTAGAAGCGGAACGTGAACGGACTCCTCGTAGAACACCATCTTCGAGCCCATGCCGTGCGACCCCATCATCTCGCCGTGATCGGACAGGAACACCACCATGGTGTTGTCCGCCAAGCCGAGTTGCTCCAACCGCGCCAACAGCCGCCCGATGTTGTCATCGGCCTCTTTCACCATGCCGTAATAGATGGAGAGCCCGGCGCGGACATTCTCCGGCACCTGGTACTTCTGCATTCGCGCCTGCCGTTCGCGATAAGGCGACCACGTCATGTCGTGACGGAAGTTCGGCGGCAGGGGGATGTCTTTAGCTGGATACATGCCCCAATAGGGAGACACGTTCATAAACGGCGGATGCGGTGGGCCAATGGAACAGGTCAGGCTGAACGGTCCGTTGGATACTCTGTTCAGCGCACCGATCGTTTCGTCCACTGTATATGCGGCATGCGTATGTTCTTTCGGGACCTGCAGCCAGCCATAGACTTCTCCCTGGCTGGACGGGGCGTTGGGGTCTTTGTAACGCGCATCCAGGATTGCCGGAACGTAAGGACGATCGAAGTCCTTGCTCATCAATTCACCTGCGCGCAGCGGACGCGCCGGCGAATGTTTGTCAATGTATTCAAGGTATTGCTTCCGTTCCGAAGGCGCGCCTTCCACGCGGGCTCCAGCGTACGCCACTTTGTTCCTGTAGGTCGTCGCCATCTTATATGGCGCATGGTATTTGCCGAAGTACTCGCTATGGTAGCCGCGTGCGGCGAGCAGATTGTCAAACGATGGACCGCAGTCGAGCACTGTGTCTGTAGCGGCGGCGTTTGCGGTAACCGTCGTCCCGGCCATGCTCTTGCCTGTGAGGATGCTGGTCCGCGCGGGCACGCAAACCGGACAGGGCGTGACCGCGGTTTGGAACATCGCGCCTTCGCGCGCCAGGCGGTCGAGGTTCGGTGTTTTCACAACATCATTGCCGGCGCATGACAACGCGCTGAAGCGCTGCTGATCCGTCATGATCACAAGCAAATTGGCAGGCTTTTCCGCGGCGGCGCGAAGCGAAAGCGGAAGGCCTGCTGCGGTGGTTAGAAAGTTGCGGCGGTGCATGTTATCTTCCCGTCCTGCGCGGAGCTCCGGCTGGGATCGGCGCCCCCGGTTGGTACTTCAGGTCGCCGCCTTTGATGTCGCGGAGACCCTGCCATTTGGGGCGAATCGGCGGAAAATCGGGTACCTGCACGTCCAGCTTCTCGAACATGCCGTACAGGCGTTTAACAACTTCGGGATTGCTGGCGGCAACATCGTGCTGTTCAGACGGGTCTTTCGCAAGGTCAAACAGCATCATCGCTTTGGGCGCATCGCCCGACTGTGTGCCGGGGTATTGCGATGGCCTTGCCTGTTCGAACGGGGCAATCAGTGTCAGCCCGTCCGGACCGCGAGGGTCCACCCACTCTGGCCCGGCGTCAATGCTAGTCGAGGCGCCGGGAGTGCGCACGTGCAACTTCCATTTGCCCGAGCGGATGATGTGCAGCTTCGCCCCGGACATGGCATAGATGGCTTCGTGCGGTGAAACGGCGCCGGGTTTGGTCATCAATGGAAGAATGTCCTTGCCATCGATCACGCGGTCAGCCGGCAACTTGACGTCCGCCAATCCGCACAGCGTCGGGAAGATATCGATGATGCCGCAGATCTCTTTGCTGACCAGTCCCGCCGGAATCCGTCCCGGCCACTGAGCGATCATCGGAACGCGAATGCCGCCTTCCCACGGACGGGCCTTCATGCCGCGGAATGAGCCGGTGCTGCCGCCGTACCACGGGCCGTTGTCGGAGAGAAACACCACCACGGTGTCCCGCTCCAACTGTAATTCCTTTAGCCTGCCTAGAACTTGCCCCACTGACCAGTCCAATTCGCGGATCACATCCGCGTACAATCCGCCGGGCTTGCGTGAGTAGAACTCCTCGGATGCGGCCAACGGTTTGTGCGGCATGGCATGGGCCAGGTAGAGCAGGAACGGATTGTTCTTGTTGCGTCCAATGAAATCCAGCGCGCGGCGGGTATAGTCACGCGTGATGTGGCCCTGGATGACCGGATACTGGACTACCTCCTCGTTGTGCACGATTTGCACCGGCCGCATGTCATTGGAATACGGGATGCCGTAATACTCGTCGAAGCCCTGGCGTCGAGGTAGGAACTCAGGCGTGTGCCCGAGGTGCCATTTGCCGATGCAGATGCTCGCATAGCCGCGCGGCTTCAGAGCCTCGGCGAGAGTGATCTCGCTCAACGCCAGTCCGATATCGACGCCGGAATCGGGGGCTGGGTTGGACCACATGCCATGGCGGAACGGGTAGCGGCCTGTTAGTAGCGACGCCCGCGACGGGGCGCAGTACGGCATGGGGACGTAGCAGTCGGTGAAGCGGACTCCCTCGGCGGCCATGCGATCCAGGTTGGGTGTTTCGTTAGTTGAACTGCCGAAACACTTCAGATCTCCGTAACCCAGATCGTCAGCGAGAATGATGATGAAGTTCGGACTCCGCCCGGCTGCGGAGGCGCCGGCAGCGAGTCCGGAAAACAGAAATTGTCGTCGGTTGGTCAGTGTCAATGGGTGTATATCCTTATGTTGATTCCAGCAATCTCAAGGCGGGTCAGAACTGCATCCGCACCGCCCATTGCATGATGCGCGGGTCCCGCGCCGCCGTGTATTGACCGAACTGCGAGTTGGTATTGACGCCAGCCGCATTGAACGTCGCCGAGTTGTTCATCGCACTGAACTGGGTGTGATTGAATGCGTTGAACATCTCCAACCGGAACTGCATCTGGACTCGCTCCCAGATGGGTATGCCTTTCACCAGTGAGATATTGAAGTTTTCAATTCCCGGGCCGCGAATCAGGTTCTTCGCCGGATTACCGAGGGTGCCGGCTGCCGGCAGTGCAAAGACCGTCGGATTGAAGGCTTGCAGCGGCCCGTATTCGCTGCCCAGTTGATACGGATTTCCGGTGAGGTTGATCTTTGCGGTCACGCTCGGCGAACCGGTAATGTTGGTGGCGTTGGTCTGGCTGTAGGTGACTGCTGCCGGAGCACCCTTCGAGAATTGTGCCACGCCAAAAAGATGCCAGTCATTGACCACCGCGCGAATCGGTGCCACCGCCGACTTCCATTTCGGGACATCCCAAATCCAGTTAAGGTTCAGTATCTGGGTACGATCGAAGCCTGCCAGGCCATAGTTCCAGGCCCGGAAGATTGAGGCCGGCACCGCGCTGTTCACGGCTCCGAAATCGGCATCTACCCAATCCATGGCTTTCGACCACGTGTAGGCGAGTCCGAACTTGGCTCCCCGGGCGAAGCGGCGGTTGGCCGATACCTGCAGGGAATGGTAGTTCGAAGTGGCGTCGTTGGCCTTATAGGAAATGGCGCTGTAGCCTTGAATCGGGACGAGGAATGCATTGGGAAGAGGCGTGCTGGGCAGCACCGGGTTCGCGTTGGACGGCAGGAACTGCGCCCCCAGCGGAACCGGTTCCAGGTCCTGTGCCCAGGAAAGATGCCTGCCCTGCGAACCGACATAGCCGGCGGACACAACCGTACCCCAGCCGACTCTGCGCTGCACGGTCAGGCTCATATTCATCACTGTGGAAGCTTTCATGTCCTTCTGAAGGGCGACAACGGAGGGCGGGGAAATGAAGCCCTGCGCGGAAGTGAAGGTCGACAAAGTGCCGAACTGCACCACCGGCGTTTGCACGATGGGATAGGAACTGGTGCCCGAAATGTTGGAGAGCGGCCGGTTGTAGAATACTCCGAAGCCGCCTCGGATGGCAGTCTTGCCGTCGCCGAACGGATCATATGCGAAGCCAAACCGGGGAGCCGGCAGCGGCCCCATGTTATTGACCAGAGCACGCGGATAGTTGGGAGTGTTTGCGGCCACCACCATTCCGTTGGTGAGGTTGCCTGAGCCCGGAGCGATGAAGCCCACCAGCACGGACGAATAGACCTGCCCGTTGACCGGGTTCACGCCAACGCTCTTGCCGCCCACCAGCGCAGGACGGATCAACTGCACCGCCTGGCTTGGATTGTACAGACTTGGAGCGAAGCCAGCCGTTTGGTTGCTATCGGTGAAGAAGGGCTGGTACCAACTTATCCGTAGACCGTAATCGAGGGTTAGTTTTTTCGTTACCCGCCATGTATCCTCCACAAAGGTATCAAGTCCGTTTGCTTTTGGCGCGGTCACCGGACGGTTCGTCGCTTCCGTGTAGCTGTTAAATATGCCGATCAAGGCGTTGGAATACGGATTTCCGGTATTCAGCGGATTATTCGCGTTAGTGCCGAAATTGAAGGTACCGTTGAAGTTGGCCGAGTTACCGCCGTCGTAGGTGCGCATGTGTTCGAATGTAAGGCCGGCCTTCACTGTATGCGACCCGGCAATATAGGTTATGTTGTCTGCGATGTTAGTCAAGTAACGTGTCAGGTAATACGGAAAGCGGCCGTCGAATGAGATGTTGGGCGGAAGGTTAACGCCGGCGAACGACATGCCGGGCAGAAGATTCAGCGGGTTGCCCGCGGGGCTCAACTGTCCGGCTTTGAAGCCGTAGGTGGCGCGCTGCAGACCCGCCAGTGCATCCTTCTCGAACGAATCGGTTGGGCCGTTATCCAGGGCGTACCCGAAGATCAATTGGTTCACGATCCTAGGCGAGAAGATGTGCGTATAGTGTCCGCTCACCATCTCTCCGGTCGTCTTTGTGATGAGTCCGTTGAACAGTGGGAACCCGATCGTGATCCCTGTGACAGCGGCAGAGTTGGCAGGACCGTTATCTGTCTCCCAGTTGCCGAGCAGCGTGAAGGAGAAAACATCATTGGTACGGGCGTTGAAATCGAGTTTCAGGGTGGCCAGTTTGACGGGTTCGTTCGTCGTCGCCTGGCTCACGTAGTTATAGGCGGTCGAACCCGATGTGTTCGGCAGGGGAAACACGTTGAGCAGCGCCCGGCCATTGGGATCAATCCGGCTTGGAGGAATGACGTTTCCTGGAAAGACCTTTCCGGTGTCCGGATCGGTCACATTGACGGTTCCGAAATTGCCCGTCCGCTGCGCCGCCGTGGGCATGGTGATATTGACCGGGTTACCGGAGACTCTCTTTGGCAGGAACTCCTGGTTCCAGAAAAAGAACAGCTTGTTGTGCAGCGCCGGCAACTTGCCGGGCACCCAGATGGGACCGCCAATATTATAGGTCACGGCGTTAAAGCGATTGACCGGCCTTGCCAGTCCCAGCCGGTTATTGAAGAAGTTGCTGGCATTGAAAAACTCATTGCGACCGTAGTACATGCCCATGCCGTGATACTGGAGGGTGCCCGATTTCGTCACCATCTGGACCTCGCTGCCGGAGAGCCGGCCGTATTCCGCCTGATAGTTGCTCTGCAGAACCTTGACTTCGGAAATCGATTCCATGCTGGGCATGAACGTGCCATTCGCCGCGCCCCCCAGGGCCGACATCGTAACGCCATCGACGGCGAAATTATTGGACGTTGCGCGGTTCCCGGAGACATTGAAGTTGGTCGCGTTGGTGCCTCCGAGGCTGCGGGAGCCAGCGCCGACTGGATCCACCACGCCCGGCGCAATGCCCAACAGTGAGGTAACCGTGCGGCCATAGACGGGGAGATCCTCGGTTTGTTCGGCGGTGATTGAGGTTGAGTGTTCCGAACTTCCGGTCTGGACGGCCGCCCCCTCAGCCGTAACCGTGATGTGCTGGTCGACGCCACCGAGTTCGAGGGCGAGGTTTCCAAGCGCAAGCCGTTCCGACGGACTCAATTGAATTCCTTTGCGATCCAATGTCTTAAATCCGGACGCTTTCACGGTGACCGAAAACTCGCCGGGCTCGATGCTGTCAAATACAAATTCGCCGGAAGTGGTTGTCTGGACCGCGCGTTGAGAGCCGTTCGAAATGCTGACCAGCTTAATCTCAACCTTCGGAATCGCACTTCCGCTGGCGTCAGTCACGGAACCGAAGATCGCTCCGGTAGTCGCCTGGCCAAGCACAAGGCCTGCACACAGCATGAGAAGGAGTATTAGCGTAGCAGCACCCTCCACTGAACCGCGGTTGGCACGACGCGAATGGGTCTTCATGGACAAACCTCCTGAATTTGCTTCTTACCTACAAGATGCAGGCACTGAACAGGCCGGTTGGAAATACGGCTGCCAAGACAGGTTATCGTAGATTCGCCAACCGCTGCAGATGAAGAACGCATCTTGATGGTATAAGGTCAACCATGGAAACTTCGAATTCAGGTGGAATCACCCGCAGATCGCTATTGAGCCGCATTGCGGCCGCTCCAATTGCCGCAACGGCCGAGGCGCAAACACGGCGACGGCCCAATTTGCTGTTCCTGTTTTCAGACCAGCACGCGTATGACATGATGGGCTGCTCCGGAAACAAGCAGGTGCACACTCCTGTGATGGACCAGCTGTCTACAGAAGGGGTCCACTTCAGTCACTGCTTTTCGACTTCGCCGGTGTGCTCCCCTTATCGAGCGATGTTGCTGTCGGGATTGCATTCCCTTCGTAACGGAGTTTTCTTTAACGATGTGACGCTGATCCCAGGCCAGGGCAAGTACTTTGGCGAGTCGCTGAGGGATTCAGGCTATCGCACAGGCTATTTCGGCAAATGGCACATCCTTGGCGGAAACCGCGTACGGCCCATTCCGCCGGGCGAACTTCGATACGGTTTCGATGGCCCCTTCCTGAGCAACAACTGCACCACCATGTTCGACGCCGCACGCGCCTATTATTGGAATCAGAATGGCGAGCGAACGTTGTACGGAGACTGGGAACCCTACGCGCAGTCGCGCCAGGCGTGCGGTTTTTTGGACCAGCAGCAAGCGGACAAACCCTTCGCTATGTTCCTTTCCTGGCATCCGCCACACGACCATGGTAAACGCGATCAGTATTACATCTACGACACGCAGCCGGACCTGATGGAGCAATATGCGAAATCCGATCCGGAACTGCGCCCGGCCGCGGCGCAACTGGATTCGAGCGAGCGGCGCAAGCAGCAGTGCCGCGATTATATGGCACAGACCACCGGGGTCGACCGCGCCCTCGGCATGGTGCTGGACAAACTGAAAGAGAAAGGACTCGATCGCGACACGATTGTCGTCTACACCTCCGATCATGGAGATTGCCTCGGCGCCTATGGCTGGCACGCCAGCGCGAAGGACATCCCGCAGGACTGCTCCTCGCGCGTGCCCTTTTTATTGCGGTATCCGGGAGTGTTGAAGCCTCGCCGCAGCGACCTGATGATGGGACCCCTTGACCTCATGCCCACCCTGCTCGGACTGATGGGGATTGAACCGCCATCGAGCTGCCAGGGACGCAACCTGGCTCAGGCGATTTTGAAGGCGGACAACCGCGCAACGGATTCCGTGCCAATGATGATGATTCACAGCGGACCCGAAGAGTATCGCGGTGTCATCACTCGCGACTGGACCTTCGCCGCGCAGCGCAGCGACAAAGACTTCCATCCGGCGATGAACGTACTCTATGACCGGCATGAAGACCCTCATCAGGTTCGGAATCAATTTGCGGATAACAAGAAGGTGCGCAGCCAAATGATGGACTTGACCCGCTCGTGGATGAAGCGATTCGACGACCCATTTGTCAGCCATCGGGAGTTGATGGCGGCTGGGATTCCCTGGAAGTATCCGGACGCAGGTGGTGCGATCAACCGCACGACTCCGCTGGAATGGGTGAAGCGGAACAAGTTGGCGGCGGCGAAATTCCGCGAGGAGTGAAGGCATGCGTTTGAGATTTGTTGCTTTCGCTGTGCTACTATCTGTCGCAACGTCCGGGCAGAAAACTTATTTCCCGGGCGCGAACACGGCTTCGTTCAAATCCGGCTCGCGCGAAGCTATATTGGCGCAGTACTACAGCACCAATTTTGGCGGCTTTTATTTCGCCAATAATGGCGGTGGCCGGTTGGTACAACTGGGGACGAAGATCTTTTTTTGATAACGCCATGAGAACAATTTCCAGACGGCAATGGCTGGGCGGCACCGCTGCCCTGAGCAGTATGGCGGCGGACCAGCGGCCAAATATTCTCCTGATCCTCACCGACGACCAGGGCGCTCAGATGGGCGCGCTGGGAACGCGCGGCTTGTCCACTCCGCGGATGGATCAGCTTGCTCGAGAGGGAACTCTTTTCACCAACGCTTTCGCCGCCACGGCATCCTGCGCGCCGAGCCGTGCTTCTATTTTGACTGGCATGTATCCGCACGCTAACGGCATCTGGCGCAATGTGCGGCTCGGGATGATCCCGGTGCCTGCGGAAGTGAAAGACGATGTCGGGGTAAGGCCGGATGTGCCCACGTTGCCGGAGATCTTCAACGGCGCAGGCTATCGGACCGGCATCACTGCCAAGTTTCATTTGAATCCGCCGGAGAAGTTTCCCTTCCATGAAAAGATCGCCGTGCCTAAGCAGACGCCGGACGCCTTCCGCGCCGTGGTGAGCAAGTTCATTGTGGGCGCGGGCGGCAAGCCCTTCACCTTCGATGCCCGCCAGAGCATCGCAAAGGCGATCCAGGAAGCCGAGAAATCCGAGAATGGCGGCGTTCTGAAATTGACCCGCTGGCGGGCCGGAAAAACCGAAGAGGTGCAACTCAAGTTGCGGGTTATGGGGACCTACAGCGCCACCGCGCCCTACAATTGCCCGAAGTCGAAGCTGATCTTTGAAGATGCCTGCAAGGCGCTGGAGAATGAACCGTTGGAGGACAGTTGGCACGGCGCGGTGAACGGTCTCGCCCTGATGGCCACCGGTGATCCCAAATACCTGCCCAAGGTGTGCGAATTGGCCCGCAAAATGGGGCCGGAGTCGGTCAAGGTGGAGTTGAAGGACGGCATGGTGATTTGGGATTGGGGCTATCGGAATATCTTCCTCTCCGAGTATTATCTCCTCACCTGGGACAAGGCGGTGTTGCACGCCATCAACGAATACACGGTGGCTCTCGCCAAGGGCCAAAGCATGTATGGCACCATCGGCCACGGCATTTCCCGCCTCACCCCGGATGGCAAACTCCATGGCTCGATCCCGCCGTACGGCCCGGTGAATGCCTCGGGCTTGGTCGGCAATATCGGCATCGTCATGGGCAAGAAATGCGGTGTCCAGGACCCCGAGATCGATCCGGCGATCGAGCGCGCCTCAAAATTTTTCGGCTACTATGTGGACAAGGGTGCGATTCCCTACGGCGAACACGAGCCGTGGCCGAACCATGACAACAACGGCAAGAACGCCATGGCCGCCATGTTGTTTGCCCAACAGGGGAACCGGAACAAGGAAACGCAGTACTTCGCCAAGATGGTCACCGCTTCCTATCAGAACCGCGAATACGGCCACACCGGCCAGGGATTCAGTTACCTGTGGGGTGCCCTCGGGGCCGCCACCGGCGGGCCTGCCGCCGCCTCCGCCTTTTTCAAACAGGCATCATGGCACTTCGACCTCGTCCGCCGCTGCGACGGCTCGTTTACCTACGACGGCGGCGAGCAATATGGCGCCGGCAGCACCCATGACAACACCTATTATGGCAAGAGCGGTTACGACGGCTTGAGCCCGAACGCCACTTATGTCCTGACGTATTCGTTGCCGTTGAAAAACCTCTGCATCACCGGCAAAGACGCCAACAAGGCGAATTGGCTCGGCAAGAAGGACGTCGAGGAGGCGGTTGCCTCCGGCTGCTTTGACTTGGAACGCAAGACGAAGAGCACCGAGGAGTTGATCGCCGCCATGGGCGATTGGTCACCGGTTGCCCGTAGTTGGGCCGCCGAGGAGCTTGGCAAACGGCCGAATGCCAAAACCTTGGTTCCCCAGCTCATCGCCATGGCCGAAGGCCCCGATGCCCACAAGCGCCAAAGTGCCGCCGAGGCTCTCGGCTATATCCATAACCCGGACGCTTTGCCGGTGCTGGTCCGTTTGCTTTCCCATGACGACCGCTGGCTGCGCTTCAAGGCCGCCGAGGCCATCAAACGGATGGGCGGCGACGCCCGGCCGGCCATTCCCGAAATCCTTGCCGCCGTCGCCAAGACCGCCGAACCGGCCCAACCGGTCAGTTGGGGCGATCCCGTCCAGCTCACCCACGGCCAGTTGGCCTCCGCCTTGTTCGCCGGCGGCCTAACAGACGCGCTCAAGCAAGCCGACCCGCAGTTGCTCTATCCGGCGATCCGCATCATCTCCCGCAACGCCGACGGCATGGCGCGGGCCACGTTGCGGGGCTATATCGAACACAAGTTGACCTCCGAAGACGTGCAGGCGCTGGCGCCGGATCTGGTGGTCGCCGTCAAGACGCTGTGCCCGGCGGACACGATGTTTGGTGCCGAAATCCGCATGGGTGCGTTCAAGGCGTTGACGAAGTGTCATTACAAGGAAGCCATCGACGCCGGGGTAATCTTCGCGAAAACCCAGGGCGGCCACGGCAGCGAGAACCGGACCGGGGAAATCATGAAGGAAATCGTCAGCTTCGGCACCGCCGCTCGCGAGGCGATCCCGGGCCTCAAGGAGCTGATCGTCGAGTTGAACGCCCAATGCAAGCGCGGCGAATACCCTGCCGGCGAACTCAACAACCGCCGCGTTTCCGCCGTCGAGGACGCCATCAAGTCCATCGAAGCCGCCACCACCCAGCCGGAACTGCGGACCATACAACCGCAAGCAGGCAAGTGAAGAATCCGGTGAAATCATGAGGAATTCCAGCAACGCCTTGTAGAACGAGCAATTGATATTATGAAAAAGAAATGGTTACTAACCGCGATTTGTGCCGTCACACTTCCTGTGCTCGGCGATTCGGTCCTTGCCGCGCCGGGTGCTTCCGGCGCAAGCCCCAAGCAGGCCGGCAAGAGCCCGGTCAAGGTGTTTGTCCTGGCCGGCCAGTCCAACATGGAGGGCGCGGCCGTGGTGGATCTGACGGGCAAGGATTACAACGACGGCCACGGCACGCTTGCCACCTTGCTGGGTGATCCGGTCAAGGGCGCGATGTTCAAGCACCTCAGGGGCGCCGACGGCAAGTGGACGGTGCGCGACGACGTGTGGGTGCGCTATCAGCGCGAGGGCGGGCCGCTGCTCGCCGGCCCGCACGGTCTCGGGTTTTCGGTCTATGGCGACCAACATCACTTCGGTCCCGAGTTGCAGTTCGGCCATGTAATCGGGGATTTCTATCAAAAACAGGCTTCGCAGAAGAACCAGGTGCTGCTGGTCAAGACGGCCTGGGGCGGCAAGAGCCTGGACGTGGATTTCCGCCCGCCGAGTTCGGGCGGCCAGGTCGGGAAATACTATACCCTGATGATCGCCCAAGTCCGCGAGGCGATGACGAAGCTGAAGACCGACTTCCCCGCGTACGACGGTCGCGGGGTGGAATTGGCGGGATTCGGCTGGTGGCACGGCTGGAATGATTTTTGCGATGCCAACAAGGCGGTGCCGGCATACGAGCAGAACTTGGTCAACCTGATCCACGACGTGCGCAAGGACCTGAACGCTCCCAAAATGCCGGTGGTGATCGCCGAATTCACGGGCCCGTGGTTGCCGGGTGCAGCGGATCTTCCGCCGTCGGCGGTGGCCATCCGAAAGGCGCAGGAAGCGGTGGCGGCCAAGCCGGAGTTCAAAGGCACGGTGAGCTTTGTCCAAACCCGTGACTTCGTGCGCAAGCCCGAGGATTCACCGCACCCCGGCCACGGCCACCACGAATTCGGCAACGCGGAAACCTATTTCCTGGTTGGTGATGCAATGGGGAAGGGGATGGTGGGACTCTTGAAGAAGTGAGGACGGGCCGCACGGGAATTGGGAGGCTCCACCGATGACAAAATCACCTGGAACATTCGTGTTGGGAATGGTGGCCGCATTGGCGGTTACCGGCAATTTGACGGCAGCGGACCCGCCGTTGGTCCCGCCGGATTTGACCAAGGGCGAAACTACGGGGGTGGATCGCAACGGCACCTACAATCTCGGTGCGACCGGTTTGCGCGGCTGGATCTATACCCGGCCGGACAGTTATCATGATAGCGAACATGGCCGGACCACCACCCGCAGCCGGCAGATCCTGGTGACGCATGTCGGCGTCCAATCGCCAGCCGACGGGGTGATGCAAGTGGATGACGTGATCCTCGGCGTGGGCGGCAGGCCTTTTGCATACGATGCCCGCCAGAACATCGCGAAGGCCATTCAGGAGGCCGAGAAAACGGAAAACGGCGGGATCCTCAAGTTGACTCGCTGGCGGGCGGGCAAGACCGAGGAGGTTCAGCTCAAGTTGCGAGTGATGGGGACCTATGCCGATACCGCGCCCTACCATTGCCCGAAGTCGAAGTTGATTTTCGACGGGGCTTGCCAGGCCCTTGAGAAAGAGCCTTTGGATGAAAGTTGGAACGGAGCGATTAGCGGCCTTGCCTTGATGGCGACCGGCGAAAGCAAGTACATGCCACGCGTCCGGGAACTCGCCCGCAAGCTGGCATCAAAGACCCTGAATCTCGAAAAACCTGAGAATCAAAAGGGGATGGTGACATGGGAATGGGGCTACCGGAACATCTTTCTCTGCGAGTATTTCCTGCTCACCGGCGACCGCGAGGTGACGGTCGCGCCAAAGCTCTGGCCGTTGACCCACAGCTCCCCGGCGGGGCAGAGGCCGCCCAGGTGCAGCCAGACCCGCTTGCCTTTCCATTCCGGCGGCACGGTGAAAGTCTTGCGCAGGACGGCATGTTTGACGTCCGGATAAAGGGGCGTCCAGATGCCCATCGCAATTTTGGCCCGGGTGGCATCGCGGCCGTCCGGCAGGGCAAAGGGTGCGCCGTCTTCGTCGCTCTTGAGGGGTATAAAGGTCCAGTCGCGGCTCAAATCGACCGAGAATTTATGAGGCAGTTGTTGTGGTAGTTGTTTGGGGGAGGGGGGCGTCGTACCCTGCCACCAGTTTCGCTGCAGGTTAAACCAATCCACCGGGGCGCTGGTGATCTGCTGGCGCGGCGTCAGGAATTCCTGATATTGCAGCGGCGCCAGCGTGATGGGCAGTTTGCCTTGTACGAGGGGAACTTGCTTTTTCGCCTGAACGTCCCACAGCCAGGTGATAGGTGCGGCGGTGGGGGAGGCGGCGGGCACGAGGAGTATCTGACAGGGCAGCGGCGCAGGTGGAGTCAACGGCTGTAATTGGCCACGTTGGATGAGATTTTGTACCACCGCAGGGGCCAGAGGCTCTGGGGTGTGATAGG
>Ga0118677_10000666_pt1 | contig 74818 bp, 79 predicted proteins | sample AliMusrvi5mmetaG_FD_86154 | JGI IMG/M metagenome (GOLD analysis project Ga0118677, IMG submission 86154) | reverse complement strand
GAATAGGTTTAGGTCTGGGGTTGGGAGCGGCTTATTTGGCCAACCCTTATGTGTATAGCCCTTATTACGGCTATCCCTACGGCTACGCATCACCCGCTACTGTGGTGATTGATAATTCCACACCTGTATCCCCACAAGGAACCACGGTGGCCCCATCCGCACAAGGTTCAGGCAGTTGGTTTTATTGTGACTCGGCGAAGGGGTATTACCCCTATGTGGCGCAATGCCCGGAACCTTGGAGACGGGTTTCAGCCACTCCTCCTGGCGCTGTGCAATAGTCCGTTAGCGATACACCAATACGGGAACTGTTGAGTGTGTGAGCACTTTTTGTGTTTCGCTGCCCAACAGCAACCCCGCTAACCCGCGCCGGCCATGGGAAGACATCAGAATTAAGTCGCACCCTTGGTCGCGTGCGGTGTTAATAATGCCCGTATACGGTGAAAACTCCACCGTCTTGATGGCATTGCATGTGACGCCTAGTTTCTGTGCTGCTTGAGATACCAGCGCTAAATGACGATCTGCCTCTGCTTCCATCAGCTCCATCACGCTCTGCGGTGTTTCCACAGCAAACTCCGTCATGGGTAAATATTCCACCACGCAGGCATAAGCGGTTACTCGAGCCCCCAATGAACGTGCAATCTCCAAACCCGCTGTTACCGACTTTTGTGACAACTCAGAACCGTCCGTTGGTATTAGAATGTGTTTAAACATGATGCGCTCCACGAGATTGGTGACGGAGTTCATTATAAACCCCGCGGCACAGGCCGGTTTCAGGGCTTTTGCCCCAAATCTGGTAAACTGGGCTGTTAATCATTTAAGGCGACTCGCATGATCCCTGAACTGGGCCACTTTGCGCTGATTCTGGCGCTACTTCTCTCGCTGACTCTGGCTGCTTTCTCACTCACCGGCGCTCAAAAAGGCATCGCCCTGTGGATCACGTTGTCGCGCCCCACAGCTCTATCGCTGTTTTTTACCATTGCAGTGGCTTTTGGCTGCTTGGCTTGGGCCTTTTTGCACAATGATTTCTCGGTGCGTTACGTGGCCGAACACTCTAATTCTCAGTTGCCCGTGCAATATCAATTCTCGGCGGTATGGGGTGGTCATGAAGGCTCCCTGCTGTTGTGGGTATTGATGCTGACGGGTTGGACAGCGGCTGTGGCGCTCTTCTCACGTCGCTTGCCCGACCCCATCGTGGCACGCGTATTGGGCGTGTTGGGCTTGGTGACCGCGGGCTTCTTGCTTTTTATCTTGCTCACCTCCAACCCCTTTGATCGTTTACTGCCCATCCCCACTGAGGGGCGCGATTTAAACCCCATGCTGCAAGACCCCGGTTTGGTGTATCACCCCCCCATGCTGTACATGGGTTATGTGGGGTTCTCTGTGGCTTTTGCCTTTGCCTTAGCAGCCCTCATCTCGGGCAAGCTGGACGCTGCTTGGGCGCGCTGGTCGCGCCCATGGACCTTGGCTGCATGGGTATTCTTAACGCTGGGCATCTGCTTTGGTTCACGCTGGGCCTATTACGTATTGGGCTGGGGCGGTTGGTGGTTCTGGGATCCGGTAGAAAACGCTTCCTTTATGCCTTGGCTGGTGGGTACGGCTCTCATTCATTCATTGGTGGTCACGGAAAAGCGTGGCGCCTTTAAACGCTGGACTGTGTTGCTGGCCATTAGCGCTTTCTCGCTTTCCTTGCTGGGCACCTTCATCGTGCGCTCCGGCGTGCTGACCTCCGTACACGCCTTTGCCACAGACCCCAAGCGCGGTATTTTTGTGCTGGCCTTTTTGGCTTTTGTGATTGGTGGCTCGCTGACCTTGTTTGCCTGGCGTGCACCCTCCGTGACCGAAGGCGGGCGCTTTAAATTGGTGTCGCGCGAATCGTTCTTGCTGCTCAATAACGTATTGCTGGTGGTGGCCTGCGCCTCGGTGTTGTTGGGCACACTCTACCCCATGGCCATTGACGCCTTAAATCTGGGTAAACTCTCTGTGGGGCCGCCCTATTTTAATTCCGTGTTTATCCCCCTGATGGTGCCGCTCTTAATGATTCTGCCCTTAGGCAGCGCCGCCAATTGGAAGCGCGCGGGGCTCATGGACCTGTGCAAAAAATTACGCTGGGATTTTGTTGCGGCAGTGGCCATTGGCGTGGCGGTACCCCTGCTCATGGGCACCTTTATTCCCTCCTCCGCACTGGGTATTGCCGTGGCCGCATGGTTGATTATTGCCGTGGTTCGTCAAATATTGGCCTGGCCCCATATGCGCGACATTCCCCTCTGGTTTTGGGGTATGCAAACAGCACATTTGGGCATGGCGATATTTGTGATTGGCGTGACGCTGATTAAGGGCTATGAACTAGAGCGCGATGTGCGCATGGGACAAGGGGACACCGTCACCTTAGCCGGCACCACCTTCCGTTTGGTGGGCGTAGAAAAAGTCCCCGGCCCCAACTACAACGCCATGCGCGGCACGGTGACCTTCAGCCAAAATGGAGTCGTAGAGGGTCAGCTGTTCCCCGAGAAACGCGTGTATTTTTCATCCACCATGCCCATGACGGAAGCCGCCATTCACTCCTCCATTGATCGCGATTTATATGTCTCTTTGGGCGAACCTCTGCCCGATGGCGCTTGGAGTTTGCGCGTCTACTACAAACCATTTGTGAATTGGATTTGGGCCGGCTGTCTGTTAATGGCCTTGGGCGGCGCCTTAGCGGCCTCCGATAAACGCTATCGCGTCAACACTGGGCGCAAAGCATGAAACGCACCCTGTGGTACCTGATTCCCCTAGCCTTTTTTATAGGGTTAGTGGCGTTCTTTGCCGTGGGTCTGCAGCGCGACCCACGCTTGGTGCCCTCACCTCTGATTAATCATTCAGCAGCTAATTTTACGCTGCCGCAACTGCACGCACCTGCCAAAACATTCTCGCCTGCGGACTTGAAGGGGCAGGTGTGGCTTCTTAACGTATGGGCCTCTTGGTGCGTGTCTTGCCGCGAAGAGCACCCCATTTTACTGAAATTTTCTCGCAACCATGTGGTGCCTCTGATTGGGCTGGATTACAAAGATCAGCCCTCCGATGCTTTAAAGTGGGTGGGTAATTACGGCGACCCTTACACTTTAACCGCAGTGGATTTAGACGGTCGTGTGGGCATTGATTATGGTGTGTATGGCGTGCCTGAAACCTACGTCATCGACAAAATGGGTGTGATTCGCTACAAGCAAATTGGTCCGGTTACGCAAGAGGCCTTGGACAACACCATTCTGCCTTTAATTGCGGAGCTCAAGAAATGAAACGACTTTTCATTTTAATGGCACTGCTGCTGCCTCTGTCTCTTTACGCCAATGAAGCGCGCCCTCTGGCGGATGATGAGGCGGTGGAACAGCGTCTTATCAAGATTGCGGAAGAAATGCGCTGCTTGGTGTGTCAGAACGAATCTTTGGCAGGATCACATGCAGACTTAGCCGAAGACTTGCGCCGTGAAATCCGCGTACAGATTAGGGCCGGCAAAAGCGATGCGGAGGTGATGGATTTCATGGTGACGCGCTATGGCGACTTTGTGCGCTATCGCCCGCCCGTAAAGCCCACCACTTGGTTGCTGTGGTTCGGTCCCTTTGTATTATTGGTTCTTGCAGTAGGCGCATTGGCTTTCATGTTGCGCCGACGCAATCACTTATCACCCGATATACCGCTTACCGATCAACAAAAACAAAATGCTGAGGCGCTTCTGCGCGACAAGTCATGACATCCTTTATTATCGCCGCTGCTCTACTGACCCTATTGTCACTTTCATTTTTATTATGGGCCCTATTGCGTCGCAAATCCGGTATCTCCGACAACCGCCGCGCTTTGAACGCCGCGGTATACCGCGACCAGCTACTGGAATTGGAGCGTGAGCAGTCGGAAGGCAGCTTGGCTGATGCGGATTACGCACAAGCCCAAGAAGAAGTGCAACGCCGCTTGCTAGAAGATACCGACACCGGTCCCGAAATATTGGACAGCAAGCGCGGACGCAAATGGGTGTGGGCCACAGTGTTGCTCTTCCCACTGGTTGCCGCCGGCTTCTATGCCTGGCACGGCAACCCAGCCGCCCTAAATCCACAAAGCGCTGCAGCGCCTGAAGTCACCGACCAACAAATTAAAGAAATGGTTACCAAGCTTGCGGCTAAGTTAGAGGCGAATCCCAATAATCCCGAAGGTTGGGCCATGTTGGCGCGCTCGTACATGAATCTGGCGCAACCTTTGGATGCGGTGAGCGCCTTTAGCCATATTGAAAAGCAAGTAAGTGAGGACCCGTCCTTAATGGTGGATTACGCGGAAGCGTTACTGGACTCAGCGGACGCCCAGAATTTTGCGCATGCGCGTGCTTTGGTGGAAAAAGCTTTAACTCAGGAACCCGGTCACCCCAAGGGATTGTTTATCGCTGGGGGCATCGCCCTCATGGATAAAGATTTTGCGCGTGCGGATGCCTTATGGGAAAAACTCTTACCGTTATTAGAACCCGGCTCACAAGATTTCAACTACGTGTTGGACAGCGTGAATCGCGTACGGGTTAAGCTTAAAAAACCCGCGCTAAAGGCCGAGCAATTTAATCAAGCAGAAGGCCCCGTCAGCCAGCCGGCTACAACGGCAGGTAAGTCCGCTGAAACGGCGCCAGCCAATACAGGTGCTGCAGCAGGGTCAGCCAATGTGGGCGCAAAAACAGGCAACAGCAGTGTCAGCGGTCATGTGGAACTGGATGCAGCCTTGAAGGCGAAGACCTCGCCCACGGATACCGTCTTTATATTTGCTCGTGCTGTATCAGGACCGCGCATGCCTCTGGCTATTCTTAAAACCACCGTGAGCGCTCTGCCACTGGATTTTGAATTGACCGAAGCCATGGCCATGAGCCCGCAGATCAGCTTATCCACGGCGGACATGGTGCGCGTGGAAGTGCGCGTGTCGAAAGCCGGAAGTGCTACACCTACGGCAGGTGATCTAATCGGTGCCAGCTTGCCCGTGAAACCGGGTAGCCGTGGGGTGTCTGTGAAGATTAATGCGGTGCAGCCTTGATGTCACTTTGGGGTCCACTTTGGGGTCATTCGATAGCACAATAGGGGTCAGACCCCATGCGGGGTCTGACCCCTATTGTGACCCCTATTGCAGGAATGGTGGGCCGTGAAGGATTCGAACCTTCGACCAACGGATTAAGAGTCCGCGGCTCTACCAACTGAGCTAACGACCCATGTAACGACATATTTGAACGCTCTTTTACTGCTCAACAGTATAGCGCAGCAAAAAACTCTGTGATTGGTAGGCCGTGCGGGATTCGAACCTGCGACCAACGGATTAAAAGTCCGCTGCTCTACCAACTGAGCTAACGACCCCAAACAACAATCGGCAATTATAGCTTTTGGGGTCAGACCCCGCAAGCTTTTGGGGTCAGAGGAGGGGTCAGACCCCTATTGGGGTCTGACCCCTCCTCTACCCTTCCTCTGTCTAACCCCCTATTGCAGTCGGGCCCGGGCCTTAACGGCAGCAGGACTATTGGGGTATTTGGCTATCAGGATGCGTAAGACATTATTAGCAGAGGTGTTATCCCCCAGTCCGCTATGGGCACTGGCGAGGCCTAGCAAGGCATCCGGGGCCTTGGCGGCATTGGGGTAATTCTTAATAAGACTTTGCAAGGTGGCGCGTGCACCCTTGTAATCTTTCAAGGACATCTGGTTGGTGCCTATCCAATAGACCGCATTGGCCGCTCGGGCATCCTTCGGGTTGGCCTCTAAAAAAGCCTTGAACTGCTTTAAAGAACCCGTGAAATCACCGCCATTGAAGGCGACTAAGGCGTTATCGTAGGGGTCGGTTGCAACAGGAGCAGTGGTTGTTGGGGTCGGCACTGGTGGGACAGGAGTCGGCGTCACCGATGGTGCAGCAGCTGTGGCCTGAGCAGATGTTGCAGCAGGAGTGACTGCCGCATTTGGGGTGGGACCCTGTGCGGCTTCCAACAACTTTAAGCGGCTATCCAAGTCCAGATACAGATCGCGACTGTGTTTATTAGCAGACTCAATCTGGTTGCCCAACACTTCCAATTTGCCACGCAGAGCCGCCATATCCTGGCTTAGAGTTTCCATTTGGTTGACCAGATCAGGGAAGCTTTGAATGGACGCTTCTAGGCGCGCGGTACGGGCGTCCAGAGCATCTTGCGCAGCCTTAATATCCGCCACACCTTTGCGCGCTTCGTCGTCACTTAGAAGACCGGCTTGGGCAATGGTTACGCTCGCTAAAATAAAAACGGCCCCAAGAAACCTCAGGGCCGATGTGATGCGCAGGCTCAACAATTATTCACCCTGATAAACGATGTCGGTGCGGCGATTTTCGCCCCAAGCGGCAGCATCGTGACCGGGGTTACGGGGTTTTTCTTTACCAAAACTAATGGTTTCAATTTGGTTGTCGGATACGCCCTTAGCAACAAGAATCTTGCGCACGCTATCCGCGCGGCGTTGACCCAAGGCCAAGTTATATTCACGGCTGCCACGCTCATCACAATTGCCTTGCAAGGTTGCCTTAGCCGCTTTATTGCCCAGCAAGAAACCACCGTGCGCGTCCACCATGGGGCGATACTGATCTTTTACAGTGTAGTTATCGAAGTCGTAGAACACGCTGCGATCACCCAAGGCACCACCCACACCCTTAGCGGGATAGAGGCCGGCGCTGACATTTCCATTAACAATAGGCTGAGCCGCAGCCACAACAGCAGGTTGCGCTGCAGATTGTGGTGTTTGTTCTGCAACAGGGGCCGAGGTGGGCGTGGTGCTACACGCGGCCAATAAAGCGGTTAATACTATGGCCAAATATGTTTTTTTCATAACAGTCCTCTCTATTGTACATAAGGGCCCCACACAGGTTCATATACATCGCCTGTCTGAGTTGTTAACTTTTGTCGGATGCGCCCATCACTGCTTACAATAGCAAGAATTCCGCGATCTTGCACCTGCGTAGAATACAAAATAGAACGTCCATTGGGAGCAAATGTAGGGGATTCATCTAGGCCGGATTCGGTCATCACCTGCGTCTGTCCGGACCCAAGGTCTTGAACTACCACATGAAATGCACCCTCATCACGACGCACAAATACCAATTGCTTGCCATCGGGACTCAAGCGCGGGGATACACAATAATTGCTACCAAATGTAACCCTCTGGGGATCACCCCCTGTCACCGCCACGCGGTAGATTTGTGGGCTACCTCCACGATCAGAGGTAAAGTAAATAAATTGTCCATCGGGGGTAAATACGGGTTCGGTATCAATGCTGCTGCTGCTGGTCAAGCGCCGCGCCACACCAGTGCCATCAGTAGTCACCAAATAAATTTGCGCAATCCCATCCTTAGAGAGCACCACTGCCAGTTGTTTGCCATCGGGCGCCCAAGCAGGGGCGCTGTTATTGCCTTTGTAATTGGCGATAATTTTGCGCGCGCCGGTGGTCAACACTTGCACCACCACAATGGGGCGTTTCAATTCAAAGGTAACATAGGCCATGCGGGTGCCGTCCGGCGACCAACGCGGTGAAATAATGGGCTCGTTGGCCGTGAGCATGGTCTGCTCATTAAAGGCATCGCTGTCGGCCACCTTTAGGCTGCGCGCTTTGCCATTTTTGGTGATATAAGCGATGCGCGTGCTAAACACACCCTTGTCACCCGTGATGTTCTCAAAAATCGCATCCGCAATATGGTGTGCCACCAAGCGATATTGCTCATTGCTTCCACTAAAAGCCAAGCTCATGCGCGACACTTGCGTGTTGGCGTCTAACAGCCTAAAGCGCGCCTCAAAACGGCGATTGGGTTGCTCGGTGACATTGCCCACTACCACGTAACTGGCCCCACGAGTCTTCCATGTATCTATTTTCAGGTCACTGACATCAGAAGGCACAGGGTTTATATCCGAACCATCCACCAAAGTAAACAACCCTGAGCGCGCTAAGTCTGCCCCCACCACTTTACTCACACTGTTGCCTACCGACGCCTCACGCGCGAAGGGCAGCACCGCAATGGGCGTTTGGTGCGCGCCTTGCACATTAATTTCTAGGGTCAGCTCGGCATGAACTAGGGGTGTGACCAGCAGCGCTAGCAGTGTCAGCAGTAATAGTGAGAGTTGCAGGAGGAATTTATTTTTCATAGTTAATCAGTAACACCAAGTCGCGCATGTCCCGTCGCAAGGCGGGGTCGGTAGGCAACGGCAAAGGTTGCGAGCGCATAATACCTTGTAACGCGGCCTCATCCCAAACTTTATTACCACTGGGAATCATGATGCGAATGGGCTCTAACACCGAGCCATCAGGCAATACAGTTATTTTAACCTGTACCACCGTACCTTTACTGATATTGTCCGTCACACGAATGTTGCTTTTAATTTTATCAATGATAGCATTGGTATAGCGCTGCACTTCGGATTTCTTCGCTGCTTGCTCAGCGGCGGCTTTTTCAGCACGGACGCTCTGCGCTTGCGCCGCAGCCTGCTGCTCTTGCAACTGTTGCACGCGCAGGGCTTCCACGCGCAGGGCTTGCGCGTTCTTCAATTCTTTTTGTGCCGCTAATTTTTCCAAGTTCAGTTGCTGCGCCTGCAGCTCACGTACTTTTTTCTGTTTCAACGCTATATCAGCTGCGGGAACAGCCAATGCTTTGGGGGGGGTGGGCGCCAATATGGGTTTGGGAGGCACGGCTTTAATGGGCTCTTCAGGGCGCGGAGGTGGGGGCACTGGCGTAGGCGCCGCAGCGGGTTGCGGTAAGTCGGTCCACAGCTCGGCTTCATAACTTTGCGGCGCCTTGGCATGCCACGCCACACCAAACACCAACACAGCGGCAAATAACAGATGCACCCCTGCCGCCAAGACAAAGGCTTGCGCTCGGTGCTCGCTTTGAATATTAACTCGGTTCAACCGGACCTCGGTTTGGCCAGTAAGCCCACCCGCTTCACGTCTGCTTGACGCAACAGGTCCATGAGATTTAACACCTCTTCGTAGCGCACGGAGCGTTCCGCGGCAATCACCACCGGTTGATCAGGATGGCGCAGTTGACTGGCTTTAAGCAGCGCCACCAAGTTGCCGCGTTCAATGGGCTCTTCCACGCTGCCCGTGGCAGGGTCTAACACCGTGAGACTGCCATTGAGTCGCAGGGATACTTGAATGGGTTGTTGTGGGGTGCTTAAGCTTTGCCCAACAGTGGGCAGATCAATTTGACCGGGGTTAATCATGGGCGCTGTAATCATAAAAATCACCAGCAATACCAACATCACATCAATGTAGGGCACCACATTGATCTGATTCATGAGGCGACGGGGTTTGCGCAGCATGGTTTAGCGTCCGGGCTGAATTTGCCGTTGTAAAATATTGGAACACTCTTCCATGAAACTTTCGAACCGTATGGATAGGCGGTCAATGTCATGGGCAAAGCGGTTATACGCCACCACGGCGGGGATGGCGGCAAAAAGACCCATAGCGGTGGCCACCAGCGCCTCTGCAATGCCAGGCGCCACATGAGCCAAGGTGGCCTGCCCCACATTGGCCAAACCACGGAAGGCGTTCATGATGCCCCATACGGTGCCAAACAAGCCCACATAGGGGCTAACCGAGCCCACGGTGGCCAAGAAAGCCAGGTGCGCCTCTAAGGTGTCCATTTCGCGTTGATAGGTGGCCTTCATGGCACGCTGCACGCCGTTGGTCACCGCAGTGACATCTTCAGTGCCATTTTTAAGATGGCGTTGAAACTCGCGAAACCCGGCATGAAAAATCCTCTCCAGTGCACCCGCTTGCACCGCGTTGGCGCTGCTGCGCTCATAGAGCGTATTTAAATCGGCGCCGCCCCAAAAGCTATCTTCAAATCGGGCAGTTTCAAGGCGCGCACGACGGATGGTGAGGAGCTTCATAAAAATGTACGACCACGACATCAAAGAAATGATGAGCAGCAGCAGTAGCACCAACTGCACCAGCACGCTGGCATTGGTCACAAGTGAAATTAAGGTAATGTCGGTGGTGACGTTCATAAATTAACTCCCAAATCCTGCTTTAACTGGTCCGAAATCCCCACCGATTTAAAATCGGACACGCTGACGCTAATCACACGAACTGTGGCGCGCGCCAACTCCACATCGTGGTTCATAATGCGCTGATCAAAAACCATCAGGCCATGATTAATTTTAACCAGTTCCGCGCTGGCCACTAGCAAATCACTTAAACGGGCTGGGCGTAAAAATTTAATCTCTACCGAGCGCACCACAAACAGAATACCTGCTTCGCGCGCCACACGGTCGTGATCGAAGCCCCGATCACGCAGCCATTCGGTACGGGCCCGCTCCATGTAGCGCAGGTAATTGGCGTGATACACCACACCGCCGGAATCCGTATCCTCGTGATAAATACGTACCGACACCAAGGTTTTGTTTTCCACGGTCATAGTAAGGTGCCGGCGGCTTTCAGCCCCAAATGTTCATACGCCAAAGGAGTGGCCATGCGCCCGCGCAAAGTGCGCTGTAAGTAACCTTGCTGGATGAGGTAAGGTTCTAACACGTCTTCAATGGTGTCGCGTGCCTCGCCAATAGCGGCGGCCAAGTTGTCCACGCCCACAGGGCCACCGGCAAACTTTTCAATAATGTTGAGCAATAGCTTGCGGTCCATGAGGTCTAACCCCACACCGTCCACATCCAACATTTTCAACGCGGCGTCGGCCACCGGCTGTGTTACTACACCTTGCGCCCGCACTTCGGCATAGTCGCGCACGCGACGCAGCAGTCGATTGGCGATACGCGGCGTGCCGCGCGAGCGCTGGGCTATTTCGCGCGTGCCGCTCTCGTCCACCGAGAGTTCCAATAAACGTGCCGAACGCGCCACAATGCGCGTTAGCTCATCTGCGCTATAAAATTCCAGACGCGCCACAATGCCAAAACGATCTCGTAGGGGGTTGGTCAGCATGCCGGCACGGGTGGTGGCGCCCACCAACGTGAAGGGTGGTAAATCTAATTTCACGGAACGCGCTGCAGGTCCCTCTCCAATCATGATATCCAGTTGAAAGTCTTCCAAAGCGGGGTACAGGATTTCTTCTACCACCGGACTTAAGCGATGAATTTCGTCGATGAAGAGCACGTCATTGGGTTCTAGGTTGGTGAGTAACGCCGCCAAGTCACCAGCACGCTCTAATACAGGCCCTGAGGTCTGGCGCAAATTAACCCCCATTTCGTGGGCGATAATATGGGCTAAGGTGGTTTTTCCCAAACCAGGCGGTCCAAACAGCAGCGTGTGATCGAGAGGCTCTTTACGCCGACGGGCGGCTTCAATAAAAATGCTCAGTTGATTGCGTATTTTTTCTTGGCCCACGTATTCATCTAACATGCGCGGGCGCAGCGCGCGTTCTAACACCTCTTCTTGCGCAGAAGCGGGGGTAGCGGCAATTAAGCGGTCGGTTTCAATCATCTTATTCAGAGCGGGACAAAAGTTTTAATGCCCGGCGTATTCCTTCTTCAAGAGAGGTGCTGTCGCTCAGTTGCTGCACAGCCCACAGGGCCTCTCGGTCATTATAGCCAAGAGCACTTAGGGCATGGGTGATCTCGTTTGCGTCCGGCGAGCCTTGCGTGGGGCGCACTGTGGCACCCATCAAAGGCACTATTTTTTCTTTCAGTTCCAGCAGTAGGCGCTCGGCGGTTTTTTTACCCACTCCGGGGATGCGCACCAAGCGCGCGCTGTCATTGCGACTCACCGCGTCGGACAAATCCGCCACCGATAAACCGGACAACACCGAAAGGGCCAAGCGCGGACCCACACCTGAAATTTTAAGCAACAGCTTAAAGGCGGTGCGCTCGGGTTCGGTGGCAAAACCAAACAGCAACTGGGCGTCTTCACGCACCACCATGTGAATATGCAGCGTAAGGGGTTTGCCTATGGCAGGCAAATCGTAGAAGGTGCTCATGGGCACATCCACTTCATAGCCCACTCCTGCCACTTCCAACACAATTTGCGGCGGCGCCTTATGAATCAGGATGCCGGATAAGCGACCAATCATGGGCTCACCAAACGACCACGCCGCATTTTTAGCCCCGCCAAAGGGCGCGCCGTGACCTGTTGACCCTCATGGGCGTGACGAATGGCACAAGCCAAGGCATCCGCCGGGTCCGTGGGGGGCGCTGCCGGCAGTTTTAATAAGCGCTTTACCATTTCTTGTACCTGCTCTTTTAGTGCGTGACCATGGCCCACCACTGCTTGCTTTACTTGCAACGCGGTATATTCCGCCACCGGTAGCCCTTGCGCCACAAGAGCGGCAATGGCCGCACCGCGCGCTTGGCCTAACAATAGAGTGGATTGAGGGTTAACGTTGACGAATACAATTTCCACCGCCGCCACTTCCGGCTGATAGGTGTCGATGACCTCCGTGAGGCCTTCAAAAATGCTGCGCAGCCGATCGGGTAACGCTGCGTCCGCGGTGCGCACAACGCCACTGGCCACATAAGTTAATGTGGCGCCCTGCGCGTCAATCACGCCAAAACCCGTGGCCCGCAGGCCCGGATCAATCCCCAATATGCGGATGGAAATCTCCTAACATGGGTTACTCGGCAATCACCGCAGTGGTATACACCGCCTGCACATCATCCAAGCTTTCCAGAGCGTCCAACAATTTTTGCATGCGCACCCCCTCGTCCCCTGAAAATTCCGTATCTGCGGTGGGTTTTAAGGTGACCTCACCAAAGTCGGCTTTGAAGCCCGCTTTTTCCAGCGCGGCTTTTATCGCCGAAAACTCATAGGGCGGCGTCACCACTTCAATGCTGCCATCCTCATGGGTAATCACATCATCGGCGCCGGCTTCTATTGCCGCTTCCATGAGCTTGTCCTCTGAGGTGCCCGGTGAAAAAACCAATTGTCCGCAATGGGTAAACAAAAACGCCACCGAACCATCGGTACCCATGTTGCCCCCAAATTTACTAAAGGCGTGACGCACATCGGCCACGGTTCTAATTTTATTGTCGGTTAAACAATCCACCAAAATGGCGGCGCCGTTCAAGCCATAGCCCTCGTAGCGCGCCTCTTCGTAATTCACTCCCTCCAAGTCGCCGCTGCCCCGTTTGATGGCGCGCTCCACGGTATCTTTGGGCATGTTTTGCTCGAAGGCTTTATCCACCGCTAGGCGTAACCTTGGGTTAATGCTCATGTCGCCCCCCGCTAAGCGAGCGGCCACGGTAATTTCTTTAATCAAGCGGGTAAAAATCTTGCCGCGTTTGGCGTCAGTTGCGGCCTTTTTATGCTTGATGTTGGCCCATTTAGAATGTCCTGCCACGATTTTGTCCTTAGTCTTTAGTTGCTGCTAAAGATGATACCATTCCCCATCACTCCCCATCAAAACACTCGAGGAGCAAGGCGACCATGAAACCCGGAGAGAGGCGCACCGAAATTCTGCAAACCCTGGCGGGGCTCTTGGAGCAACCCCAAGCGGAAAAAACCACCACGGCCAATCTGGCCCGCCACCTCAATTTATCTGAGGCTGCTCTATATCGCCACTTCGCCAGTAAAGCCCAGATGTTTGAGGGGTTGATCGAGTTTATTGAAGAAACCCTGTTTACCCGCATTAACCGCATCATGGCGGAAAAACCCAAAGGGTTGGATCAGGTAGAAGCTGTGTTAGCGCTGCTGTTGGCCTTCGCCGAAAAAAACGCCGGTATGACGCGCGTCTTGATAGGGGATGCCCTGGTGCATGAAAACGAGCGCCTGCAAGCGCGCATTAATCAAGTACACGATCGCCTCGAAGCCACTTTGCGCCAGAGCCTGCGCGTGGCCGCCACAGGGGGCGAGTTGGCCGCCGATTTCAATTCCAGCGCTTATGCCAACGCGTTGCTCTGTTGCGTTACCGGGCGTTGGCATCAGTTTGCCAAAAGCGGTTTTAAGCGCTCGCCCATGGCCGGTTGGGACGTGCAATGGGTTATGCTGCGCCCATAAAAAAACCACATCGTTGGATGTGGTTTTTTGAAGTGCTGCACTGCAAACAAATCCTACTTAGCCACTTGCCGTTCGCGCATTTCTTCCAATTGTTTGCAATCAATACACAGACTAGCAGTGGGCCGCGCTTGCAGGCGGTTTAGGCCAATTTCTACACCACAAGAATTGCAATAGCCGTAGTCGCCGGATTCAATCTTGGCGATGGTTTCTTCAATTTTTTTAATCAGCTTGCGTTCGCGGTCACGATTTCGCAATTCCAGCGCCATGTCGGACTCTTGACTGGCGCGATCATTGGGATCGGCAAACACCGTGGCCTCGTCTTGCATGGTGTGCACAGTGCGGTCGATATCGTTACTGAGTTCTGATTTCCAACCGTCCAAAAGGCGCTTGAAATGATCAAGCTGCTTTTTGTTCATATACGCTTCGCTTTTTTTAGGCACGTATGGTGCAAATTGTTTGAGTGTTGCTTCTGCCATTGTCTTGAACCAAAGTAATCAATAAAGAGTCCGGCGGACCGGCGCTAACCGCGAATATTAACACAATCTGGTTAATCGGGCAGAGGCAAAGCAGTCGACCTGAAATACCCCCCGTTCTGCTAGACTAACCCTATGAATTATTGTGGATAACGCTTAAAAGACATGAACCGTCCGCGCTCCCTCAACCAGATCGCTCTGCGCTACTCCGCCATCTACTTGGCGCTGGTCATCATTACCAGTGCATTGGGTGCCGGGGGGTTAACCCTATGGCAAAAAAATACCGAGGAATCGCACCGACTGCAAGTGATGATTCATGAGGTGGAAGCCATGCGGGGCACGCTTTATCGGCAAATGAAAGAACTCTTCGACGCGACCTTTTTGGCTGATGCGCAAGCCCCCATGCAGTACCGCGAGTTTGGCCAACAAATTGAAGACAGTCTGCATCGCTTAGCCGAAAACGCGCGTCCTGGTGATGAGACGCTGGCGGTGGTAGAACTGAAACGCACCTATCGAGAAATTTATCAGCGCACCAGCTTAGTGGCCTTCGGTCCCGTCCCTACAGAGAATCAACTGCTGCAGCGCAGCTTCGATTCTGATTTAGAATCGGGTGGCATTAAACAATACGAAACAGCCTTTGGTCAGATTGATCAATTACTGGAGCAGCAGCAAGGCGCGTTGCAACAAAAGCTCACCTCATTGGCGCGCTATACACCGCTTATTTTAATTGTACCCATGCTGTTGGCTGTGGGTTTATGGTTACTCACGCAACGTTTTCTGCGCAATTATTTTGTCCGCCCGCTTTCGCAGTTATTAAAAGCCACCACAGAGCTGACCCATGGCGAATTGGCGCACCCCGTGCCGCGCCAAGGGGCCTTAGAACTCATCACCTTGGCCGACGCCATCAACGCCATGGCGGCAGACTTAGCGCAAAGCCGAAACGCTTTGGTCACTGCCGAACGTCAGGCCACCTTAGGCGCCTTGGTGCCCATCGTGGCGCATAATATTCGCAATCCCTTGGCCAGCATTCGCGCCACCGCCCAAGTGATCGACGACGAACATCTCACGCAAGAGGTGCGCGAAGGGCTGCAAGGTATTATGGACAGCTGCGATCGCTTAGAACGTTGGACCGAATCATTGCTTTCTTACTTGCACCCCTTAGAGGCCACGCGCCAGAACACCGCTCTGGGCCCTCTGCTGCAAGACCTTATCCAGATGATGCAACCCATGGCGCGCTCACGCGGCGTGATCTTACACTTGCATATTCCCACTCAACCCCTCATGGCTCAGATCGACCCCGAACTGGTGGAGCAAGCCTTGCACGGTTTAATCATCAACAGTATTGAGGCCTCTCCTATGGATGGACAGGTGGCAATCCTACTGCAGCAAGAAACCGGTCGCATTACCCTACGCATAAAGGATGATGGACCTGGCTTGCCCTTTGCCCCACAGACAGGCAGACTGACTCCCGGACCTACCACCAAGCGTTCTGGCACGGGTTTGGGCATTCCCTTCGCCCTTAAAGTGTTTGAAGTTCATGGTGGGGGCGTGCAATTTGATCTCCGTCCTGAGGGCGGAACTGAGGCTCTGCTGTGGTTACCACTACCCTAACCGATTCTGCTGCGCTGGCCATGGGCGCCACGGCACATATTCTCATTATTGAAGATGAAGCGCTGTTCGCGCGCGCAGTAGAAAAGCGTCTTAAAAAATTGGGTTATGAATGTGCGCTTGCGGGCACCCTATCAGAGGGTTTTGAAAAAGCCCGCGCCTTGCAACCCGATCTTATTCTGTTGGATTTGCGTCTGCCCGATGGCGATGGTTTGGATCAACTGGGCACGCTCACGCAGATCAATTCCGAACGTCCCACGCCGGTGATTGTCATGACCGCTTTTGGTGAAGTGGCGGACGCGGTGCGCGCCATGAAACAAGGGGCCACAGATTATCTAAAAAAACCCATCGATTTAGAAGAGATGGTGGTAACCGTGAATGCCACCTTACGTACCGCCACCTTGCAACAACAGTTAGAGCGTTCACGTGAGCGCGAAGCGCGCAGCAGCGACAGCTTAGTCATGATTGGCGAAAGCCTCCCTATGGTGGAATTGCGTCAACAGATTATTCAATTGGGCCGCCTGACACAGCCGGGCGCACCGGGGCCCACAGTCCTGATTCAAGGCGAGACAGGGGCTGGTAAAGATGTGGTGGCGCGCCTGCTGCATCAAGCCAGCGCCAATAAAAATTCCCCCTTTGTACATGTGGATTGCGCAGCTCTACCGCGCGATTTGATTGAAGCCGAATTATTTGGCCATGAAAAAGGGGCCTACACCAGCGCCATGCAAGCACGTAGTGGTCTATTAGAAGCCGCTGAAGATGGAACGCTTTTTTTGGACGAAATCGGCGAATTGCCGCTGGACTTACAAGCCAAATTACTCACCGTGATTGAAAGGCGACGCCTGCGTCGTGTGGGTTCTGTACGTGAGCGTGAAATTCCGGCGCGCTTTGTGGCGGCCAGTAACCGCAACTTGCACCAGATGGTAGAAGATGGCCAATTTCGCTCCGATCTCTACTTTCGCTTAAACGTACTGACCCTAACCTTGGCTCCATTGCGCGCCCGTGGTGATGACATCCTCTTGCTGACGCAGCACTACGCCGAACAAACCGCACGGCGTTACCACCTGCCCGCACCCTCCTTCGCACCAGACACCTTGACCGCATTGCAAGCCTACTCCTGGCCGGGTAATGTGCGCGAACTCAAGCACCTCACAGAACGGGCTGTATTGCTCAGTGGGGGCGCGCCCTTGGGGGTGAAAGATTTTTCTCTAGGCGGCCCTTTGACCACTTTGGGGTCAGACCTCAATTCGGGGTCTGACCCCAAAACTAACCCCATGAAAGGACTCGTATCCTTGGGTGACGCTGAGAAAACCATGATTCAAGAGGCGCTGCTGGTTTGTGAGGGCAATATTTCAGAAGCGGCGCGTCGCTTGGGCATTACCCGTATGACACTGCGCTACCGTATGGAAAAACACCGCATTCGACTGGAGTCCGCCGAGGATTAGAATCGAATTGGGTTGGAATTGACTGAAAGCTGTGTTTTGGCACAACAAATGCTTGCATAGGACGTGAGGGCTGTTTGTTTAATGTTTCCCTCCTCCTATTGCGGACTTAACTGCCGGATTCCTAAACAGATTCCGGCATTTTTTTCGACTTCTCTAAAACCAGTACAGCACCATAATGGTGGTTCATTTCAACCATTTCGGCTGAAATGAACCAGTTTGGTGCTTAGTCGGGTGCGGCTTCGGTTTCAGTGGCCGGTTGTTCCAACAAAGCCTTCATGCTTAAACGCAGACGACCCTTTTCATCGGCTTCCAACACCTTCACTTTCACCAGCTGACCTTCTTTTAAATGGTCGCCCACGGCGTTTACACGCTCGTTGGCAATTTGCGAGATGTGCAGCAGGCCATCACGACCCGGCAACACGCTCACAATGGCGCCAAAGTCCAACAGCTTCAAAACGGTACCCTCATACACTTTGCCCACTTCTACGTTAGCTGTGAGGTCCTCAATGCGCTTGCGGGCCATTTCACCCGCTTCCGAGCTTAGACAGGCAATATTCACAGTGCCGTCATCTTGAATGTCGATAGTGGTGCCGGTTTCTTCCGTGAGGGCACGAATCACCGCGCCGCCCTTGCCGATCACATCACGAATTTTTTCAGGATTAATCTTGATGGTGATGATGCGTGGGGCGTAGGTGGAGAGCTCTTGGCGCGCATCGGGCACGGCTTGTTTCATAATGCCCAAGATGTGAATACGCGCTTCCTTGGCTTGTGCCAGGGCCACTTGCATAATCTCTTTGGTAATGCCGGTAATCTTGATGTCCATTTGCAGCGCAGTAACGCCACGATCGGTACCCGCCACTTTAAAGTCCATGTCACCCAAATGATCTTCGTCACCCAATATGTCGGTGAGTACGGCGAAGCGGTTGCCTTCTTTAATCAGGCCCATGGCTACGCCGGCGGTATGCCCTTTTACAGGAACACCTGCATCCATTAGCGCCAATGAACCACCGCATACGGAGGCCATAGAGCTGGAACCATTGGATTCCGTCACTTCAGACACCACGCGTATGGTGTAACCAAATTCTTCTGCGGTGGGTAAGGTGGCTACCAGCGCGCGCTTAGCCAGGCGACCGTGACCAATTTCACGACGCTTAGGGCTGCCCACACGGCCGGTTTCGCCGGTGGCATACGGTGGGAAATTGTAATGCAGCATGAAGCGGTCTTTGTACTCGCCTTGCACAGCATCAATGATTTGCTCATCACGTCCGGTGCCTAATGTGGCCACTACCAAGGCTTGTGTTTCGCCACGGGTGAAGAGTGCGGAACCATGGGTGCGGGGCAATACGCCCACACGTACGGAAATGGGGCGCACGGTACGGGTATCGCGGCCATCAATGCGGGGTTCGCCATCCAAAATTTGACTGCGCACGATGCTGGCTTCTAAATTGCCAAACATATTTTTAATGCGGTTTTGTGTGTCGGCATTGGCATCCGCCGGCATCACCGCTGTCATCACCTTGTCGCGCAAACTATTGATTTGCTCGGTTCGTTCTTGCTTGCCGCGCACGCGGTAAGCGGCTTTCAGTTCTTCTAAGGCCAAGGCGTTAATCTGTTGTACTAGGGCTTCGTCAGGTGCGGGGGCGGTCCAATCCCAATCATCCTTACCGGCTTCATCGGCCAAAGCATTAATGGCATCAATGGCCACTTGCATTTGTTGATGGCCAAACACCACGGCCCCCAACATCACTTCTTCGGACAACTCTGAGGCTTCGGACTCTACCATCAGCACGGCATCGCTGGTGCCGGCCACCACCAAATTCATTTCTGAAGTGGTGATTTCTGTGGCGGTGGGGTTAAGAATATATTCGCCATTGGCGTAACCCACACGGGCTGCACCAATGGGGCCGCTAAAAGGAATGCCGGCCAAGGTAACCGCAGCAGAGGCACCGATGAGAGCTGGAATGTCTGGATCAATTTCGTTGTTGCTGGACATCACCGTGGCAATCACCTGCACTTCGTTGTAGAAGCCTTCAGGAAATAGTGGGCGCAGGGGACGGTCAATTAAGCGTGAAGTGAGGGTTTCTTTTTCAGTGGGGCGGCCTTCTCGTTTAAAGAAACCACCGGGGATACGGCCACCGGCGTAAAAACGTTCTTGGTAATCCACCGTCAGGGGGAAGAAGTCTTGGCCTACTTTGGCCGATTTTCGCGCCACGCAGGTCACCAATACCACGGTGTCGTCCATGGTCACCATCACAGCACCGTCGGCTTGGCGAGCAATCTCACCCGTCTCGAGGGTGACTTGATGCCGACCCAATTGAAATGTCTTACGAATTGCGCTCATGCGGATAGTTCCTTCAAAACGATCGTCAGAAATAAAAAGCGCGGTGCGATCAATAGCTGATCACACCGCGCAGGTGTCCGTTGGGGTCAGACCCCGAAATTACTTGCGGATGCCCAAGCGGCCAATCAGATGACGATAGCCGTCAGTGTTTTTGCGCTTGAAATAATCCAATAGGCTACGACGCTGACTCACCATCTTCAGCAAACCACGACGTGAGTGATGGTCTTTAACGTGAACTTTAAAATGTTCTGTCAATTCGTTAATACGATCGGTGAGCAATGCGATCTGAACTTCCGGTGACCCCGTATCATTAGGGGCACGGCGATAGTCATTCATGATTTGTTCTTTGTGGGCTGCATTTGCGGCCATGAAAATCTCCAAACTGTTCTGTCATCGGGAAAGCCGGGCATTATAACGTTAAATCAATATCTTGTGCAAGCCTCATGGAAGAACGGGCCCAACCCGCCTTTAACAGGGGGCTGCCGGTTAATTAGTGCCCGCTACCGGCGTTACGCTCAAACCCTGATGGTAGCGCTGGTCTTTCGTGTCTACCACCTCGGCCACCAATTCACCGGGTTGGCGGGGAGTGAAGTAAAAATGGAAACTGGGGTTCTCACTAATAGAAAAATCCACATCCGCCGTCATCACCGGGATGCCGGCGTAAGTCACTTGAATTTGTCGCACAAAATAAGCCGGCACATATAAGCGCGTGACCTGATCCATGGCCATGCCCGAGAGATTGGGGTGGCTGACCATCAACTGCACGCCACTGGGGGTATTGAGTTTTGCCGCTCCCCCATCCAGGCGCAATTTCATGCGCCCTACATTGGCCAAGGCCGCTTCTAGGTCCTTGCCTGCAGGGGCCGAGCAGCCTCCCGAGGCTTTTACAAAACGCGTCACCATGTACAAATGGCCGTCACTGGTTTCAGCCACGGCGCGCACATTAGAGTATTCCTCTAAGCGAATGCGGGTTTCTATATCCGCGCGCCCGCTGTCGGGAGTAAACCTAAACACCGCTGCTATGGGAGACGGATTTTTATCCACCAACAGATACAGGCGTTGCACGTACAAGCTGGGCGTCTGGGTCATTTGCACGCGCAATGTCACCGGAACAATGGCGGCATCTTCGGCGCGCACAGGCACTTCCAATTGCAGCCAATTCTCTGGTGGAGTTTCTAGAGGGCGATTTTGAAACAACGCGTTTCGGGTCACGTCCCAGCGATGGGCGTCATCAGCCTCTGTCGCGTGACACGTCATGGACACGGCTAATGCGCCCATTAAAACATATAACTTTATGATTTTATTCAATTTTATCTCCAATCTTTGAGGCCTTTTGGGGTCCTTTTGGGGTCTGACCCCATGGGGGGTCAGACCTCATCACCCTACTCGTTCCACTCTAATTCAGCATACCCTGCAGTTACATTGCGCGGGTGGAAGAGGTCAAACAACTTCCATTCTCCTGCCGGTTGGGCGGACAGTTCTGCCACAGTATCAGTCAAATTCTTTCCTGCGTGAATGGCGCTGGTGATGTCCGTGCGCAAGTTTTGCAAGTAACGTTCTTCAGGAACAATGGCGCTGGCAATGGAAGATGCCAAGGGACCGTGACCGGGCACCACCTCGCGGGCGGATTCGGTATGCAGCACCGTCAGCGCGGACAGCCAACCTTTTAAATTGCCATCCAACACCGGCGTATGTTCACGAAAAGCCAGGTCGCCTAAAAATAAGGTGCCGCTCACCTCGTCGTAAACCGTGAGGTCATTGTCGGTATGTGCCGTGGGCCAAGTACGCAGCGTCAAGATACGCCCGCCTAAGTCTAAGCGGTCGGTTTTTTCTACCAAACGCGTGGGGATCACAATGTCCGAGCGTGCGCCCTCATCACCCAATAGGTCTAGTGTCGTGCGGTATTTGGCCGCACGCATCAGCAAGGCGCGCGGCATTTTGGTATTGGCTATAAATTCTGGAGCATCGCCCACAAAGGCTCTGGCGCCAAACACATGATCCAGATGCATGTGGGTGAAAATCACCGCGCACACCGGTAACGGGGTAATGGCACGAATGGCATTGCGCACCGCCAAACCCACCGTGATACTGCCCCCCGTGTCAATGACGGCTACGCAGCGCTGCCCCACCACCACGCCTATGTTGGAGAGATCACCATGATTTTCTGGAGCGTAATCGCCTAGCTGGCCTTGGTGCATATACACGCCCGCAGCAATGGGTTGCAAAACGGGCGTTTCAGCTTGAGCGCTTACGGCAGAGAGTAACAAGATGAGCAAGACCGGGGCGAGCATCGGGGTCAGACCCCAAATTTGGGGTCTGACCCCTAATGCACTAATGCAACCCCTAAAGGGGCGCAACAATGATTTCACCACGGCCATCTCCGCTGCGATCGCCTAAATAACGTTGCACCACTATGGGTTCTGTGGGCAGTTGCGCAAAGCCACCGCCCAATTTTTGCAAGGAGCGAAACAGCAGGGTCAGCACGCCAAAGGTTTGCCTGTCACCACCGTTAAAAGTAGCCGGGATCGCGTTTAAGTTTGGAAAAATAAGCGTGCCGCGCCGCATGCCATAACCTGGATGAGTGCCACACCCTTTTAAGGCCATTAAGGTGCCCGCCAACATGCGCGAGCCCGCGTAGTCGCCTACCCGGCCTTCGATAAGAATAGCACCACGGCGCATGCGGTCCCCCGCACGATGTCCCACATTGCCACGCACGCGCACTTGGCCACCGGCCATGCCTTGCATTTCGCCTGGCACGGCAGCGCCTAAAAAATCACCCGCATCCCCGCTAATATCAATGGCACCGCCGCGCATTTGCGCAGCGGCAAAAATACCCACCGCGCCTTTTACAGTAATCAGCCCGCCGGTCATACCCTGCCCTAGATAGGCCCCCGCATCGCCTTCCACCATAAGAGAGCCCTCGCTCATGGTGGCACCCATACGGTCAAAACGGCTGACAGCCCCTTTAATAATGATGTTGGCGGTATCCTCGCCTTGCACGGTAAAGACATCCGCCACGCTCAAGCGCCTCTTGCCGCACGGCAGTGAGAGCGTCATTATTTCTTTTAACGGTAAACCGGCCAAGCGTTGCGGTGTGAGGGCGGAGATATCCATGCGCTGTGCGGGCAGCACATCTTGGGCGGTAAAGATTAAGGGGGCCAAGGCACTCATGACAAAATCTCCCGCAGATGAAAGTGAAACTGACCCAGTTTGCCGCCATAATTTCCTGCGGAGATGGCCATAACACCCGCATCGCGTCCGCGTGCACAGACCGCTTCCAACCCCACGCGCGTGGCTTCGCGCACCGCGGCTTCGGTTAATCCATCAATCACGATTTCCATACAACTGCCCGCTTCATTGGGCAAGGCCGACTGCACCACAGAGCGCAGCGTTGGGCAATAAGCATCATTCGTGGACGCCGAGAGCGTTTTATAACGTGAGCCTACCTTAGAGCCCGAGCGCACCACGCCGCCTGGGAAGGGCATGATGACATCTCGCACATGACGCATGGCCTCAATAGCGGCTTCCGCTGCTGCCAAACCTTGCGAAGTATTGCCGGTCAAAATTAAAAAATTACCGCCGCCCACGGCACGCACCATGCGCGTGGTTTCTTGGCATAAAAATTCACCATCCATAACCGGAATACGCCAATAGCGCTTGCCGTCAATGACTTTAGAGGCTTGCCAACCATCGCCAAAATAGCGCAGGTTTTTACCCAAGGGAATGGCGTCGCCCTCCGTAAGACCTGCAAACACCGCGGTGGTGGGGCAGGTCAGCACGGTTTGCCCCACACGCTTCTCCACTTGTGAAATTAATTCTTTGCTGGACGCAGAAAAAATCAGCACCGAAGCACCGGGGCGGCCATCGGGTGTTTCGCTGGGATCAAGACGGCGTTCAATACCCGCTTCCACGCCGCAACCAATCACAGAAGTAGCAAAGCCGGTTAAGGCGTGCGCCGCATGGTAGGCCCATTTTAAGTTTTCAGCGGTAATAAGAATGCGTGTGCCGCGCATACCAAATGCTTCGGCAAACGTGTCTTCAATTAAGACGCCATTCTTAATCATGGCTTCCCCCTATGGCGCGCGCAGGTATGCACGCGCAGTTCAGCGCCATTAGAAAGCAGCGGAATTTCGTCATCGCGTACACGCAAGCTATTGAGACTAATGGTTTGATAACGGTCGTAATACGCAGACACGCGCTTTTCAATGGCGCGATCATACTCAGGCTTCACCACATGTACATTTCCCCAAGTGACCTGCTGAATTTTTCCATCTTTCACCACACGAACGCCGCCTTTAAACACGTACTCCGGCTTGGTAAACATATCTTCGCGATTGGCATCGTCGCGATACACCACGATATCAGCACTGGCTCCGGGGCCTAAACGCCCACAGTCTTGCAGGCCTAAAATGCGCGCCGGTGCCGCGCGCGTCATGATGGCGATTTCTGCCAAGGTGTACTCACGCGTAATAGAGCCCAAGGTGCTGAGTGCTGCAGCATCCGGGTCAATGCGCGCAAACATTTCATCGCGAAATGGTTTATCCATTAGCAAGCGAATTAAATGCGGATAGCTGGTGAATGGCGCCCCATTGGGGTGATCGGTGGTGAGAAAAATACGCCATGGGTCATTGGTGAGCAGAAAAATTTCTAAGCCAATGGCCCATTGCAGCGCATTCACAAAATTCTTATCCCGATAACGGAACGGCACAACCCCACAACCGGCATCACACTCAATATCCATCACCACCGATTTGCGCGGTGAACCATGATGCGCATTGCGATGCTGCGCCATAGAGTCGCCAGACGCGGTTACGGTTTGGTTGAACAAGATTTGCCCTACATCAGCCGTTACATGTGGGTTGTTGTTGATGGCTTCTGCAATACGCGCAGCACCCGAAGAAAACTTGCGCGGCCCTTCGGTGCCATAACTGTGAAACTGAATATGGGTGAGATGAATGGGAAAACCTTCAGAAGCTGCAATGGTATCCAAAGTGGTTTCCACATTTCCCGGGACACCTAAGTTACAGCCGTGAATATGCAGCGGATGAGGCACGCTCAATTCTTCCAAAGCACGCGCCAAGGCCAACACCACTTTGCGTGGCGTGACGCCTTGATAATGCACATGCGATTCATCCAAATCAAGGCTGCGTTGGTTAAACTTGAACGCGCTAATGCCGCCGGGATTGACCACCTTAATGGCCATGGCTTGGGCGGCATTGAGCGTGAAGGCTACATAATCGTTTATGGCACGCTGATCTTCTTGGGCCACCATCATGCGCAAAAAGAAATCATCACTGCCCAACATGGCATAGGCGCCTTTGTCCACCATGGGGGTGTCGCCCATTTCTAAGTGGGCTTGACGCGCATTTACGGGCAACATGGCAGGCTCGAAGCAGGCGGTATAACCCATCTCCGCATAGCGATAGCCAGCAGTCAATGTGGAAGGAGCCGCACAGCCACAGCCGGAACGGGTATGTTCGCCGCGCTCCACCAAATCGCGACGATGATCTTCGGGCAGCATCATGCGCGCAATATTGACTTTGCCACCGCCGATGTGGGTGTGCATATCAATAGCGCCCGCCATGATGACGCGCCCGGGCAGTGAGTAGGTTTCATCAATACGCGCACCCGGCTCAGGCTCTGCCACCATACGTCCATCGCGCATAAAGATGTCGCGCACTTCGCCGTTCCAGTTTTGGGTAGGGTCGAATACCCGCGCCCCACTGAGCTTAATCAACATCACGCAGACTCCAATTGTTTCAGAATGCCTTGTGCCACAACCTTTATGGTGGGTAATCCAGTATCAATCACTGCACGCAGGGGCAACGCTAAAATTTTATCGCCACGGAAAAGGTGCCCCTCGCAATCTACCCCGGGTGTAGCCACCGGAATCCATACCGCCACGTCATCGTCCACCGGCATGCCTGCGTCGGCCAATACCACCGTGGGGACTTTGGTTTCGGGGCGCGCGTCGCGCGAATCAAGGCTGGATACCCACAGCAACGCATCGGCTTCGTCACGCTCTAACAAGCCCTCTGTGTCATAGAGGTGTGGGTTGTAATCGGGTTTACCAGAGGCCAAACTGGTGCGAAAGGGAAAGCCTGATTGCCAAATCAGCACCGCATCGGCAGAAAAGTCACCATCATTACCGCCCAATGGCAATCCAGCGGCACGGGTTTTTTGATTAATATCGCCCAACAGACCCGCGATCATTTGCGTGGTGAGTTCGGCTTGCGGAAAATCCAAGTCCGGCGCCACCCATACCAGCACAGCATATTGGGCTTCACGGATCTGTTGGGCCAATTCATCCAAAGCACTAACGGGAACACCCGCCACTTCTGTCACCGCCAAACCTTGGCCGTTAAAGCGGGCGCGCAAAGCCGCCAGTACGTCGGGTAAATCCGCGTTGCCACAGGGAATGTGGTGGGGTGTCACGCCCTCTGGCGATTGCGCCGCCGCGGTTTGCGCGGTGCCCACGCTCACTATTTTGCGCTGCGACAAATCCGGTACAAATAAGGCTTCAGCGGGCCACACCAAGCGCTCGTAGAAACGCGGAAAACGGCTGGCCACATCGCTACCCATGACGACGATTAAATCAGCTCGATTGCGCACTTCTGAAAAGGTGGTGGTAACCCAACCATAACCTTGCACAGTCAGAATGTTGCGAAATTTGGCTGTGGCATTCATGTGGTCCAGCACAGCGCCACAATGATCCGCCAAATCCATCAAGCCGCGCATACCGTGAATATCGGTGCCTAAACCGGCAAACAACGGCAATTGGCTGCCCGCTAAGATTTTTGCCGCGGCGGCTATTGCGGTGGGCAGGTCCGTGGGGTGACCTTTGATGCGCGGGCTGCGTTGGGCATCAGTGGCGCCGGATACACGCGCAAAAGCGCTGCTGGCACGCGCGCAGCCGGCAGCGGTCACCTGCAGCACCCCGCCTTGCTCCTCGAGAGTCAGGTCGTCACACAACAGCCCGCAAAAGCCGCAACAAACAGAAGTATGGGTAGTGGTCATGGAGTTATGGGCCAAGGTTTCACTGTAATAGAGTTGTTTTAGGTCGCCGCTAACGGTCAAGGCGGTTCATTATAACGGCACCCTGCGAAAGCGGTACTCAGACTTGGGTATAATACTCTGTTAAGCGGCGCCGCAGACGCCACAATTCTCATTAACCCATACTGGTAAGAGACCCATACGGCATGAATTACGCAGCCACACAACGCAATACACTCCAGACAGTGGTGGGGTTTTTGCTCGTGCTGGCCCTGCATGTGTTGCTGTTTTACGCTCTGGCCCACGGTTTGGGCCAACGCCTGGTGGAGGCGGTATCCACGCCCATGCAAGTAACCCTCATTCCCGAACAAGTTAAACCCTTGCCCGAGCCGCCGCGCCCCGTAGTGCCACCGCCTAAAGCTGTGCCACCCCCTCCCGAGGTAATCCCTCCTCCGGAAGTGCGGGTGGCCGCACCGTCACCTGCAGAAACCATTACAGTGGCAGCAGCCCCATTGCCCACCAAACCAGTGGTGATTAGCCCGCCTGCTGCCCCCAAAGTGCGCATGGGAGCAGAGGCCAATTGCAGCACGCCACCGCCTGAAGAATTGCAACGACGCTATCCCCGTCAAGCCAAACGCGATGGTGTTTCAGGTCGCGTGGTACTGCGTTTGTCGGTAGCGCCCAACGGTGACGTGATTGATGCCGTGGTGCGCGAGGCGCAACCGCCTAAGGTATTTGATGCTTTGGCACTGGATTTTGTCCGCCGCTTTAAATGTTCTGGAAAAGGCAATGAAGCGTACTTTGTAGACCAAGAGATTACTTTTAAATTAGATTAATGACATGCCATTAAACGGAGCGGTTATGACCCGAACTTTTTTTAAACGTGAAACGTTACTATTGACACTGCTGTGCTGCGTCACACTCGCTTGGGGAGATGATGCAGCGGCTCCTGTGGCCGCTGAAGTCGCCAACCCTTATGGTCTAGAAGCCTTATGGCACAGCGGGGACTTTATCGCACGTGGCACCTTAATGATCTTGTTGCTCATGTCCATGGGCAGTTGGTACATCATGGTCACCAAATGGTTGGATCAAAACCGTTTGTCGAAACAAGGTATTGAGGCGCGCAACCAATTCTGGTCAGCCAACTCGGTGGCGGAGGGCGGTAAACGCTTGGCGGACAATAGCGCCTATCGCTTTATTGCCGAAACCGGTAGCCAAGCCATGGAACATCATGAAGGAAAGTTGATGGAGCAAATTGATCGTCACACCTGGGTCACGCTGTCCCTGGATCGCGCGGTGAGCCAAGTACAAGGGCGCATGCAAGGGGGCCTTACCTTTTTGGCCACGGTGGGCTCTACCGCACCGTTTATTGGATTATTTGGCACGGTATGGGGCATTTATCACGCCCTTACCGCCATTGGGATTGCCGGTCAGGCCTCTATCGACAAGGTGGCGGGTCCTGTGGGCGAAGCACTGATCATGACAGCATTGGGATTGGCGGTGGCCGTGCCTGCTGTATTGGGTTACAACATGCTGGTGCGGCGAAACAAAGTAACGTTAGATCAAATTCGCGCCTTTAGTGCGGACTTGCACGGCGTGTTATTGGGCGGCAGTCACCGTGGAGGCCGCGCCTAATATGGCCATTACGGCAGGACAATCGCACGGCGCTGACGAAGACGATCTGATCGCCACCATCAATACCACGCCCTTAGTGGATGTGATGTTGGTGCTGCTGATTATCTTTTTAATCACCATTCCGGTGGTGACGCATAATATTGCAGTTAATCTGCCCAAGCAAACCAGCCAACCCAACCAAGCGCCGCGCGAAACCATGCATGTGTCGGTGGATCAAGAAGGTCATATTTATTTAGAACAAACCCGTCTCACCGTGGCCGAACTGCAACAAAAGTTATTAGAAGCGGCTCACAAAACACCACAACCTGAAGTGCATGTGCGCGGCGATAAACGCAGTTCATATGAACCCATTGGGCGCATTGTGTTGGCCTGTCAGCGCGCCGGTATCACGCGTGTGGGCTTTATTACCGAACCTCCGATCCATCCTTGAGCGCAGATCATGGCCATTCCCAGCCTCCGCGAACAGAACGACGATCCTGATGTGATGATAGACATCAACACCACGCCCTTAATTGACGTGATGTTGGTGTTACTGGTGATGCTCATCATCACCATTCCCATTCAAACCCATTCGGTAAAACTCAACTTACCCAATGGCACGCCCCCGCCCGCCCTCACCAAACCTGTGGTGGTAACCTTAGACGTGGCGGCTGATGGCAATCTATTTTGGAATGGTGTGCGCATTGAAAATGACGCAACGCTAGAGCAGAAATTTAAAAGCGTGGTGGGCGCTGGCAATGAGGCTGAAATTCATTTGCGCCCCAATAAAGACGCTTCCTATGACCGTGTGGCCTTGGTGCTCTCGGCGGCGCAACGCTTGGGCATTAAAAAGCTGGGTCTAATTGGCCATGAACAATTCGGTGAATAGCATGACACATAGAAACGGCATTATTGTAGAGGCCCCCGCCCGTTTGCATTTGGGGTTTCTGGATATGCACGGCGGCTTACAACGACGTTTTGGCAGCCTGGGGTTAACGTTGGACAGCGTGAGCACCGTGCTGCACATGACCCCTTCCGAACGCCCTGAAGTCATCGGTCCACAGGCCTCACGCGTGCTGCCCTTGCTGCAAAAACTACAGGATCATTTTGGTTTTGATTGCAACGTGTCGGTAACGTTGTCCGCCGCCATCCCCGAACATGCGGGCTTAGGCTCGGGCACGCAATTGGCTTTGGCTTTGGGTGTGGCACGCTCGCTATTGGCAGGACAGCCCTTAAACGCGCGACAAGTGGCGCAAGCGTTGGATCGTGGAAACCGCTCCGGCATTGGCGTAGCAGCCTTTGAAGTGGGTGGGTTTTTATTAGACGGCGGGCGCGGCGTATTGGATGCGCCGCCCCCCCTTATCAGCCGTTTAGAATTCCCCGCAGACTGGCGCGTGCTATTAATACTCGACCCGCGTCAACAAGGGGTGCATGGTGTTGCTGAAACCCAAGCCTTTGCTGATTTGCCGCCCTTTCCGGAAAACTTGGCCGCTCAACTATGCCGACAAATGCTGATGCAAGTGTTGCCAGCTTTGGCCGAGCAGGATCTCGCCACATTTGGGCGTGCCATCCGCCACATTCAACATGTGGTGGGTGATCATTTCGCCCCCGCACAAGGCGGCCGTTACACCAGCCCTGCTGTGGCGCACGCATTGGCACAGCTGGAATCTTTTGGCGTGAGTTGCGTGGGTCAAAGCTCGTGGGGGCCCACCGGGTTTGCGGTAGTGGATTCTGACTCTGTCGCGCACGCGCTGCTTCAAAAACTTCAACAGACATTGCCTGTAGATAACGGCCTCACCTTTCAAGTGGTGCAGGCGCGCAATCGCGGCGGAGATGTCATTCCCACTTAAATTTTAATTAACGAGGATTTATGCCATGGAAAAACCATTTATTCTGCACATGTTCACACCTACCCCCAACGTCAGCCCCTTTGATGTGAACATGGCCTATGACGCAGGCTTTGATAAAGTCATGCCTTATACACACGTGAGCTTGGATATGATCTCTCCGCTTACGCAAGATGCGATATTTTCTCGTGGTCCCACGGGTGTCGCGCGCACCGGTATTTTTATTGGCGGTCGCGAAATTGGCATGGCCGCCGACATGATCGACATCGCGCGGCGTGCCATGGTGCCTCCTTTTGAAGTGAGCTTGTTCGCCGACCCCAGTGGTGCGTTTACCACGGCGGCGGCCATGATTGCCAAAGTAGAAAAAAGTCTAAACAACTTAGGGGGTAACGGACTAAAAGACCGGGAAGTGGTGTTGCTGGGCGGCACTGGGCCGGTGGGGACGGCCGCCGCAGTATTGGCTTCCATGGCGGGCGCTTCGGTACGCGTGGCCAGTTTTAGCAGCGCCACACGCGCACGGGTTACTGCACAAATGATTAACGCTCGTTATGGCGCCACGGCTCACGCGGCCGACGCCACCTCCGGCGACGAAATTCACGACTTGTTTGAACGCGCTGAAGTATTGTTGGGTACTGCACGTGCCGGTGTGCAAGTGGCCAGCTTGCAGCAACTTAAATTATGCAAACGCTTAATTGTGGCCGCCGATTTAAACGCGGTGCCTCCAGCGGGCATTGAAGGTATCGGCCTCATGGACGACAGCAAACCCTTGGCCAGCGGGGCGGGAAATACCGTAGGAATTGGTGCTTTGGCCATTGGTAATGTGAAATATCAAGTAATGCGGGGTTTGTTTGAACGCATGATCACTACCGACAAACCACTCACGCTGGACTTCCGCGACGCGTTCTTGCTGGCACGAGAATTGGTTTGATGTGTCAGACCTGCTGATCATTGCCCTATCAGGTCGCGCACTGGCCCAATCAGCGCAACGCGCTGGATTAAACGTGGTCGTCATTGATGCTTTTGGCGACACCGACACGCGCTCTGCCAGTGGTGCGTGCCTGGTCATTCCCTCCCGCTTTAAAAACGGCACTCTGCGTTTTCAATCCAACGCCTTGCGTACTGCCGTAATTGAGGCGCATCAACGTTATGGCTGCACCTCAATTGTGGTGGGGGCAGGTTTTGAGGGCGCCCCTGAAAATCTCGCGCTGATCGCAGAACAATTCACGTTATTGGGCAATAGTGCCGAGCAGGTCAGAGAGGTCAAAGACCCGCTGCGACTCGCATCCCTCTTTGTACATGCTGGCCTGGCTTATCCCGAAACTGTTTTATCCGCACCGGCCAACCCCAGCGGATGGCTCTGCAAGCACGTGGGCAGCAGCGGGGGTCTTGGAGTAGGGGGAATAGGGGTGGGAATAGGGGTCAGACCCCATGCGGGGTCTGACCCCTATTCCCACCCCTATTCCTATTGGCAACGCCGCGTAGCCGGTGAACCCTGTTCCGCACTTTTTTTAGCCAACGGCAAGCAAGCGCTGTTGCTGGGTATTAATCACCAGTGGGTTAGCCCCACAGTGCGTACCCCTTTTCGTTATGGCGGTGCCATAGCCCAGCAATCCTTGCCTGCTGCTGCGTTGTTATCGCTTAAACGCTCAATCTCTGCATTGGTGCGTCATTGCGGCCTAAAAGGATTGAACGGTTTGGACTTTATGTGGGATGGCAAAGCCATCACGGCATTGGAAATTAACCCCCGTCCTCCTGCCACTTTTGAGCTGTATGACCCTGATTTTTCTAAAGGATTGCTATGGCATCACATCAATGCCTGCAATGGAGAGCTGCCTCTAAACCTGCCCATTTTTAAGACCGTTCGTGCCCATGCTGTGGTACACATTGCCAAAGCCGGTAGAATCCCGGCAGAATTCAATTTTTCAAGAGCATGTCGCGATCTCCCGCTTCTCCCCCACCGCGCTCGGGTTGGGGAGCCGCTATGCACCCTCGTTACTGAGGGCTCGACCACCTCTGCAACTATCCAGTCATTGCAGCAGGAGCTTAAACGGCTTGGATCATTTACCATAAAGAGGTCCGCTCATGTCTAATCACACTCCCCCATTGGCGCATTCACGCGCCAGCGTTAATCTTCGCGCTGCACCCCTCACACAGCAGCTGATTGATAATGCAGATGCGTATCGTATTGGCGTTTCAAGGAGCGTGGAAGGCGCCACCATCATTGATGCAGGGATTGAATGTCCCGGCTCCATAGAAGTGGGACGCATCGTTGCTGAAATTTGTATGGGCGGACAAGGCACAGTGTCTCTACAGGCAGACTCTGGCCCTTGGCCCCTGCGCTTGGCTGTTCATAGCAACGACCCAGTCATGGCGTGTTTGGCCAGCCAGTACGCCGGTTGGAGCCTCTCCGCCGGTGAAGGTAAAGGGTCTTTTCATGCCTTAGGTTCAGGACCTGGGCGCGCCTTGGCTAAAAAAGAACCGCTGTTTGCGGAGCTGGGCTACGTGGATGCAGCGCAATCCACGGTGTTGGTATTGGAAGTGGATCGCGCGCCTCCGGCAGAAGTGATTGCCAAAGTAGCGCGCGATACAGGCGTTGCCGCAGAACGCCTCACGTTTGTTCTCACCCCCACCAGCAGCTTGGCCGGCACTACGCAAGTGGTGGCGCGCGTGTTAGAAGTGGCCCTGCATAAAGCCCATGCGGTGGGATTTGATTTATCCGCAATCGTGGATGGTTTCGGCAGCGCGCCCTTACCCACTCCCGGAGCTGATTTCTTAACCGCCATGGGCCGCACCAACGACGCCATTCTCTACGGAGGCACCGTACAACTGTTTGTGCGCAGCACCGATGAGGCCGCAGAACAATTGACACAACAACTGCCCAGTGCCGGTTCGCGCGATTACGGCAAACCTTTTGGTGACATCTTTAAAGCGGTAAAATACGACTTCTACCAAATCGACGGCATGCTGTTTGCCCCCGCGGTGGCGGTGGTGTCCAACCTCACCACAGGGCGCACCTTCCGTAACGGATCGATTAATGCCGAGGTTCTTAACCGCTCCTTCGGACTGTAAGCTCCGTGAGCGCTGCGGGCCCTCATATCGCCATCATTACCGACGACCCAGGTTGGCATGGGCGGCGCTTGCGCGAAGCCTTTGCCACCCATGGTTTAACTGCAACCATGGTATCCCTCACAGAATGCTATTTCGATTTAAACGCCAACCCATCTGGCATCGTTATCCCCGGTTTTGAAAACCAATTGCCGCGCGGCGTGTTTGTGCGTGGCGTACCCGGGGGCACCTTAGAGCAAGTCATCGTGCGCCTCGATATATTGCATGCGCTTAAAATCCGTGGCGTCCCCGTCTACAACGATGCACGCGCCATTGAGCGCAGCGTGGACAAAGCCATGACTTCTTTTTTGCTGCATCACGCGGGCATCCCCACCCCCATGACATGGGTAATTGAAGACCCGCTAGAAGCCAGCGCACTCATTCTGCGTGAAACCGCCGCCGGCCATTCCTTGGTGATGAAGCCCTTGTTTGGCTCGCAAGGCAAAGGACTGATTCGCTTAAGCGCAGGCGATGCCCTGCCCTCTCCTGCCGATTACCAAGGCGTGTATTACCTACAACGTTTTGTGGAACCCGCCTCGGAAGGCAGTCACGATTGGCGCATTCTGGTGCTGGGCGGAGAAGTGGACAGCGCCATGATTCGCCGCGGAAGCCATTGGATTAACAATGTGGCCCAAGGCGCACTTTGCGAGTGCGGCATTCCCGACGCCGTTTTAACCCAGTTGGCCTTAGCGGCCACGCAGGCATTGCAGATGAATTACGCCGGCGTGGATTTAATTCGCGGTGCTGATGGACAGGCTCTGGTGCTGGAAGTGAACAGTATCCCCGCTTGGTACGGATTGCAAAGCGTAACCCAGCATTCCATCGCCCAGCATTTGGTGAACGATTTTGTGTCACTCATGCCCGTGGCTCCCCCTTTTTTGGGGTCAGACCCCCCTAGGGGTCTGACCCCTAGGGGGGTCTGACCCCAGTGAGCCCCATGAGCGAAATCGCAATGAGTGGCGCACTGGCGCAGGCCATTGAATCAGCCTGTCGGGGTGAAGTGACGGCCTTTAAACCGGGCAACGTTAGCCTGGCCTCCGGCGGCCATGGCATGAGTGCTGAGCAGTTTTTGCTCAGCGCTCAGGCCATCGCGGCCCCTATGGCTGAAATGGGGCTATCAGTGGGGGAGCGCATCTTGGTGGGGGTGAAGGCCACCCAAAAAGTAGTAGATTGCAACACTAATTTGGGTATTATTCTGCTTTTTTCGCCGCTGATCACTGCTTTTTACCGTAAGATGCCAGCACAATCGCTACAAAATTCTATCCAAATTACGCTCAATAACCTCACCCTAGGCGATGCCGAAGCCGCGTTTACCGCTATCGCATTAGCCAACCCCGGCGGACTGGGGGAGACCCAGCATGATGTGCGCCAAAAAGCCCGCATTACCCTCCTTGAAGCCATGATGGAAGCGGCGTCACGGGATACTATCGCGCAAGCCTATAGTTCGGGTTATGATTGGCAGTTCGGAAGGGGCTGTCAGAGTTTTAATGAAGCGCTCCGCCGATGGGGAGATGAATCCTGGGGGGTATTGGCCTGTTATTTGGCTGTTTTGGCCGAATATCCAGATTCGCACATTGCGCGCAAATATGGCCCAGAAAAGGCCCGTGCAATCAGCGAAGTAGCCACTCACTGGCGTGATGCCCTTGGTCGGACCTCAGACCCCCAATCGCTGCTGCCCGGACTGATGGAATGGGATAAAGAGCTTAAGCGAGAAGGAATTAACCCCGGCACCAGTGCAGACAGTTGTGCCGCCGTGTTGCTGATTAAGCGATTGGAGGCGTTGCACTAGATTTTCGGTTTTTGTGGCTTACCACAAAAATTGTAAAGGGAAGGTAACCTCGAGGGGTTACCGTATGTGTTTATAACAAGTGATAAGGAGATTCAACCGTGGCAAAAATTGATCGCGTAATGGTAGGTGAGTCCTTGATCGGCGATGGCAACGAAATTGCGCACATCGATTTGATTATTGGGCCCCGTGGTAGCGCTGCAGAATCCGCTTTTTGCAATGCGCTGGTTAACAACAAAGACGGTTTCACATCATTGCTAGCCGTTGTGGCTCCTAACCTGCTGACCAAGCCCAACACTGTGATGTTCAACAAAGTCACCATCAAAGGCGCTAAACAAGCTGTTCAAATGTTTGGCCCCGCTCAACGCGCTGTAGGCATGGCTGTTGCCGACTCCGTTGAAGATGGCACCATTCCTTTGGCTGAAGCCGACAACCTCTTCATTTGCGTTGGCGTATTCATTCACTGGGAAGCGGCTGATGATGCCAAGATTCAAGACTTCAACTACCGTGCCACACGCGAAGCCATTAAGCGCGCTGTGAACAACGAGCCAAAAGCTGCTGAAGTTGTGGCTAAGAAGGGTTCTTCACCTCACCCTTTTGCACCTAACTAAGTTTTTGCAACACCACTACAGAATCACCGTAAAGCCTGGCCTCGCGCCAGGCTTTTTTTATAGTGCGCTGAGCAGCGCAGAGGGCGCGGTGCAATGCTCAACCCAAAAGAGCCAAGCGGGCCACCGAAACAGCAGGAGCGCATTCCGCCACCCAAGCTTCACCCTCATAACCCACGCAGACTGCAAAATCCAAACAAGATCGGTTTAGTCGTTGCGCCATAGCATGGGCCAAAAAGCGTCCTGCGCCCGCCGCCACAATCGGCGCGCCCTCTGGCACCGCAGATTCCCGCAGTACACGCTGACAGGCCTCAAAAATTCGGTGTTGATGGATAACGGCGAACTGTTGGGCCAAATGCGTCCAGTCGGCAATGCTGGCCTCTCCCGCATCCAGGCCAATCATGCGCGCCAAGCGGCGAATGCTGGCGGATTTTGTTTTAACCCCTCCATCGGCAGCGTCTTGCTGATCGACCCCCTCCGGCAATTCACCCGTGATACGGTACACGTCTGCCGTGGTGGCAAAGAGTTCTGCCATGATGCTCACCGACACCCCCCGAAAAGACACGCGCGGCGTTAAAGCCATTAAGGGTGTGCGGACCACGCCGCTATAGACCAATTCATCGGTGGTTAGGCGCTCGCCGTCAGAAAGACCCTTCATGGCGGGCAGACCGCCACGCAAGGCGATGATATCCGTGGTGGTGCTGCCCATATCCACCAACAGCCCCTCAGGCACAATACGCGCTACTGAAATGGCGGTGGCCTGCCAATTGGCTGAGGCAATATACTGCACGTGATCGGCGGCGTCGTTTACGCTGACAAAGCCGCGTGTTCCAGCAAACACTTGCATGCTCGGCATGGGAAAATGTTCCGCCAGCACATCCAAGATGGCCAACACCCCATCGGCGCGCGATTCAAACAAATCCACCATTTCACCCGTCATGGTGATGGCATGACGCGGCGCGTTTCCCAATTGTTGCAACACCTGCCGCACCGCGCGATGCAAAAATTCTTGCCCCTGCCACAAAGGACAAGGCAGCTGCATCACCGTTAAAACACGCCCCTCCACATCCAAAGCCGCCGCCTTCACGTGCGCACCGCCGATGTCCCAGCCGATGATTGCGTTTTGCATGCCCCTACCCTCGTTTTAAATGGATTAACACACGCGTCCCTGGCACCCATTGCCAAGGCTCATTTTGTAACCAGCAGCGTAAGGTGTTTTGCACCATGGCTGCGCGCAGCCCCGCGTAGGAAGTGGTGGCGCGCGGATTTATTTCCAACACCACAGGGCCATCTTTGGTTTGAATGTAGTCCACCCCCACCAAACCCCGCAAGCCCGGCAAGGCTTGCACCACTTGCTGCGCCCAATCCTGCAATTCTTTAGAGACCGGTGCCGCATTCACCACAAGTCCCGTCAAAGCAGGTTGATGCTGAGCATCCATTTTCACTTGTTGTTGATTCACGCTCAATACGTCCATTCTATCCTCGCGACAGAGCAGAGACAGGCTTAAAGCGTCCCCTTCTAACCACGGCTGCACCATCAAAGAGGGTGTCGCGCTTAAGGCGTAATTCCACGCCTGCGTAACAGAATCAAAAACGACTTGCCCCTCGCATCCGCACCCATCATCAGGCTTCACCACCCAACATCGATTATTTTCTGCGGGACATGCCTCTTGTGCGGGATTAAATGTACGCACCGCCGGTACGCCCGCAGCGTTCAAAGTCTGACTGGTAGCGTACTTAGAAGCGGTCAGTGCAATAACCGTGGGGGCGCAACCCAACCATATTTTATGGGCTGCCAACACCTCTTGCGCCATACTTAATAAAGCACCATTGGTTTCAGGTGCCACCGCCAATACCGCGTCCGCCCAATGCAGCGCCTCCTGCCATACCACGCTTAACTTATCCTGTTCTCGTACCACACGTACCGCTAGAGGAAAATCATCGCTTACAGCGCGCTCATGCTGCAAGGACTGCATCACATGCTGCGTAAGCTCTGCACCGTCGCGCGCCAAGGCACGCACCATCAACTGCCCCTCATGCAACAGCCCAGACGAGAGGTTGGGATTGAGGGCCAAGGCTGCGGTACACTGTTCGTATAATAAAATGTTCATAAATACCGATGCGGATTATTCCTGTCATAGATCTATTAAACGGCCAAGTGGTGCATGCGCAGCGTGGACAGCGCAATGCTTACCGGCCGCTCATGTCACCACTATCTGCCAACCCATGCCCCGAAAGCGTGGTGAGTGCTCTGCTGTCTTTGGCGCCCTTTGGGCAATTGTATATCGCCGACCTGAATGCCATCCAACAACAAGCACCGCAATGGTCTTTATTGTGCACCCTCACTCAGCGTTTCCCTCACGTTCAGTGGTGGATAGACAGCGGTCTTTCTTCGCTCCAAGCTCTTGTAGAAGCTGACGCAGCACTTACGGCACAAAGCCTGGCCTTGTCGTGCCGCCAAGGACTGAGCCCCCCACCCACCGTACGCTGGGTGTTGGGCAGCGAAACTTTTTTAAACGCGGTCAACTTGCAAACTGCGGCACCCAACTGCGTATTGTCATTAGATTTTGGGCTGGAGGGATTTCGTGGTGATCCGCTCTGGCTGAGCTCACCGCACTGGTGGCCCAATACGGTCATCGTCATGAGTTTGTCACAGGTGGGCGCGCAAGAAGGGCCTGATGTGGCACAACTGAGCCGCATATGCGCTGCAGCAAATGCACCGCAACAACTATTTGCCGCTGGGGGTGTGCGTCATGCAGATGATGTGAAGGTATTGCGCGCGTTAGGTGTTACGGGCGCCTTGGTGGCCACAGCTTTGCATCAGGGCACCTTACACATTCACCCCATCACAGCAGAACCCATTATTGAATAGTGGGTGCACTGTAGCGCAGTACGGTGCCTTCGCGACGACTATCCGCCGCACCCCAACGTTCATGGGTTATGGCGTTTTCTCCTACCAATTGCACCGAACCTTGTGGCTCGGGAGCGTCTTGCAGCGTGTGCCCCAAAGCTTTAAGGCGGCTCACTAATAATTCAGATGCGCCCTTTTCTATTTCGGTTTTGCCATTGGCATCCAAAACAGCAAAGCGCGCATGGGCAATAACTGCTTCCGGGGTTAAATTAAAATCCAATAAATTTTGCGTGGTTTCCAACACGGTGCTGATAATGGTGGAACCTCCAGGAGATCCGAACGCATACAACCATTGCCCATCACGCAACACAAGGGTGGGGGTCATGCTGCTGCGGGGGCGCATGTTGGGGCGTACGTCATTGGCCCCTGGGTTTTGCGCACTCTGCTGAGGAGTAAGATTAAAGTCGGTAAGCTCATTGTTAAGCATAAATCCGTAACCGGGCACCATAATGCCACTGCCCCACGCATCTTCCACAGTACTGGTGCAACTCACCACATTGCCTTCCCCATCCACCACTGAAAAATGTGTGGTATGCCGACCTTCCTTTTCAACACCAGTGGTGACGCTGCTCATGCGCGATTGCACGTTAATGAGCGCACTGCGTTGCGCCAAATACTCATCGGCCAGTAATTTTTTCAGTGGAATAGGTGTGGCGGCTGGATCCCCCATCCAATAGGCACGATCGGCCATAGCCAGGCGCAGCGCCTCAATGGTGACATGGGTGGAGGTGGGGTCAGACCCCATAAGCTTGGGATCTGACCCCAAGGGGGAACCCAAAGAGAAGCGCTCCAACATATTAAGCGTTTGTAACAAGGCCACGCCGCCCGACGAAGGCGGGGGCATAGTCACAATGGTGTAGCCCCGATGTTGCCCAACCAGCGGCGTGCGCAGCGCCACTTGGTAGTTGGCCAAGTCTGAAAGGGTCATGCGCCCCACTCCCGCGGGGCCGATATTGCTGCGTCGTTGTGCCGCTATTAACGCGCGCGCCATTTCGCCTTGATAGAACACCCGCGGACCTTGCTGTGCAATCAACTGAAAGGTATGCGCCAAATCTGGTTGCTTTAACCAAGCACCCGCGGCCAGTGGTGCGCCCGCACCATCACGAAACAAGGCTTTGGTTTCAGGTTGCAAAGCGGCGCGTGGATTTTGCAAAGAATTGGCCAAGTAAGGCGTAATGGCGAAGCCATTACGGGCCAAACGAATGGCGGGTGCCAAAACATCAGCCAAGGTTTGTTTGCCCCAGCGCTGCTGTGCTTCAGAAAAACCCGCCAAGGTGCCCGGCACCCCTACCGCAATACCGTTGGTGGAGTTTTCATCATACGAATGGGACGCAAATTGATCGGCATTGGCCGCAGCGGGAGCCACCTCACGGGCATCAATGACCACGTTCTCGCCGGTGACGGCCAGGTGAATCAGTAAAAAAGCGCCTCCACCAATGCCGGAGGATTGTGGTTCTACCACGTTCAAGACAAATTGCATGGCCGCTGCCGCATCGATGGCATTGCCCCCCGCCTTTAGGCGGTCTATACCCGCCTGAGCCGCCAAGGGATGCGAGGCGGACACCACCGCCTCGCCTTGAGCGCAAGCAATGTTCGCACAAAACAACAATAAAATCGGGGTCAGACCCCTAAAGGGGGTCTGACCCCAAATGTGCTTCCAATTTGACAGATTTGTTATTCCAGCACCTTCTTCAAATTGGCCAAGCCGGTTTTATACACGCCGGTAATGGCATTCACCGCTGCGTCATCATTTAATTCGGGTGGAGGATCATTATTGGGGAAGCCGCGATAAAAGGCGCCGCGCCACTCCACCACAGAAGTACCCGCCGCATCCCCTGCCGTAACATGCAGGCGCGAAGTATAGTTGGTGACGGGCAATACCCCTGAGATCATGCGGTAATTCAATGTCATTTCAGTGTCGTTGCGCTCTTCTATGACCTCTACCACTTCGCCACCTCCTTTCAAAGTCAGTGTGCGCACCGAGCCCGCTTCATTGCCGTTGGTGGACGTGCTTTTTTCCACCGCCGGATGCCATTGCGGCAACCCATTGAAATTGCCCACCATGGCCCATACTTTGGCCGGGGTTGCGTTAATGACAACAGATTCAGTCACTTTTTGACGGGTGGGTCCATGGGCCCATGCCACACCAAACACCATTAACAATGACATCCACAAAGCTATTCTTATTGCGCGCACAGATCTTCTCCTGTGAAAATTACTGAGTTGAAATAAATTGACCAAAACCGCGCGGATTATGCCCCACGGCAATTCGGCGCAATGATTTTAATGAGTGCAGGTCCCACACCGACAGCTCATCGTCCATCCATTGAACCACTAATAACGTATCTCCCACCAAAGCCACCCCCTCAGGATAGCCGCCCACTTTCATAGTGGCAACTACTTCGCGTGCACGGCTGTCCACCACCGAGATGGTATCGGCATGCTGATTGGTGACGTACAAACGTTCACGACCCTCATCCACCAGCACGCAATAAGGCGATTCTCCTACAGCAATGCGTTTCACTTCTTTGCGCTCTTGCAGATTTACCACGCTCAAATCATTGCTGAGCACATTCACCGCATACAGCAACCTGCCATCATGGGACAAAGCCAACCCAAAGGGGTGCTGGCCCACCGCAATCTCTGCCACCTGCGCTGCTGCGCCCACATCAATCACGCCCACACTATTGTTGTCGCGATTGGCCACGTACACTTGTGTGCCCGCAGGCGAGACCACCAATCCTGCAGGGGTCTGCCCTACGGCAATGCGCGCGCTAATTTGCAAGGTGTGGGTATTAATGGCAATCACCTGCGCGTTGTACCAGTCGGCCACATACAGCGCTGCCCCATCAGTAGACAAAGCCAATCCTACCGGACCGCCCCCCACGGCCACGGTGGCCACCACTTGTTGGGTGTGGGTATTGATGACGCTGACATCATGGCTGTCGGGGTTGGTGACGTAGGCACGCTCATGCAACGAATCCACCGCAATGCCAGCGGGGGAATGTCCCACGGGCACGGTGTTGATGACGCGTCCCGCACCCACATCCACCACCGATACACTGTTGCTGCCTTGATTGGTAATCCACGCCAAGGACTCGGCATGACTGAGCATGGTTAGAATCGCCAGCGTAACGCTGGCGCAGAACCGCCTCACGAAGGTCGTGAGTTTTTGCGCCAGTGCTGTATACAACGCAGCGCCCACAGCACGTAACCCGAAAGGGCGTACACCAAGAATAACGCCCACAACACACGGGCTTGGTCCAAGCTAATCACCACAAACCCCAACATCACCAACAACACAGCCCAGAAAGGCACGCTGCGGCGCAAGTTAAGATCTTTAAAACTGTAGAACTTAATATTCGACACCATAGAGAGGCCGGCGAATATGGTTACCGCCCACACCAACCATTGAATGTCGCCACCGCTCACTTCATAAACGCCATTTAATACCCATACCATGCCCGCCAAGACGGCAGCCGCAGCGGGACTGGGCAAACCTGTAAACCAGCGTTTATCAGCCACAGCCAATTGAGTATTAAAACGCGCCAAACGCAAAGCAGTGCCCGCGCAATAAATAAAAGCCGCCAACCAACCGAGTTTGCCCATACCGCGCAAGGACCATTCGTAAATCACCAGGGCGGGAGCAGCACCAAAGGACACCATATCCGAGAGGCTATCGTACTCGGCTCCAAAGGCGCTTTGGGTGTGGGTGAGGCGCGCCACACGGCCATCCAAACCATCCAACACCATGGCGATAAAGATGGCTTGAGCAGCCATATCAAAATGGCCATTCATGCCTTGAACGATGGCAAAGAACCCAGCGAAAAGCGCGGCTGTGGTGAGCAAGTTGGGAAGTAAATAAATACCGCGACGGCGTGCAGCAGCGTCAATTAAGGGTTTTTTCGAATCGTTTGGCAACACGGTAAACCCCCTACAAGTAAATTAGGTTTGATTCCATTCGGCCAAAATGGTGGTGGTGGCACTTACCTTATCACCAATTGCTGCGATCACACGCGATTCTGGTGGCACATACACATCCACGCGCGAACCAAAGCGAATAAAACCGTAGCGTTGCCCCGGTGTTAGCTGAGCCCCCACTTTGGTGTAACACAAAATGCGCCGAGCAATCAGCCCCGCCACTTGCACACAGGTCAGGCTCTGACCCCGGGCATTTTCCAGCACAATGGCATTACGCTCATTATCGGTGGACGCTTTATCCAAATCGGCATTAAAAAACCGACCCGGTTGATAAACTATTTGGCGCACTGTGCCCGCTACAGGCGCGCGATTGGAATGCACGTTAAACACATTCATAAATACGCTAATCTTAATGGCCGGACGTTGCAAGTAGGGATCGGTACAAGCCATCACCGCCACAATACGACCATCAGCGGGCGAGAGAATATATTGGTCACCCAACGGCACATGGCGCGGTGGATCACGAAAAAACTGCAGAACAAACAACGTGATTAACCATAGAGGCCAGGACCATACCAGACCCAACAGCATCTGCACCACGAAGGCCAACGCAAAAGCCAGTCCTAAATAGAACCAGCCTTCGCGGGCAATGATGGGATGGGGATAGTTGCTCAAGTAATTAATTCTTACTCTGATCAACTAACTTATTTTTCTTAATCCAAGGCATCATTTCACGCAACTTGGCCCCCACCACTTCGATGGGCGATTCAGCCCCGATGCGGCGCATGGCGTGCAGTGAGGCAGCCCCTGCACGGTTTTCCAAAATAAACTCTTTGGCAAACTGACCGGTTTGAATTTCTTTTAAAATACGACGCATTTCTGCGCGCGTTTCATCCGTCACAATGCGTGGGCCACGGGTAAAGTCGCCGTACTCAGCGGTATTGGAAATTGAGTAACGCATGTTGGCGATGCCGCCTTCATACATCAAATCCACAATCAGCTTTAATTCATGCAAACATTCGAAGTAAGCCATTTCAGGGGCATAACCGGCTTCCACCAAAGTATCAAAACCGGCTTGCACCAAAGCGGTGGTCCCGCCGCACAATACCGCCTGTTCGCCAAACAAATCGGTTTCGGTTTCTTCGCGAAAATTGGTTTCAATCACACCCGCACGGGCCCCACCATTGGCAGCGGCGTATGAGAGAGCGATGTCACGGGCACGACCAGAACCGTCTTGATGCACGGCAATCAAACTGGGCACACCGCCGCCTTGCGTATACGTGGAGCGCACTAAGTGCCCTGGGCCCTTAGGCGCTACCATGATGACGTCGATGTCGGCACGTGGCGTGATTTGCCCAAAGTGAATATTAAAACCATGAGCAAAGGCCAAGGCCGCGCCGGCTTTAATGTGGGGGGCAATTTCATTGCGATACACTTCTGGCTGAGATTCATCGGGCAATAAAATCATCACCAGATCCGCGCCTTTTACGGCTTCAGCCACCGTGCTGACTTTAAGGCCTGCGGCTTCCGCTTTTTTCCAAGAGGCGCCACCCGCACGCAACGCGACGGTTACATCCACACCCGAATCTTTCAGGTTGTTGGCGTGGGCGTGGCCCTGTGAGCCATAACCTATAATCGTAACTTTCTTACCCTTAATGAGGGATAGGTCTGCGTCTTTGTCGTAATACACTTTCATGCTCTATTCTCCAGTCTTAAACTCGTAATATCCATTCACCGCGACCAATGCCTGAAGCGCCCGTACGGACAGTTTCCAGAATTTGACTGCGATCAATAGCTTCCAAAAAGGCATCTAGCTTGTCCCGAGGACCGGTCAGCTCGATGGTGTAGGTGCGGTCCGTTACATCAATAACACGACCGCGAAAAATATCGGCCGTGCGTTTCAGCTCTTCACGCTCACTGCCTTCAGCGCGCACTTTAACCAACATCAGTTCGCGCTCAATGTAACGCCCTTCGTTGAGGTCGAACACTTTGACCACATCGATGAGTTTGTTCACTTGCTTTGTAATCTGCTCAATCACTTCTTGCGAACCACTGGTCACAATCGTCATGCGTGACAAGGTGGGGTCTTCTGTTGGGGCCACAGTAAGGGATTCGATGTTGTAGCCGCGCGCTGAAAATAAACCCGCCACGCGCGACAGAGCACCAGATTCGTTTTCTAGTAAGAGGGATAAAATATGCCGCATAGATGTATTATTTTCCATGATCATAGGTCTTCCGAACCCAACAACATTTCACTCAGACCTTTACCGGCCTTCACCATCGGGAATACATTTTCCGTTTGGTCGGTAATGAAGTCCATAAACACCACGCGATCTTTCAGCGCAAAGGCTTCACGCAAAATAGGCTCTACATCTGCCGGGTTTTCAATTTTAAAGCCCACATGGCCGTAACTCTCAGCCAACTTCACAAAGTCGGGCAAAGCGTCCATGTAAGATTCTGAGTAACGGTTGCCGTGCAGAATTTGTTGCCACTGCCGCACCATACCCAAATAACGATTATTTAAATTTACAATCTTCACCGGTAAATGATATTGCTTACAGGTAGAAAGTTCTTGAATACACATTTGAATACTGGCTTCACCCGTCACGCAGGCCACAGTGGCGTCCGGAAACGCCATTTGTGCGCCCATAGCCGCCGGCAAACCAAACCCCATGGTGCCCAAGCCGCCTGAATTCAACCAACGGCGGGGCTTATCAAATTTATAGTATTGCGCGGCCCACATTTGGTGTTGGCCCACATCGGAGGTGATGATGGCATCGCCGTGCGTTACTTCGTAGAGTTTTTCCACCACATATTGCGGCTTGATGATGGGGCTGTTGCGATCATATTTCAGACAATCTCGTGCGCGCCAGGCGTCAATTTGCTTCCACCAGTCTTTCAACGCCACGGCATCTGGCTTGACCTCAGAGGCATCCAAATGTTTTTGCATTTCGTCCAACACATCCACGATGTTGCCCACAATGGGCACATCCACGCGCACACGTTTGGAAATAGAAGAGGGATCGATATCCACGTGAACGATGCGGCGTTCTTGAGAACAAAAGTGTTCCGGATTACCGATCACGCGGTCATCAAAGCGTGCGCCAATAGCCAACAGCACATCGCAATTTTGCATAGCCAGATTGGCTTCATAGGTGCCGTGCATGCCCAACATACCCACAAACTGAGGGTCGGTGGCCGGATAGGCGCCCAAACCCATGAGGGTGTTGGTGCAAGGGTAGCCCAAGCGTTTCACCAAGCGCGTCAACTGCTCAGAGCCATTGCCCAAAATAACACCGCCGCCCGCGTAAATCATCGGGCGTTTGGCTTCTAACAACATCTGTACGGCTTTTTTAATCTGGCCAGAATGCCCTTTGGTGACGGGGTTGTAGGAGCGCATGGTAACGGATTTGGGATAGCTAAATTCCGCCATGTGCTGCGATACGTCTTTGGGGATATCCACCAACACAGGGCCCGGGCGGCCGGACATGGCCACATAAAAAGCCTTTTTGATGGTGACCGCCAAATCATCCACATTCTTCACCAAGAAGTTATGCTTTACACAAGGGCGCGTAATGCCCACGGTGTCTACTTCTTGGAAGGCGTCCAAACCAATGGCCGGTGTGGGCACTTGGCCGGAGATAATGACCATGGGAATGGAGTCCATGTACGCTGTGGCAATACCCGTCACAGCATTGGTCACACCAGGGCCGCTGGTGACCAAGGCCACGCCGCAGCGTCCGCTGGCGCGGGCATAAGCATCCGCCGCGTGTAAGGCGGCTTGCTCATGACGCACCAAGATGTGGCGTACCTTATCCTGACTGAACAGGGCGTCATAAATATAGAGAACAGCTCCACCGGGGTAGCCGAAAACAAATTCGACTCCCTCTTCTTGGAGGCATTGAATGGTTATTTCTGCACCGGATAATCGCATGAGTTGGCCGTCAAGAGTTTCGTTTTTGCACATTGCCCAAAGGCGAACGCACAATAACCTACTGAAAACCTTGTAGGTTAGCGGTTTGGGGCCATTCGGTCAAGAGACATAGCCTTAGGGGTCAGACCCCTGGGGGGGTCTGACCCCAACCTGTTACAATTTAAGCAACGCATGAGAGGGGTTTTACACTGGCAACTCATCACGAACTGTCGAGATTTTTGGCTGAAACTGAACGCCGAGCATTCAAACACGCTGTATATGCCGTACGCGATGAAGCCGCGGCTTTGGATATTGTTCAAGACGCCATGTTAAAGCTTGCAGAAAAATACCATGATCGGCCCCCAGAAGAGCTCCCCCCTTTGTTTCAACGGATCCTGCAAAACACCATCCGCGATCACTTTCGGCGCAATAAGATTCGTTCCTGGTGGACCCCCCTCATGGGCAGCCTGAAAAAACAGGATGATGAGGATGATTACGACCTTTTTGAAAGCCTGGAAGCCCAGCAATTGGGGCAAATTGCCAATATTCCCGAAAAACAGCTGGACCAGAAGCAAGTGGTGGCCGAGATTGAGCGGGCTTTGGAAAAGATTCCCGCACGTCAACGAGAAGCCTTCTTGCTGCGTTATTGGGAGGAAATGGACGTGGCTGAAACGGCGGCTATCATGGGGTGCTCGCAAGGCAGCGTTAAAACACATTGCTCGCGAGCAGTTCATGCGCTCTCCATTATTCTCAGAAGCAAAGGCGTAACACTATGAATGAATTCGGCATTGCGCAACGACTCGCTCGTCATTTGGACCACGGTGTGGCCCATTTGGACAGCAACGTGGTGGGCCGGCTGCACGAAGCCCGCTTTCAAGCTCTGTCTCGCGTTCCGGTAAAACAATTACGCTTGGTTACCGCTGGTCACTTATCCAGCAGTACCGGTAATTGGAATGCCCGCCAACACACCCTACGCTTAAGCGCTGCCCTGTTGATGGTCGCCGTCATTCTGATGGGTTATAACTACTGGCAACAACAAATGGAAGACGAGACTGGTCAAATAGACGCACGATTGCTTTCCAGCGAATTACCGCCCCAGGCGTTTGCTCAACAGAACTTTGGCGAATGGTTACAAGAAACACGCTAATCGCCCTTTGTTTGTTGATGTTCGCAAGCCTGAATTGGGCTCATGAACCCAATTTGCACTGGGACAATCTCAGCCCCGAACAAAAAACCATCCTAGAGCCTGCCAAACCCGACTGGGAAAAGCTCACCCAAATGCAGCGCACGCGCCTTATCAATGCTGCCCGCCATTACCCCTCCTTAACCCCCGAAGAACAAGCACGTTTTCGGGCGCGTATTCCCGAGTGGACCCGCTTGCCCAAAGAACAACGGGAAGAAGCGCGCAAAAACTATAAAACTTACCGCGCCCTACCTCCCGAAAAAAAAGAAGCCGTTAAGTCGCACTGGCAAGCCGTACAACCGCCACCCGCTCCCGCACAGTGACCCCCTTACACGCAACCTTACCCGTTCGACTGCTGTGCGTGGTTTATGAAATGTTTGTCGTAGCAGGCATTCTTATGGCCGCCAGCTTGCCGTTTGTAATGCTGACCCGTTACAGCGCGCACCCCGAACTGCGCCCGGCATATCAACTGTATTTGCTGCTGGTGATGGGTTACTACTTTTGTTATTTTTGGACACGTGCCGGACAGACCGTGGCCATGCGCCCTTGGCGCGTGCAATTGGTCAATGCCGAGGGCGTTCCACCGGATTGGAGACGTGCAGTATTGCGCTATTTATTGGCATGGCCCAGCTGGTTAACAGGAATTGGTGTGCTGTGGATGCTGTGGGATGAAGATGGGCAATTTTTACACGACCGCATACTGGGGTTAAGATTGATTCGCAGGCTCGCCCTTTAAGCGTGACGTTCGGTCCACCAACCCAAGGCAAAGGCCAGGGCTAAGAAAGTTAAATTGGGGGCCAAGGTGCTTAGTACCGGACTCCAATCGTTGAGTTGCCCCAAATAGGAAAAGAAACGGCTCGACAAATAAAAACTGAGCCCCATGCCAATACCGATCATGATGCGTGCACCCACACCCCCTGCACGCGGCCGCTGCAGGGCGAAAGGAAGCGCCAACAGCATCATCACCAAAATAGAAAAGGGGTAGATCAATTTGCCCCATTCAGCAATTTCAAAACGCGACGTTTGTTGTCGGTTATCGCGCAAATGGCGTATATAAGAAAACAAATTAAGTATCGACATCTGCTCCGGTTCTACCAATAAGGTGGACATCACGGAAGGGGTTAACACCGAGTCCCACGTGTCTTCTTTTTGATGTATGACTTGCACGCCCGTTTTACTAAACACCGTGCGCTCTACATCCGTTAACTGCCAACGATGGTCCTGAATAAACACTGCCCGCTTGGCTGTGCTAATCCGGCTTAAACGCTTTTCATTGTCAAAATCGTAAATGCGCACATCTTGCAATGAATGATCGGGCATCATTTCGCGCACATTAATAAAACTGCTTTGGTCTTTTGCCCAAATGCCCGAACGAAACTGCGTGGCCACAAAACTATTCATGGCCTTTAACCGCCACTGCTGTGCCGCTTCTTCTGAAATAGGCATTACTAATTCGCCCAACAAAAAAGCCGCTAACACAAAAATTAAACCGATACGCACCAATGCGCCACCCAATTGATTGCGCGACATGCCCGAGCTGCGCATCACGGTAATTTCGGAATGGGCGGCTAACGTACTGACACCGTACAGGGTGCCAATCAAGGTGGCGATGGGAAATAATTCATAGGCATGGGTGGGTACCGCCAGCAGCACAAACACAAACATCTGCCATAGCTGGTAACTGCCCTTACCCAAATCGTTTAATTCGTGAATAAGATCGAAGAATGAAAACAGAAACAACAACGCTGTAAAAACCAGCGCTGTGCTAAAAAAAATCTCCCGAGCCAAATACCGATTAAGAAGTTTCACCCGGGAGTTATCCGCCTTATAAAGTTTCTTTCAATTGTTGCAAAATGGCCGGGTTTTCCAAGGTGGAAATGTCTTGGGTTACTTCCTCGCCCTTGGCGATAACCCGCAACAAGCGTCGCATGATTTTACCAGAACGGGTTTTGGGTAAGTTGTCACCAAAACGAATTTCCTTAGGCTTAGCGATGGGTCCAATTTCTTTGCCCACCCAATTGCGCAACTCCAAGGCAATTTTCTTGGCTTCGTCTCCGGTGGGACGAGCGCGCTTTAACACCACATACGCCACAATGGCTTCCCCGGTTAAATCATCGGGACGGCCCACCACGGCCGCTTCCGCCACGATGGGGTTGGACACCAGCGCCGATTCAATTTCCATGGTGCCCATGCGGTGACCCGATACATTCAACACATCATCAATACGTCCGGTAATAGTGAAGTAACCGGTATCCACATTGCGAATGGCGCCATCACCGGCCAAATAATATCCCTTTAACTCTTCAGGATAATAACTTTTACGGAAACGATCCGGATCGCCCCAAATGGTGCGAATCATGGCAGGCCAGGGGCGCTTAACCACCAAAATACCGCCCTGACCATTGGGCACATCGTGTCCCGCCTCATCCACAACGGCCGCTTGAATGCCAGGCAACGGCAAGGTACAAGAGCCCGGCACCAAAGGTGTGGCGCCCGGCAATGGGGTAATCATGTGGCCGCCAGTTTCGGTTTGCCAAAAAGTATCGGCAATGGGGCAACGCTCACCGCCAATATTTTTGTAATACCACATCCAGGCTTCGGGATTAATGGGCTCGCCCACGGAACCCAGTAGGCGTAAGCTTGTCAGGTCATAATGACGGGGATGCGCTTGTGGATCTGCATCTGCCGCTTTAATAAGAGAGCGAATCGCCGTGGGGGCGGTGTAAAAAATAGAAACTTTATGGCGCGCAATCATATCCCAAAAGCGGCCCGCATTGGGGTAAGTGGGTATCCCCTCAAACACAATCTCCGTCCCCCCCACTGCCAGAGGGCCGTAGGCAATATAGGTATGGCCAGTGACCCAGCCGATATCAGCGGTACACCAAAAAATATCATTGGGCTTTAAATCAAACACCCACTTCATAGTCAGTATGGCCCACAGCAAGTAACCACCCGTGGAATGCTGCACGCCTTTGGGTTTTCCGGTAGAGCCTGAAGTGTAGAGCACGAAGAGAGGGTGCTCGGCGCTCACCCATTCGGGTTCGCAGGTATCCGCTTGCCCAGCTTCTAATTCATGCAACCAATGATCGCGGCCATTCACAAAGGGGATGTTGCCGCCGGTGCGCTTATAAATCACTACATTTTTCAGCGCCTCACAACCACCCAACCCCAAGGCTTCATCCACAATGGTTTTAAGCGGCAAACTTTTGCCGCCGCGCAACTGTTCGTCTGCGGTAATGAGTGCAGTGGCGCCCACGTCTACAATGCGCTCCTGCAAAGACTTGGCTGAGAAACCGCCAAACACAACAGAATGCGTGGCGCCAATGCGCGCACAGGCTTGCATGGCCACCACGCCCTCAATAGACATGGACATGTAAATCACCACGCGGTCACCCTTCTTTACACCTAATGATTTCAGCCCATTGGCGAAGCGGCAAACACGGTGATACAACTCTTGATAGGTGATACGGGTAATCTCGCCGCCATCGGCTTCAAAAATAATGGCGGTTTTATGGGCATTACCGTTTTGCAGATTACGCTCCAAGCAATTATAGGAGGCGTTGGTGAGGCCATCCTCAAACCACTTAAAAAATGGGGCGTTCGATTCATCCAACACACGGGTGAAGGGTTTATGCCAATGTAAGTTTTCTCGTGCCAAGCGGCCCCAAAATGCATCGGGGTTTTTGTCCGCTTCAGCGCACAGCGCATGGTAAGCGTCCATTCCAGAAACGTTGGCCTGCGCTATAAAATCAGCGGCAGGGGGGAAAACGCGGCTTTCGTGTAACAGAGCTTCGGTGGACATGAAACCTCTCCCATGGGTTAGGCCCCTTTGTATTGGGGCTATTTATTATGGCTTGCCCCGCCCCGAACGCTGGCGTGGAGTGACATTATAGCCACGGTTGGCCGGTTTTGAACCCCCCTTGATTTGAGACTTATTCCAGCCTGATGCATTCCACGGCCGCGAGGTCTATGATTGAGGTTTTTGACTCATCCTATTCTTCGGAGTTGTTGCCGTGACCATCATTCGTGAAGCCGACCTCATCACCAGTATTGCCGACAGTTTGCAGCATATTTCTTACTATCATCCGGTGGATTACATCAAAGCCTTAGGGGTGGCCTATGAGCTGGAAAAATCCCCCGCCGCACGGGACGCCATTGCTCAAATTCTAACCAATTCCAGAATGTGCGCCGAGGGCCACCGTCCGCTTTGCCAAGACACGGGTATTGTGAATGTGTTTTTAAAAGTGGGTATGGATGTGCATTTCGAAACCACCCGCTCACTAGACGATGTGGTGAATGAGGGCGTGCGCCAAGCCTATTTAAATCCGGACAACCCGTTGCGCGCTTCGATCTTGTCTGACCCCGCAGGGCGGCGCACCAACACCCGTGACAACACGCCTGCCGTGATTCATGTGTCGCTGGTTCCGGGCAACACAGTGGAAGTGTCCGTGGCCTCTAAAGGGGGCGGCTCAGAAAACAAATCCAAGTTTGTCATGTTAAACCCATCAGATTCTATTGTGGATTGGGTGCTTAAAACCGTTCCTACCATGGGGGCGGGTTGGTGCCCACCGGGCATGTTGGGTATTGGCATTGGCGGCACCGCTGAAAAAGCCATGCTCATGGCCAAAGAATCATTAATGGAAGATATTGATATGGCCTCTTTGCTGATTCGAGGCCCTAAAAATCGCATTGAAGAATTGCGCATTGAGCTGTATGAAAAAGTGAATGCATTGGGCATCGGCGCGCAGGGATTGGGCGGACTCTCCACGGTACTGGATGTGAAGATTCTGGACTACCCCACTCACGCAGCCTCTCTGCCCGTGGCCATGATCCCCAATTGTGCCGCCACGCGTCACGCCCACTTTGTGCTGGATGGCAGCGGTCCCGCCCATTTGCCCATTCCTACTCTGTCCGATTGGCCGCAGGTGTCTTGGGCGGCCTCGCCCAGCGCACGTCGCGTGGACTTAGGCACGGTAACCGCGGCGGATGTACAAAGCTGGAAACCCGGTGAGACCATTTTACTAAACGGCAAACTGTTGACCGGGCGCGATGCTGCGCACAAACGCATTGCCGACTTGTTTGCCAAAGGCGAGCCTCTGCCTGTGGGGTTGGACTTTAAAAACCGCTTTATCTACTACGTAGGCCCCGTGGACCCGGTGCGCGACGAAGTGGTGGGTCCCGCCGGCCCCACCACGGCCACGCGCATGGATAAATTTACCGACATGATGTTAGAGAAAACCGGCTTGCTGGGCATGGTGGGTAAAGCGGAGCGCGGACCCGTGGCCATTGAATCCATTCGTCGCCACAAATCGGTATATCTAATTGCCGTGGGGGGCGCTGCGTACCTGGTCTCGAAAGCCATTCGCGCCTCACGCGTGGTGGCCTTTGCAGAATTGGGTATGGAGGCGGTGTACGAATTTGACGTACAAGACATGCCGGTGACGGTGGCGGTAGATTCTCAAGGGCAATCGGTGCACGAAACCGGCCCCGCTGAATGGCGCATTAAGATTGCCAATATTCCGGTGGTTACGTCTTAACCGTCAACGCAGTGAGTTCACGTACCAAACCGCGCACTTGGCCCGCGCGGTCCAAAGGCCCGGGCCCGCTAATGGTCACACGCAACCGATCAGGGCCTGCCAATCGGTAATGGGGTTTGGCGTGCATCAATAAAATAAGCTCTTGGGGTTCGATGGGGGTGTCGCGGCCAAACTGAATCACAATGGTCTCGCCATTGGCATCCACCTTGCGAATACCCAAGGGTTGCCCCGCAATACGCAACTGATGGCAAGCCAACAACACCTGAGCCGAGTCGGGAAGCAAGCCGAAGCGGTCAATTAGTTCCTCGCGTAAGTCATCTAATGTCTCTTCAGATTCGCAATTGGCCAAACGCTTATACAGCACCAAGCGCTCATGCACATCCCCGCAATAATCCACAGGCAAGAGCGCTGGGGCATGCAGATTAATTTCTGTGGCAATTTCCAGTGGCGCTTCCAAGTCCCAGGTTTTTCCCTTCTTCAAGGCCCGTACCGCGTGGTTTAATAAATCCGTATATAAACTAAAGCCCACTTCTTGAATGTCACCGCTTTGCGATTCGCCCAGCACCTCTCCCGCGCCGCGAATTTCCAAATCCTGCATAGCCAAATAAAACCCTGAGCCCAAATCTTCCATCATCTGAATGGCTTCTAGGCGTTTTTTAGCTGCCGCGCTCAGCGCATCCGATGAGGGGGTAAGCAAGTAGGCGTAGGCTTGGTGATGGGAGCGCCCCACCCGTCCGCGCAATTGATGCAACTGCGCCAAACCAAATCGGTCGGCGCGATTAATCAGAATGGTATTGGCCGTGGGTACATCAATACCGGTTTCGATAATCGTGGAACACAACAGCACATTAGCCTGTTGGTGATAAAAATCGCGCATCACGCGCTCCAGTTCGCGCTCACGCAACTGCCCGTGAGCCACAGCAATGCGCGCCTCGGGTAATAATTCTGTGAGGTGCTCGCGCATGTTCTCGATGGTGTCCACTTCATTGTGCAGAAAATACAATTGCCCACCGCGTTTTAATTCGCGCAGCGCAGCCTCTCGGATAATACCGTCCGACATGGGGTAAACAAAAGTTTTAATGGATAAGCGTTTTTGTGGCGCGGTGGCGATCACCGAAAAATCCCTTAAGCCTTCTAGGGATAAAGCCAGCGTGCGTGGAATGGGGGTGGCGGTCAAGGTTAACACGTCCACCTCGGCGCGCAGGGCCTTTAAACGCTCTTTTTGGCGCACGCCAAAGCGATGTTCTTCATCAATGATCACCAAACCCAGGTTGGCAAACTGCACAGCGTCCGAAATGAGTTTGTGGGTGCCAATCACGATATCCACCTGACCGTCTGTAATGCCTTTTAATGTACCGGCCATTTCTTTAGCGGAACGAAAACGCGACAATTCAGCTAAGCGCACGGGCCATTGCGCAAAACGATCTGAGAAGTTTTGAAAATGCTGTTCCGCCAGTAAGGTGGTGGGTACCAATATGGCCACCTGTTTGCCGGCATTCACCGCCAAGAAAGCCGCTCGCATGGCCACTTCGGTTTTACCAAAGCCCACATCCCCGCAAATCAAGCGGTCCATGGGCTTGCCCGAGCGCATATCGGCCATAACGGCTTCAATGGCGGCGGCCTGGTCCGGCGTTTCTTCAAAATCAAAACCCATGGCAAAAGTGGCATAGTCGTTTTCACGATACGGGAAGGCGTAGCCCTCACGTGCTGCACGACGGGCGTAGAGATCTAATAATTCCGCAGCCGAGTCGCGCGCTTGCACCGCCGCACGACGTTTGGCTTTTTCCCACTGACCGCTGCCCAATTTATGTAAGGGCGCCGCTTCCGACGGACCTCCGCTGTAGCGGCCAATCAGATGCAATTGCGACACCGGCACGTACAAGGTATCGTCCCCCGCATATTGCAGATGTAAAAACTCTGTGGCCCCTTCACCGAAGTCCAAATTCACCAACCCCAAAAAGCGCCCAATGCCATGATCCACATGCACCACGGGGTCTCCCACGCGCACTTCCGCCAAATCTTTCAGTAAGGTGTCGGTGTTGCTGCGGCTGTTTTTATTGCGCCGGCGCGTTTGACGTACTTGGGTTTTGTAGAGCTCTGTTTCTGTAATGACCGCCACATGCTCTAAAGGCAACATAAAGCCGTTGGTCAGTGGCGCTGCCACCATGTAAACGAAGGAGTTAAGGCAGGGGTCAGACCCCTGGGGGGGTCTGACCCCTGCCTTAACCCCTGCCTTAACCCCTGCCTTTAGAAATTCGGCAAAAGAGTTCAGCGCGATGATGGGTAAGCCATTTTCTTGCAACATCTGGCCGATGGTTTCTCGCCGCCCCAAGCTCTCCGCCACCAACAGCACATGACCCTCAAAATTTTGACTAAACTCCAGCAGCTTTTCTAAGGGTTTGTCCGCCCGGCGAGCAATTTCAACAGCGGGCAAAGGTTTGCTGAACGGGTACAATGCCTGCAAGGCTGCGGGAGCGGCCGGTTCGCGACCGGCTTGCAGGTCCACACGCGGGTGCTGTGACAGGCCGGCAAAAAACTGCTCTTCATTCAAAAACAATTCAGCGGGGTCGAGCACCGGATTGGCGCAATCCCCTTTTAATAAGCGCCAACGCGTATGAGTGGATTCCCAAAAAGACTGCACTGCCGCAATGGCATCTTGGTGCAAGCACACCGTGGCATTTTTGGGAATGTAATCGAATAAGGTGGCTGTTTCTTCAAAGAAAAGCGGCAGGTAATACTCTATACCGCCGGGAGCCAAGCCGTTGCTGACATCGCGGTACAAACTACAGCGCGAAGCGTCGCCCTCAAAGCGCTCACGAAAGTTTTCTCGAAAACTTGTTCGTCCTGCGTCATCCAATGGAAACTCCCGGGCCGGGAGCATTCTAATTTCTGGGACTGGGTAGAGCGTGCGCTGTGTATCGGCATCGAAGGTGCGCAGGGTTTCCACTTCGGTATCCATGAGGTCGATGCGATACGGCACCAGGCTGCCCATGGGAAAAAGGTCCACCAAGCCGCCCCGCACACAATACTCGCCGGGTTTGACCACTTGCGTGACATGGGCGTAACCGCCCGTGGTCATCTGGGCACGAAACGCATCCAGATTGAGGGTCTGACCCCGTTTGATAGAAAAGGTGCGAGCGGCTAAATAGGCCACCGGTGGCAAGCGGTACAGCGCTGTGGGTACCGCCACCAAAGCCACATCGCAGGCCCCCATAGAAAACTGCCAGAGCGTTGCCAGACGCTCGCTGATTAAATCCTGGTGTGGGGAAAAGTGATCGTAGGGTAAGGTTTCCCAATCGGGAAACAAATGCACAGACAAATCAGGGGCCAGCCAACGAATTTCTTCCAGCAGACGCTGGGCATGCCAAGCGGTTTCGGTAAAAATAACCAAGGGTTTTTGCAAAGAGGCCAGACGCGCCAGCAACAGGGCATCTGCGGATCCTTCAGGGAGCTTAACGCTCCACTTCTGTCCGGCAAGAAGCGGAGTTGCGGTCACACCTGACGCGTGCTGAAGCTTTCACCACAACCGCAGGCATCGGTGACATTGGGATTATTGAATTTGAATGCAGCGTTTAGCCCATCGCGACGGTAATCCACTTCCGTGCCATCCAAATGTTTGAGGTGCTCACGTTCCACCAGCAAACATACGCCCTCAAACTCAAAACGTTCTTCTGTGGGATGTGCCTCATCGGCATAATCCAACACATAAGCCAAGCCGGTGCAGCCCGATTCTTTCACAGCCAGGCGCAAGCCCAGCCCCTTGCCGCGTTTGGCAATGGATTCACGCACATGTTGTGCGGCAGCGTGGGTTAAGGTAACGGCCATGTTTGCTACTCCTGTTTGTTGTTTTGATCCGCTAACTGGGCAGATAGTTCATTTACCCTCTTTTCCAAGGCTTCACTGTGGCGCATGAGTTGATTCACAGCCACTACCAAGGGGTCTTTATCGTCATCCGTGGGACCGTATGCTGTAAAACGGCTATCGGACTTAGCCGGTTGACGGTGTTCGTCTTCCACTACACGCCCCGGGATGCCGATGACGGTGGCCCCTGCGGGTACATCACGCACCACCACGGAATTAGAGCCCACCTTAGCACCCTCTCCCACATAAATAGGGCCAATAATTTTAGCACCCGCCCCCACAATGACTTTAGGGCCTAAAGTGGGGTGGCGCTTGCCTTTGTTCCACGAGGTACCGCCCAACGTTACGCCTTGATAAAGCGTGCAATCATCGCCAATCTCGGCCGTTTCGCCAATCACCACGCCCATGCCATGATCAATGAACACCCGACGCCCCAAAGTAGCGCCGGGATGAATTTCGATACCCGTCAACCAACGGGCCAGTTGCGAAATATATCGCCCCAACCATTTAAGATCATGGCTCCACAGCCAATGGGCCAGCCAATGCATGAGCACCGCATGAAAGCCCGGATAGAGCGAGATGACTTCCCAGCGACTGCGTACAGCCGGGTCGCGATCGAAGACAATATCAATCTGTTCGCGTATTCGTTGAAACATTCTTAAATGCTCCTTCACAATCTTTTAGTATCAAACGCTGCAGTCCATATGTCAAAGCGGACGTGATGAACCCTCATCCGCGGGGTGCAGGGCTTTTAATATACCGCGCAAAATACTCACCTCATCACGCTCCAAGCGTGAGCGAGAAAACAATCGCCGCAGGCGAATCATTAAGCGCCTGGGATTCTCGGGATCGAGATACTTAATCACCCGCAACACGCGCTCCAGATGCTGATAAAAATGTTCCAACTCTTCGTGAGTGGCGGGCGGAAATTCTCGCGCCACCTCCCCCTTGTCTTGCAAAAACGCTTGGCGCAATTCGTAGGCCACTACCTGCACCGAAGCCGCCAAGTTCAGCGAACTAAAATCGGGTTCTGCTGGAATATTGGCCAGCAGCTGACAGGCATCCAATTCCGCATTAGAAAGCCCAGCCATTTCGGTACCAAATACCAAAGCCACGTCACCCTGGCTCAACTCATGCACGGCTTCTAGGGCCATGTCGCGCACCGATACCATACGATGCGACAGGTCGCGACGGCGTGCCGTCACCCCCACCGCCAGAACAGTCCCCTCAAGGGCCTCTGCCAATGACGCGCATACCACGGCACTGGCCAATACATCATCGGCGCCGGAGGCCATAGCCGTGGCTTGATGATCGGGAAACAAGCGGGGCGTCACCAACACCAAACGCGACAGCCCCATGGTTTTGATGGCACGCGCCGCAGCCCCAATGTTGCCCGGGTGGGTGGTGGTGCACAACACAATGCGAATACGATTTAACACAGCCGTGACCGCGCCCTTTAAGCGCGCGAAACCATGGACAGCAGCTGTGCAAAAATTTTCGGATTGCCCGCCACTACAGAACCCGTTTCAAGAAATTGATTATTGCCCTCAAGATCAGACACCAACCCACCCGCCTCTTGAATCAGCAAAGTACCTGCGGCCATGTCCCAAGGCTTTAATCCCAATTCCCAGAAACCGTCGTAGCGACCAGCGGCCACGTAAGCCAAATCCAATGCCGCAGAACCAGGGCGGCGAATGCCAGCACTTTTGCGCATCACTTCGGCCAGCATGCGCATATAGCGTTCTTGATGCGCCATGCTGCTGTAGGGAAAACCCGAACCAATTAACGCGTCTTCCATTTTGAGTAATGAACTTACACGCAGACGGCGATCGTTAAGGTACGCGCCGCTGCCGCGCGTGGCGGTAAACAAATCATTGCGAATGGGGTCGTAGATCACCCCTTGGGTAATGACACCCTTATGCGCCAAACCAATGGACGTGCAATACATGGGAAACCCATGCAAAAAATTGGTAGTGCCGTCTAGAGGATCAATAATCCATTGGAATTCCGATTCCCCAATGGCGCCACCCTCTTCCCCCAAGAATGAATGATCAGGATAGGCTTCGCGCAATACGCTAATGATGGCTTCTTCTGCGGAACGGTCCACTTCCGAAACAAAATCTGCCGGGCCTTTTTTGGTGACCGTAAGGCGCCCCAAATCTTGCGTGGCCCGATTAATAATGGCCCCTGCGCGTCGTGCAGCCTTAATGGCGATGTTCATATGGGGATGCATGCCGTCTATCCTTATTTAAGAGTGGGCATGGCAAATTGCGCGCCCGCTTCAATGCTGGCGGGCCAACGCTGGGTGATGGCTTTTTGGCGGGTATAAAAACGCACCCCCTCAGGGCCATGGGCGTGGTGATCGCCAAACAAACTGCGCTTCCAACCCCCAAAACTGTGGAAAGCCATGGGTACCGGAATGGGCACATTCACGCCCACCATACCCACCTGTACGCGCGTGGCATATTCCCGTGCAGTGCCGCCATCACGGGTAAAAATGGCCGTGCCATTGCCGTACTCATGACTGTTCACCAATTGCAGGGCGCTGGCAAAATCAGGCACCCGCACCACGCATAACACGGGACCAAATATTTCCTCGCGATAGATGCTCATATTGGGGGTGACGTTATCGAACAACGTGCCGCCCAAGAAGAAGCCTTGCTCATGTCCGGGCACAGTAAAGCCGCGTCCATCCACGCGCAGCGTGGCGCCCTCGGTAACTCCGGCGTTAATGTAGCCAATCACTTTTTCTTTATGAACCGCAGTCACTACGGGACCCATTTCGGCAGAAAGGTCCATCCCCTGCGTCACTTTTAAAGCCTTTACGCGCGGCACCAACGCAGCCACCAAAGGATCAGCTGCTTCGCCCACTGCCACCGCCACAGAAATGGCCATACAGCGTTCGCCCGCTGAACCATAGGCCGCGCCCATGAGGGCGTCCACGGTTTGCTCTAAATCGGCATCGGGCATGACCACCATGTGGTTTTTGGCACCGCCTAAAGCCTGTACGCGCTTACCTTTGGCGCAACCGGTGCTGTAAATATATTCAGCAATGGGTGTGGAACCCACAAAACTTATGGCGTCTACTTGAGGGTGATGCAAAAGGGCATCCACCGCCTCTTTGTCGCCATTGATGACGCTAAATACCCCATCAGGCAAACCGGCTTGTTTCAGTAACTCCGCCATAAACAAACTGGCCGATGGGTCGCGCTCGGAGGGTTTAAGGATAAAGGTATTGCCGCAAGCAATGGCCATGGGCAACATCCACAAAGGCACCATTACGGGAAAATTAAACGGCGTAATGCCTGCGCATACGCCCAGGGGTTGGCGCACAGTCCAACCATCAACCCCGGTGGCAATTTGTTCGGTGTATTCACCCTTGAGCAGTTCTGGGATACCGCAAGCATATTCCACCACTTCCAACCCACGCGTCACCTCACCCTTGGCATCGGTAAATACCTTGCCATGCTGGGCGGTAATTAAGGCGGCTAGGTGATCGTGATTTTTTTCGATCAGTTCTTTAAATTTAAACATCACACGCGCACGGCGCAGCGGGGAGGTGCCGGCCCAAGCGGGAAAAGCAGCGCGCGCGGCGGCTACAGCGGCATCCACTTCGGCCCGTGAGGCCAAATCCACACGAGCGCTCACTTGCCCAGTAGCAGGGTTATACACATCAGAAGCGCGGCCGCTGGTACCGGCCTGTAGGCGTCCGTGAATAAAGTGACCGATGGAAATGGGTTGTGCTGCCATGGGAATACCTCAAAGTACCAAGAGAACCCTTTATTTTACGCTATTACACCCCTGCCAGTCGAGTGATATGAGGCGTTACAAAGCGCCATAGGTTTGGTAATAAGACACTGATATCATGCGCCTATCTCAGCACCTTATTGCCCACGGGCTTAACGCCAGCGGATCACCAGTAACATGCGACGCATTGGGCCTTACGCCGCCGCTCTATTCTTGTAGGCCACGCTGATTAGCTGTGGCGGAGGTGGAGGTGGGGCTCTGCCACAACCACAAATACTGCTGCCCCCACTACGGTTGCAGCAGCTCTGGCAGCTGCACGCCGGCCACGGTTCCAATCAATCCCGTTGGCTCCGCCGCCCCCCAAGCCCAAAACCCGATCAGTCAATTTTCTGCAGACAGTAAGCATTGTTCCATTAGTGGAAGCGGCAGTATCACTTTCGCTATTAAAAATGCCAATACATTATTCGCCACGAGCAACACTGTGTTTAATAATTTGGCTGGGCCAGGCGTGGCAGGAGGGAATTTTATCGGTTCATTTGACTGGGGATTGCCGTTCTATTTGGGGCGAACAGTCTATACCAGCATTAGCGGGCAAAGCGTCAGCGGATACAGTGGCGCCACGCCGTTTGTGGCCCTCTAACCCGCTTGCCGCCTTGTGGGTCGCGACTCATTCACGCGACCCATTCGCCCCAGCGTCTTCTTAATGATGATGTCCGTGCTCGCCATGCACATGACCGTGGGTCAGCTCTTCCCGTGTGGCGGCACGCACGCCCAAAACAGCGCAAGAAAAAGTCAGTGTTTTGCCCACCAAAGGATGGTTTCCATCCACCACCACTTTGTCATCGGCAATATCAGTGATGGTGTAGAGGATGGATTCGTCCTCGTCATCTCCTTCGGCCTGCCCTTCAAACTGCATGCCTAATTTGATGTTTTCTGGAAACAAGTTACGGGGCTCAACGCGCAACAAAGTTTCATCAAATTCACCAAAGGCATCGTCGGGGGCCATGGTGACAGAGCAGGTATACCCCTCTTCCTGCCCTTCTAGTGCTTCTTCCACCAAGGGAAAAACGCCGTCATACCCGCCGTGTAAATAGCTGATGGCGGGGTCGCTGGATTCCAGCAACTTGCCGTCTACATCGCTTAATGTGTAGCTTAATGTCACTACTGAGTCTTTTCCGATACGCATGTTCAATCAATCTCCTTCACCAGTTTCAACACTTCGGCTGCATGGCCCCGACTGTTAATTGCCGGCACCACGTACCGCACCACCCCGTGTCGATCAATAACATAAGTCACTCGATCTACACAGGTCCGTTTATAACTCCCCATGTCCTTAACTTGCAAGACATCATAGCGGCGGCACACATCTCCTTCCACATCCGACAAGAGGCGCGCGTTTAATCCATGGGCCTCACAAAAATCAGAGTGACACATAATATCGTCTTGCGATACACCCATCACAATAGCACCGTGACTAAAAAATTCTTCTTCTCGGTCGCTAAAGTCAATGGCTTCCTGCGCGCATTGAGGCATGCTGTCGCGCGAGTAAAAAAACAGCACTACCTTGGTGCCTTTTAGCTTGGCCAGGCTGACCATTTCCATGCCGGCATCTGGCAATTCAAAACTTGGAGCTTTTTGTCCCACTTTTAGCACGCCGCATCCCCTTTGCATTGAAGCGATTCTATCCCATCGACAACGACTTGTATCACAACTAGATTACAATCTATTTTTAATTTGTGGGGTGTCCCATGACATCACTATTGGGCGGATTAACGCCACAAAACTTTTTAACCCGCCATTGGCATAAAACACCGCTCCTCGCGCGCGCAGCCATTCCCGGATTTTTGGGGTTTTTAACGCCTGCTGAAATCAAGACACTGGCCACCCGCGCGGATGTTCAATCTCGCCTTGTTATACGTACTGGAAAGCGTTTTGAAATGCGCCACGGCCCTTTTCGCCCCATCGATTTTAAATCCCTTCCAGATCGCGATTGGACTGTGTTGGTGCAAGAGCTCAATCATTGGGTTCCCGACGGTGCCGACTTACTCAATCAATTTAACTTTGCCCCCCACGCGCGCTTAGATGACCTAATGGTGAGCTATGCGGTTCCCGGTGGGGGGGTGGGCCCTCACTTTGACTCGTATGATGTGTTTTTATTGCAAGGCTTTGGCGAACGTCGTTGGTCCATCGCCAAAACCCGCGACCTGGAACTCATTCCAAACAGCGATCTTAAAATTTTAAAGCGCTTCAAACCCCAATCCACTTGGGATTTGGATGCGGGTGACCTGTTGTATCTGCCGCCACAATATGCCCATGATGGCGTGGCCTTAAGTGAATGCTTTACCTACTCCATCGGTTTTCGCGCACCCACCCACCAAGAATGGGTGGATAATTTTCTGGATTATCTGCGCGACTCTCTCGTGGTTAAGGGGCGCTATGCGGACCCCGATCTTGCTTTGCAATCGCATCCCGCCGAGCTCTCTGATCAGCTATTGAAGAAAATACGCGACATTATGCAATCGGTGCGCTGGAATGATGCCGATATACGGTCCTGTGTGGGACGAAACCTATCGGAGCCCAAAAACCATATTTTCTTCGAACCCCCTGAAAAACCGCTGACAAAAGCCCGTTTTATGGCCAAAGCTTATGAAAAAGGGCTGCGCTTAAACCCCCGCTCACGCCTCCTATTTAGAGGTAACTTATTGTTTATTAACGGAGAAGAAATTCTCTTTAAGGGTGAGACCCGGCGTATTTTGATTCAATTGGCCAATAACAGCCAATTAAGCGCTGGGGGCAACCTCGCCGCGGCTGCCGATCTTCTCTACGCTTGGTACCTAGAGGGTTGGTTGAATTAACAAAAGGGTCACTTGCTGCGTTGCAGCGATTTCATGTAGTATTACGAAATCGCTTGATCCACCGGTGGGTCAAACCGATGTTTAATTAACCCTCTTATCGATAGGACTACAAATGAAACTGAATCTTCTGATCGCTGCTCTGTTCGCTGTTGCCGTTGCTGCTTGCAGCAAGCCTGCTGATGCTCCTAAAGCTGATGCTCCTAAGGCCGACGCTGCTGCTCCTGCTCCTGCTGCTCCTGCTCCTGCTGCTCCTGCTGCTCCTGCTCCTGCTGCACCTGCTCCTGCCGACAAGAAATAATTCGGCGCGGCTTCAACGCCGCAATAAAAAACCGACCTTCGGGTCGGTTTTTTTTCGCCTTGGGGTTGGCTTAGGGGTGGCTTAGGGGTCAGACCCCTAGGGGGTCTGACCCCTAAGCCACTTTGCGCCAATCCAATCCCAACTCTTGGTCGGCTACGGCCACCTCAATGGCATCCCACTTCAGCACTGCAGCCAAGGCCATTTGCGCCAGTAACGGCGTGTTGTTTTTGCTGCTTAAATGCGCCGCCACCACATGCTGCAAACGAGAATGATTCAGGCGCGACAAGAGGTACGCAGATTCATCATTACTTAAATGCCCGAACGCACCCCCCACACGGGTTTTCAGGTGTTGTGGATAGGGGCCCGCCATCAGCATGGCGCGATCATGATTGGTTTCCAAAAACAATGCGTCGCAAGTGGACAGCATACTTTCAATATGCGGGGTGGTTGCCCCCACATCGGTCAACACGCCCAAGCGCAACGTGCCATCACCCAACACAAACTGCAATGGTTCGCGCGCATCATGAGGCACTGCAAAAGGTTCGATATGAATGTCGCCCAACTGAAAAGGATCGTCCGATTTAATGATATGTTGCTGCGATGGATTAATCTCATCGCGCAAAAAACTTAAGGTGCCGAAACTGGCGTATACGGGGAGTTGGTAGCGTTTTGCCAAGCGTGCCACGCCGCCTAAGTGGTCGCTATGTTCGTGCGTTACCAAAACGGCGCTCAGCTGACTGGGTTCTAAAGCCAGTCGCGCCAGGCGCCGTTCGGTTTGGGCCAAAGAGAAGCCGCAATCTATTAATACATAGGTCTCGTCACAGCGCACCAAGAGGCCGTTGCCCTCGCTGCCGCTACCCAGTGAAGCAAAATCAATCAACTCTTAACGCAACTGCTCTAAGAGCAGATCCAGCATACGTTTGGCAGAATCGGGGTTGATGGGCTTCTCGGCTTTGTCGCGCACCACCACATTGCAAGTGCCATTGTTATTGGGGGCTACCACCATACGATAGGTTTGCGTATCGCGCGATTTGTCATCCGATTTCCAAAACTTCAATTTGGACAAGAAGCCTTCTTTCTGATCTGGCAATAAACCATTGGGGTCGGTGTAGCGCACAAAATACACACCAGCAGCACGATCACGATCTTCTACGGTAAATCCAATGCGGTCTAAAGCCAGACCCACGCGACGCCAGGCGCGGTCAAAGGGCTCGCTCACCACCAAGGTGCTATCGCCGTCAGCCTCCTTGTTCAGTTTGGCTATATCCCCGCCCATGGTCTTGATCTTAGTGTCGGCAGGGCTTGCTAAGGTTGTAGCGTGCCCCGCATCTACCCCAAAGCTAAGCGCCAAACGTTTAATAAATTCGGCTTCCAGCTCAGGATCGGAGGCGCGTGTTTGCCACATGGTACTGCTGCTGTCACGGGTCAGCACTTCCTCCATGCCTTTATGGCTAATAAAAATCTCCGTGGTGCCTTGTATCGTGCCACGCTCAATACGTGTGCGGTATTTGTCGCGCAGCGAGCTGGAATAGAGGCTGCCCAACAAAGACCCTAAATTTCTGCGAATAAAGTCATCGGGGATGTTGGCGCGGTTTTCATTCCAGTCCGTTTCCATAACACCAATGGAGGGATCGTCCACCTTTAAGACAAAACCATTCTTGGTCCAGAAATCTTTTAGCTTAGGCCAAACTTGCTCGGGCGTTTCTTTGACGACCAGCCAGCGCTGCGCACCGTCATGCTCCACATGAACTTCATCATTGAGTTTAGGCAATACGGCAGCAGTACTCACCACTTCGGGGGCGCCGCCACGATCTTTGTTGTATTGAGAATAAGTAGTACCTTTTAATTTGTCCTTATCAGGCACGGTAAAGCGCTCATCCCCTTGCACGGGGGTTAAGTCCGGTGGCACATCTAATGTGGGCGCTGCTGCGGTGGCAGATTGGGATTTATAATCTACTTTTTTTGACTCAAAAATGCCGGAAGTGGTGCACCCAGCCAGCCAAGCCACCGTCGCTATGGACAAAAACAATCTCTGAATTACAGGGCTCTGAATACTCATTCCGTTCCTCAATAGTTTCATGCAATGCCCGCTGCGCGAAGTGCGCGGCGAAGAGTTTCGTGATACTGGGCCGACAAGGGAGTCAGCGGTAAACGCAAGGCAGGGCCCACGCGCCCCATTTCAGCCAACGCCCATTTAACAGGGATAGGGTTGGCCTCGATAAACAAATCACGGTGCAGCGCCAGCAAACGGTTGTTGATGCTGCGGATACCCGGCACGTCACCTGCTAGGCCCGCACGGCATAAGCGGGCCATAGCTTCCGGTGCCACATTAGCGGTTACCGAAATAACACCGTCTCCACCCAGCAACATAAAAGCTGCAGCCGTTCCATCATCACCCGTGTAACAGGCAAAGCCTTTTGGCGCACGCTGAAATAAATCTGTAGCACGGTAGAGGTCGGCCGTAGCATCTTTAATGCCCACAATGTTGGGAACAGCGGCCAAACGCAAGGCCGTGTCGTTAGACAGGTCGGCCACTGTGCGCCCGGGTACGTTGTAGAGAATAAGCGGCAATTCTACCGCCTCAGCAACGGCTTTAAAGTGCTGATAGAGCCCTTCTTGTGTGGGTTTATTGTAATAAGGGACCACCGATAGGCTGTAATCAGCCCCCACGGAATGGGCGTACCGACTAAGCTCGATGGCTTCTGCGGTGGAATTGGCGCCCGTGCCGGCAATCACCGGTACGCGTCCTGCGCAATATTCCACAGTAGCCTTAATCAAGGCTGCATGCTCCTCCACATTCACTGTAGGCGACTCGCCCGTGGTGCCCACGATGACGATGCCTGCGGTGCCAGAATCCACATGCCAGTCTATCAGTGCCTTAAGGCGCGGAAAATCAAGACTGCCATCGGCCTGCATGGGGGTGACGATTGCCACCAGACTGCCTTGCAACATGCCCAATCCCCTGAAGCGTAAAGCGTCAATTCTACTACAAAACTATCCGTTCCCTTATCAACAGACCCCACAATCAAGGATAATGGCACCATGGATATTCTTCTTATGGGTGCCCAAGGCCAACTGGGTCTGGCGCTGCAACCCCTTTTGGCGGGCTTGGGCACGGTGCATGCTGTGGGACGTCGCGAATTAGACTTAAGCGACGCCCCCGCCATTCGGCAATACGTGCAGCAATGGCGTCCGCAGCTGATTATTAATGCAGCAGCCTATACCGCTGTGGATCGGGCTGAATCAGAGCCTCAGTTGGCTCAAGCCATCAATGGCATTGCCCCTGGGGTTCTGGCCGAAGAGGCGGGTCATTTGGGAGGCGCCCTAATTCACTTTTCTACAGATTATGTGTTTGATGGCATGCTAAACCGCCCCTATGTGGAAACCGACGAACCCCATCCTTTGGGCGTGTATGGCAAGAGCAAATGGTTGGGCGAGCGCGCCGTGCAGGCCACGGGTACCCCGGCAGTTATTTTGCGTACCAGCTGGGTGTATGGTTTGGAAGGCAGTAATTTCCTAAAAACCATGCTGCGCTTAGGGCAAGAACGCGATCACGTGCGCGTGGTGAACGATCAATGGGGCGCCCCCACTTGGACGCATTCATTGGCACAAGCCACTGTCACGATGATTCGTCACGGAATTGAGCAGGGTAATTGTGTGCAATACATGCAGCAACATCAGGGGCTTTATCATCTTACCAACAGTGGCGCCACCACCTGGTACGAATTTGCCCGCACCCTGTTTGCGCTGCGCCCTGAATGCACGGCCACACTCACGGCCATTCCCAGCAGCGAATACCCTACTCCTGCGCAACGCCCTAGCAACAGTCGGCTAGATAACCGTAAAATAGCACAACAGTTGGGTATTGTTTTACCCCACTGGAAAGACGACCTACAAGAATGTCTACGCGAGTTGCCATGAACATTGTCACCACCGACCTACCGGATGTATTCATCATTGAGCCACGCGTGTTTGGCGATGAACGCGGCTTCTTTTTTGAAAGCTACAACGAGCGCAACTTTTTACAGGCCACCGGCGTGACGGCGCGCTTTGTACAAGACAATCATTCGAACTCCGTGCGCGGTGTACTGCGAGGCCTGCATTATCAACTGCATCACCCACAAGGCAAGCTGGTACGCGTAGTCCACGGTGAGGTGTTTGATGTAGCAGTAGACCTGCGTCGCAGCTCACCCACCTTTGGGCAATCCATATCCTGCGTTCTGTCTGCCGAAAACAAACGCATGCTGTGGGTGCCGCCCGGTTTTGCCCATGGCTTTTTAACGCTTTCAGAGACCGCAGAATTTTTATACAAGACCACGGAGTATTGGCACGCGGGTGACGAGCGCAGCATTTTCTGGAACGATGCCACGCTGGCCATTGATTGGCCCTTGCAAAACATCACCCCCACCCTCTCACCCAAAGACCTGGCAGGCATCGCCTTCAACGCGGCTGAAATGTACGCTTAACCATGCGCTGGGTTGCGGGCCGCTATACGTTACTCAACACCGCGCCCGACGGCGACTCTCTGCGTTTTATTCCGGATCACCCAAAACAGCTGCAGATTGAAGAGCCCGGCTTGCGCCAGCACACAGACGGCGGTATTACGTTGCGCTTAGAGGGTATTGATGCTCTAGAAACCCATTACCTGGCCAGTGGCGGTATCGGCGTGTTGCGCCAATGCCCACTGTGGGCTGATCGTTCGGCGCAGTCTTTGTTAAATTTTTTGGGGTTTAATCACGTCCACCGCCGCAGCGACGAGCGCGTCATCCATTGCACCCCCACGGCCACCCATGGGGCTATTGCATTGCACCGTCAGGATCGTTTTGGACGCGCCGTATGCTTTGCCTTTCGTGGGCAATTTCATTTGCCACGCACAGCACAGCTAAAGCTGAGCGTCGAGATTATTAAGAGCAGTGCCAATTATTATCAACTGCAACAAGGCATGGCGTACCCTACTTTTTACCAAGACAACAGTGAGGTTATGATTGACACGCTAAGAGATTGCGCACGACGGGCGCAACAACGTGCACGCGGATTTTGGCCGCACGACAGCACTCACCATGGCTTTGTTTTGCATGATTTGCAAGCCCTTACCCATGCGGTGATTTTACCCAAGCTGTATCGCCGTTTGGTAGACCATGTTAGCGGCAATGGCGGGCAACTCTCTCTGGCGGGTTTTATGGACAGTCTGCGCGCACGGGTGGGGTTGGTGCGATTGCATCCACAAAAAATGTTGGTGGACTTTGCAGAATTGATGGAAGTACAGCAGCAGCGCTTGCGCTTATTGGTGGCGCCGGACTCTATATTGTTTGCCGAGGATTAACTCAGCGCAAAAATAGCCACACTGTGAGCAACGAACCCAAACTGACCACGTAAATTTTTAACCAGCGATTGGGAATTCGCTTTAATAACCAAGCCCCCAAGAACGATCCGCCCAAGGCCCCCACAGCCAGCGCAATGGCCACCGGCCAATTCACCCGCGCTGAGAACGTAAAAATTAAAAACGACATGGATGTAATCACCACCACCAAGACGTTTTTAGTGGCGATAGCGGTGCGCGGAGGCTGTCCGCTCATGCTTAAAGCGGCCAACATTAAAAAACCAATACCTGCGGCAAAATAACCGCCGTAAATGGCAATCAAGCATTGCGCAAACAGTAAGCGATATTGCGCAAATCGACTGGGCCCAGTGTCGACTGCGCCAGAACCCACAAGCGGAGTGTCATTAACCAAACTGCCCCAAGCAAAAAGAGCTGTGGCAAAAAGAACCAACCAGGGGACCAAGCGTAAAAAGATGGATGAGGGCGTTATCACCAACAACAGCGAGCCCATACAACCCCCCGCCAGACTAACCATCACCAATACCTTAAGTGAGACTTTGCCCAACCCCACCGCCAGGGGGCGACTAACATGCGCCGAACTGATTTGGTTGGGAAATAACCCCATGGCCGAGGTCATGGTGGCCGTGACCGGATCAAGACCCAATAGCAGCAAAACGGGAAAAATAATAAACGTACCGCCACCCGCCATGAAGTTTTGAGCTCCCGTATAAACGCCCATCACCATGACCAGCAACAATAAGCCCCAGGGTTCGCTCATAGGATCCGCTCTTAGGGGTCAGACCCGGGTAGGGGTCAGACCCCATGCGGGGTCTGACCCCTACCCGGGTCTGACCCCATAAATAATTGGCAATGGGTTTCGCGCAACACGTTCTTTTGCACTTTGCCCATGGTGTTGCGTGGCAATTCCTTAACAAGGAATGCCCGTTTGGGCACTTTATAATAAGCAATATGCTGCTTGAGCTCCTGTATCAGCTTTTCAGGATCGGGGTTAGAACCCGGCTTGGGCACCAGAATAGCCACGCCCACTTCCCCAAAATCAGGATGGGGCACGCCCACTACGGCGCTATCGGCAACACCTTCCATCTCGTTGAGATAGCTTTCCACCTCGGCGGGGTACACATTGTAGCCCCCCGAAATAATTAAATCTTTACTGCGGCCCACAATGGTCACGTAGCCTTGGGCGTCTATTTTGCCCACATCCCCGGTGCGGAAAAAACCCTCCGCAGTAAATTCTTCAGCAGTTTTTTCAGGCATTCCCCAATACCCTTTAAACACATTAGGGCCCTTCACTTCTATGCTGCCAATCTCTTCTGCGGGTAGAGTGCACCCCTCGCCATCTTGTACCCGCACAGTCACACCGGGCAACGGCAGTCCCACCGTACCGCCCCGTCGCTCGCCGCCCTGCCAGGGGTTAGAAGTCAGCATGACGGTTTCACTCATGCCATAGCGCTCTAGAATGGTGTGGCCCGTGCGTTGCTGAAATTCACGGAAAGTATCGATCAGTAAGGGTGCCGACCCTGAAACGAATAAGCGCATATGTTGTGCCACTTGCCGATTAAAGGCTGTATCGCTTAGTAAGCGTACATATAAGGTCGGGACACCCATAAATAGGGTGGCGCGCGGCAGACGCTCTAGCACAGCCTTCACATCAAAGCGCGACAACCACAACATGGGACTGCCATTGAGTAACGACCCATTTATGGCCACAAATAATCCATGCACATGAAAAATAGGCAGCGCGTGGATTAAGACATCGTCTTTTTGCCAACCCCAATACTCTTTAAGCGTGGCAGCATTACTGAGCAAATTACCATGCGTCAGCATAGCGCCCTTGCTGCGCCCAGTGGTGCCTGAGGTATAGAGAATGGTGGCCACATCATCGCAATGGCGCAGCGCAATGGCAGCGCTATGCGGCTGCGCGCTCATGGCTTCCATTAGGGTGCCAGAACCCTCAGCATTTAATGTGTAGACATGCGCCACCCCTGCCTGACGCGCCATGGGCTCCAACCATTCTTGCGTGGCCGGTGAGCAAATGACAACTGTGGGTTGGGCATCCGAAATAAAATAGGCCATCTCACCGGGTTGATATGCCGTATTGAGCGGCAGGTGGATGTAACCTGCTTGCAAAGTGCCCAAATACACCATCATGGCTTCAACCGACTTATCCGCCTGAATCAGAATGCGCGAATCTTCTGAAATGGACAGTAAGCGAAACAGGTTGGCCAGCTGAGCAGCGCCCCGCTCTAGGTCAGCCCAAGAATAAATACGCCCGGCTTCGGTTTCCACAGCCATTTGCGTGCGGTCTTCTGGAAACGCCCCCTGCAGGGCCGCGAATAAATTATGATTCATTAAGTGCCTAGCGCCCAATTGGGAAAGAAGGTAGCCATTTGCGGAAACACGCACAACAACACCACCGCCAACATCATCAGCAGTACAAAGGGAATAATACCCCACACCACATCTTTCAGTGGTATGTCGGGGGCCACACTTTTAATTACAAAAATATTAAGCCCCATGGGCGGGTGAATCAGGCCCATTTCCATTACGATGGTCATCACTACGCCAAACCAGATAAAATCAAAACCCGCTGCGCGCAGGGGCGGCAAAATAATCGGGGCCGTCATTAAAATGATAGAAACCGGCGGCAGAAAAAACCCCAGCACCACCACAAACAGCAGAATGCTGGCCAGCAGCACCCAACGCGATAAATGCATAGTCACCAACCACTCCGCAGCGCTTTGGCTGATGTGCAAATAACTCATCACATAAGAATAGAGTAAGGACATGCCAATGATAAACATCAGCATGGTGGACTCTTTCAGCGTTGAAGAAATAATGGGCGCCATTTGTGAGGGACGCCACACTTTATAAATAATGGCAATCAATGCCAGCGCCAACAGACCACCCAAACCCGCTGTTTCAGAAGGGGTGGCATAACCCCCGTAGAGCGCCAGCATCACGCCAATGAGTAGCGTTACAAAAGGCAGCACGCGCGGCAACATAGCCGTTTTTTCTTTGAATGTAAGAACCGTATCATCCAGATAAGCCGACTTCACACCGCCGTCTTGATAGACATCTAAGGCATGACGGTACTCACGCTTAAAATTCCAGGCCGCATAACTGGAAAATAAAAACACCAACAATACACCAGGGCCCAAGGCTGCCAAAAACAATTTACCTAAGGATACTTCCGCCGCCACAGAAAAAAGAATCATGGTAATGGAGGGCGGCAGCAAAATACCCAATGTACCGCCCGCGGCAATAATGCCGGCAGCAAATCCGGGGGAATATCCGCGCGCGCGCATTTCGGGAATACCGGCGCTACCGATGGCCGAACAGGTGGCGGGGCTAGAGCCTGCCATGGCGGCAAATAGTGCGCACGCCAATACATTGGCGATACCCAAACCACCGGGCACCTTGCCCAACCAGGCGTGAATGGCCAAATACAAATCGGCACCGGCGCGCGACTTGCCAATGGCCGCGCCTTTTAAAATAAATAGTGGAATGGAAAGTAAAGTGATGCTGGACATTTCTTCATACACATTCTGCGTCACCGTATCCAACGCAGAATGTGGCATAAAGAACATCATAAACAAGATGGCAATAGAGCCCAGAGCAAAGGCAATGGGCATGCCGGTGAACATCAGCAGCAAGGTGCCCAAGCCATACAGAATGCCCACGATCTCAACACTCATGATAATGTCTTGTGCAACGGGGGGTTGAGGACTTGAATCAACAACTGCAACGTCAGTAAGGTTATGCCCAAGGCCATCAACCCGTAGGGAATCCATAGGGGTGGTGCCCATGTAGAAGAGGTGGTCATGCCTTCCGACCAAGCTTCATAAAGCAATGTCCACGATTTCCAACTAAAAAACCCACAGAACAATAAAGACAATATATCGCATACCCAAATACGCCAGCGATTGGCCGCAGGAGATAAGTAACCCGCGATGGCCTCAATCCCCAGATGGCCCCGTTGTGCTTGCACCGCAGCGCCGCACATGAAGATTGAACCCACCAATAAAAACATAGAGATTTCATCTTGCCAATCGGTGGGGGTTTTAAAAAAATAGCGCATCACCACGCCAGAGGTCAGCACTGCGCAAGAGCCCAACATAGCCAGCATGGACAATGTCACCACCAGGCGGTTAATTCGTGTCAGAGCAACGTTCATGAGACGCGGCAAAAACCAACGTGGTGCTTCGCTGTTAAAGCCCAATCTCTTGGCAACAGCCCCGGGCAAATCAACACCGTGGCTCACAGAGATTTTTCCACCGCCTTCATAAGTGCCGCGCAAGAACTACTGCGCTCTGCAAAATCTTTCCATGCGGTGCGCCGTGCAATATCTTGCCAACGTTTCACCGTGGCTTCAGTTAAGTCATAGGATTTTCCACCCGCTTTGGTATAAACGCCCACCACAGCAGTGTCATCCACTTTGCATGCATCCAAGGCAAACTTTTCCATCTCGCTGCCCAGGCTCATGATTAAGTCCTGCTCGCTTTTGGCGAGTTTGTTAAACACATCACGGGAAATCATCAAGGGCTCGAACATAAACCAATACGCGTGCCCACGTCCGGTGGTGAGGTTTTTGGCAACTTCTTCCAAACGGAATGAAATAAGGCTGGTACTGGAAGTCATCGCGGCATCTAAAGCACCCGTTTGCATGGCCGCGTAAATTTCATTTGAAGGCAAATTCAGTACCGCAGCACCCGCCTCCTTCAACACCATATCCATTTCGCGCCCACCGCCGCGCACTTTCAAACCCTTTACATCATCGGGCTCGATGATCGCTTTGGTGCGACTGGCTACGCCGCCCGATTGCCAAATCCAACTGACCAGCAACACTCCTTTGTCGGCCAAAGTGTTGCCCAGCATTTTTCCTGCATCGGACTGACGAAAGGCCACCCCTTTTTCGTAGCTGGTGATAATGCCCGGCATTAAACCAATATTGGTTTCAGCCACCTCACCACCGGCGTAATTAAGCGGCACCAATGACATGTCTAGGGCGCCTTTGCGCAACGCTGCAAACTGCGAGTTGGTTTTCATTAAGGACGAATTGGCGTACACCACACCCTTGAGCGAACCATTGCTGCGCTTTTCCAACTCGAGAGCAAACTTACGACAGAGTCGATCACGGAAATCACCTTCCGTGAGCGTGCCGCCAGGAAACTGATGGGAGATATGAAGCTCGGTAGCGGCAAAAGCCTTGAAGGGGTAATTCAAAACACCCATTGCGGGCAGCGTAGCCAAGCTTTGTAATAAATGTCGGCGTGAAAAGGTCATGATGGGGGCTCCTCAATATTATAATTATGTTACCGATATCTTACCCCAGAGCGTCTTTAAGAATCCATTTTATGAATGATGCAGATCAACCGCCCAAACAAAAAGCCCCCACGCATTTCTGCGCAGGGGCTTTTTGTTGCCTTTTCAGGCGGTATGGGGAGTCTGGCGGTGACCTACTTTCGCATGGGTAATCCACACTATCATCGGCGCAGTCTCGTTT
>Ga0118677_10000664_pt1 | contig 74834 bp, 116 predicted proteins | sample AliMusrvi5mmetaG_FD_86154 | JGI IMG/M metagenome (GOLD analysis project Ga0118677, IMG submission 86154) | reverse complement strand
GAACTGTTGCCGCCCGTGTACCCGGTGTTCTGCGCCCCACCGCGCTCTGCCATGCCCGCGCCGCCGCCGCCAACCGAGACCGCCATGGCGCCTGACAGCGCCTGCGCCGTGAGCGTCTTGACGCCCCCGGCCCCGCCGCCGCCCGCTGAACCGCCGCCACCACCAGCGACAACCAACACATCAGCAGAAGAAACCCCGGCAGGTGTAACGAACTCACCCGTCGTCAGAAACTTTACGACGGTGTAGGAACCGTCTACGTAAGGGGTCTCTCCGTAGTAGGTCATTTAAGGACCTTTATGAGTTCTTCTCTGCAGAAAACCCCGTACTTCAGTGTGGGGATGAATGCGGAGAACTAAGCACTTGCCACCATGTTCCATTTGTGCTAAGATGTGATTATGCAAAAAGCGTACAAATATAGGCTCTACCCTAGTGCTTCTCAAAAGAGTGCTCTGCTTAGTGTGCTTGAAGAGTGTCGCTGGCTCTATAACACCTTCCTCGCTGAGCGTAAAGCGTTGTGGGAGCAAGAGCAGAAGTCCCTTGGGCTTTATGACCAGATAAATACAATAAAAGAGTTTCGTGCTAAGCGTCCCTCCCTCGCTCTGGTCTACTCCCAAACCATGCAGAATGTTGCGGTGCGAATAGACCTCGCTTTCAAGGCATTCTTCAGACGAGTTAGACTGGGTGAGACGCCGGGTTATCCTCGTTTCAAGGGTGCTGGGCAGTATCACAGTTTCACCTACCCACAGAATAATGGTGCGTTCAAGGTGTTGGAAGGCGGGCTTGTGCGGCTCTCCAAGGTGGGAGATGTTAAGTGCAAGTACCACCGCCCCTTTGAGGGAACACTCAAAACCTGCACTGTCTCACGCACACAGACCGGGAAGTGGTTCGTGAGCTTTTCGTGTGAGGTAGAGCCTTCACCGCTCTCACCTAGTGAGCTTGAGGTGGGCATAGATGTGGGGCTCACCACTTTTGCTACATTCTCTGATGGAAGCACTATCCAGAACCCACGTTTCTTCAAGCGTGAGCAGAAAGCACTTGCACGGGCGCAACGCTCCAAGCGCAAGAAGGTTTCGGCACGGGTGCACGAGCGCGTTGTGAACAAGCGCAAGAACTTCGCCCACCAAGAAGCTAAGCGTGTGGTGGACAAGTACGGGTTCGTTAGCGTGGAAGACCTTAACATAAAAAACATGCTTGTGCGGGGCTCTTTCCCGCACTTGAGTAAATCCATAGCAGATGTGGCATGGGGTTCCTTTATCACATGTGTGTCCCACAAGGCTGAGAGTGCCGGTAGGACGTTCGTGCGAGTGAATCCCGCATACACCACACAGGACTGTTCTGAGTGCGGCACAAGACAAGTGCTTAAACTCTCAGACAGAACGTACACGTGTGGGGCATGTGGGTTAATCATAAACAGGGACCTCAACGCTGCTAGAAACATTTTGAGAGTGGGGCTACACTCTCTGGGCGCAAGCTCTTGAAGCCCCGGAATTTATTCCGGGGAGTAGTCACCGTTGAGGGGATGGATGCACAGCAATTTATGCGGTTTGCAGGAGCAAAGCAGTGCACCCAAGAGCGCACTCCCATTGGTCATCGCATCGTTGACGAAGCAGGAAGAGTGCTTCTGGAAGTTAACCTTATCACTGGTACTTATGCTATTATTCCGGTTCCTCCTGCCACTCTTTTCGATTATGCAGACAGGGGCTGGGATGAAGAGTGACTTCAACACCCGCCGGACCATAGCTATGCTCGCCTCTGAGGGTTACAGTGTGCGCTGGTCAAAAGAGATAGACTCTTATATCATCGAACGCGACAACGTCTTCGTTATGGAGATGACCGATAACATGTTTCGCTATGCAAAGTTTGATGTGATAGAAGTAGTGAACGAATGCGCAAGGGAGAGGGGGATTAAGCTGTGAACGAGGTAATCACTGAATTGAAGGAACAGATTCAATCTACCATCGCATGGCGCTCTTCCGGCTGGCGCGTTTGGAAAGAAGACCTCATGCACATTCTCGATAAGTTCGCTGAGGAGCATCCGGGCCTTTATGACTACACAGAGCCTTGTGAGCAGTGCGGTGCCCCTATAGATGCCTATGCGTCCCAGCATTGGGGTACTATGGTCATCTGCGCGGACTGCCAGCGCAAGAACAGTGGAGATTCACGATGACCAACTGGAAAGAAATGCAGTACACCAATCATGGTGGCACAGCGTGGGTTCGTAAGGATGAAGCAGAAGCCTTTTTAACGAGTGAAAAAGAAGTCTCCTCCGCAGCAGAAAAGGCTCTCTACGCACTGGAGCCAAGGCTACATCTCCTAGAGGACCGGCTGCACGAAACGGAAGCTTATCGGGACCAGTGGCTAACGGCATGGCAACAGGCTGAGGCTAAATATGAGCGTCTTCGGGAAAACCGCAGCGAGATTCTTGACAGCGCGTGGAACACTGCAAATGAGCGGGCAAAAGAGTTAGAGGCACGCTGCGCAGAGCAGGAGCGTCTTTTGGAGCGGAACCGGGAAGAGTTTGAGAAGGACGCAGCGGAGCACGGCATTCCAGCCCTGCTTGACCGCATGGGTTTTGATGGCCTTGGTAATGAGGTAGTGGACTTATATAAGCGCATCAAGACACTTGAGGGGGATGTTGCCCGTCTAGAAAAGCAGCGGGACCGCGCAGAGAAGCGGGCCGACAGCATAGCGTTAATCTACCGGGACCGCATGAACAACGACGATTGGGAAGTATTCATTGCAGCAGACGGCGAGCCTGCTCTGCGGCAAGTCGATTATAAGAAGCGGGACGCAGCTCTAGAAGCTCGTTACGTTGAATTGGTTGCGAATAATGCAGTCCTGCAAGAGGCGCTAGTCGACTTCTGCTATGGAAGCCATCAAGAGCGAAGTTGCGGGGGTTGCAGGTTCTGGAAGGACTTTGACGCGCCGGACGCACATGGTATACGGCACGGGTGCAACAGACAGCCCGGCGTTTTCGTCACACCAAAAACGTTTTCCTGTAACCGCTGGGAGGAATCCAGCTATGAGTAGAACTATAACCGGTATAACCAGTACCACCTGTTCCTGCGGCATGACCATTCCGCCCTATGCCATACACGAGTGCGATTACAACGCTAAAGAGATAGTTCTGCTGACCGAGGAGATTGTTAGAGTAACAACGGAGCGGGACTCCCAATATGACGATAATGTGGAACGCATTGCGGCGCAGGGAAAAGCTGAGTTTCAGGCGACACAGCTGGAAGCACAGGTCTCTCGCCTCAAGTGGATACTGAATTTCCTCCGCACCGGAGCAGCTTCCCGTGAAGTGCTGCAGGCAGAGGAGTCCTACGCACAGACACATGTGACACTACAGGACCTGCTATGAGGCTTATGCACACTTGCGGTGCGGCTTTTCTAGTTCTCGGCATTGCCGGGGTGCTCTATGGGGCTTTCTTGGAGAATGCCACCAAAGGCATTCTCATGTCTTGTGCAGGTCTCTTGCTCGTCGTCTGCGGCGTCGTTTGCTATACAGCAGCTGATTACTGATGTCACTCATAGAAGACGCACAATATTACCAGACCAGAGTTCTGCAAGGTCTTTTCAGCGTAGCAAACACGGAGCAGGAGAAGTCCTTCCGCGTAAGAGAGTTCACTTCCGCTCTCCACGAGGAGCATTTCACCGGTAAGAACCAAGCTCTTTTCAATCTTATCAACAGATATTTCTTTCTCACCTACGCCCTCATCACAGCACACGACCTTATTGATTCCATACGGGCGGACGAAGAGGCCACAGAGGCAAAGGTCTATGAGTATCAGTCCCTACTTTCTACGCTACGCTATGGTGATGAAGTGCTTGTCAACCCAGCTGTTGCCAAGTCTTTTCCACCCACCAAAAACACCTACCTGACAGACCCTGAATTCACTTACGCCATCAAGCGCCTGAAAGAGCAGACACAGATAGACCTCTTCGGCGTTTCCCTCTCTGACTCCATGCAGATTTTGGTCAACGGAAAAACAGTGGAGAAGAAATTCCTTAAAGGCTTTGATGACGCTCGCCTCTATTACGCAGAGAAGCTTATAGATATCGAGCATGTAGGAGGAGAGGAACTACCAGCTGGAACAGTTCAGGATGAGAAAGAAGAGATAGAACAGGAATACGCCCTAGCAAAGAACGGCACTACCCGAGACTTCTCCGTACTTACAGGAATCAGAGAGATAGACGACGTCACTGGCGGAGGCATGCCGGGAGAGATGTGGTTTCTGACAGGCTACACCGCAGAAGGAAAAACAACAGAGTGTATCAATGTTGCTTACAATGCAATCATGAATGGTCAGAATGTCTTTTTCGGTACAGCAGAAACACTTCGGGCTCAAGTTCGTAGGAGATTGATAAGCAGACACAGCGTAAACCCAAAATTTAACTCCCCAAGAGGAATCGCCGGAGATGAGGTAAAAAATGGTAAACTTAGTGTAGAAAATGAAATACTGTTTCATGATGTAGTAAATGATTTAGTGTCTAACACAGACTATGGTAGATTCAAAATAGCGCAGATACCTAAAAGATGCACAGTAGACTTCTATTCGGCTTTACTGGCAAAGTACGAGTCTGAGTTCCATATACACATGGCGGTTTGGGATGAGCTGAGACTCGCTGGCGTAGGTTACAGAAGAAGTAACCGTAGGGAAGAGTTGAACGATATCATCACAGACGCTAAGCAGATGGCTGTTAACCACAGGCATCATAACGGTACTGTGGGCGTACTTCTCTTAGCCCCCTACCAAGTTTCTAGAGAACAGTGGAAACGTGCTGTGGAAGCGCAGGCGTACACTAAAGACTGTTTGGCAGAAACTTCTGAGGCAGAGAAGACAGCAGACCTTATCTGGTCACACCTTCAGATTCCAAACGTTCCGGGATTACGCTGCCAGATTCTTAAGTACAGAGACGGGTCAGACCGTTCTCAGGACTTCACCTTGGAGTGGAAGCCAGAGAACTGTTACATCGGTTCTATGACTTCAGCCCACGCCGACCTTCTATTGGAGTAACTATGGGTGGAACCAAACCTATTACGTATAAGCGTGTCGTCTACGAAGCAAACGTAGAGAAGGGTATTGACCCTGAGTGCTGGGAGTGCACTAGTCACAAGGGGCGTACTGACAGAGGCTATATCATGTTTAACCGGCAGGGTTTCCGGCGTATGCACCGCTACATTTACGCGCAGGTGTACGGAGAACAGCCTGATGTGGTGGAGCACAAGTGTGGTAATCGTATATGTATTAACCCGGAACACTTGTTTGGAATGACTAAAGAAGAGGCAATTAGGCAGGCTCCGCCCGCGCGACAAGGCCGTCCGCCAGTTCACTATTGTCATACGCCTACCCACGCCCTGAGCCCAGAACAGGTGAAAGAGGCCCACTGCCGATTGGCTCAGGGCACTAAAATAGCAGAAGTGGCCCGCATAATGGGGCTTGACCGTCGCACGATGACTTCGCTGGCCGCAGGAGAGACTTACCGGGAGGATGATAATGGATGACCTGTCTGCGATAAAGGAGCAGGTGGGCATCTATGCGGTACTGGCAGACTACCACGTGGAGTTTTACGGTGGGGGCACTCCTGAGCAGATACACTGTCCGTTTCATTATCCAGACACGAATAGAAGCTGCAGAGTTTACCCAGACACTGATTCTTTATACTGCTTCGTGTGCGACAAAACATGGGATGTCGTCGAGTTCGTCAAGGACAAAGAGGAGTTGTCGTTCGGGGCTGCTGTAGCTTTCGTTAAGTCTAGGTATGGCGTAGAAATATTTACACCTGATTATGAGACAAACCTGTATCGTAACCGCCAGCAGGCTCCAGAAGACGTGAAAGCGTTTGGCACCACTGTCGAACAAATGTTCATTAGTGACGCCAACCGCTTGACAGACGGAAACCTGTTAAGTATACTGTCAGAGTATAATAAATGTCTCGCTCAGAAGGACGACATGCCGGTGTGGACGGTAGAACATCTGAAAGACTGGCGTGAAGCCTCTCTGCGAATACTTGCTAATGCTTTGATTGGAGTTTGAGAATGGATAAACGCCTTATTCAACCGTTGGAGGGGTATATGGCTATCCCAGAGATAGTCAAGACTCTTGGGCTTTCACGGGCTCGTATTCATCAGTTGGTTGAAGAAGACCGCTTCGACGTAGAGGATTTGCGGGTTGTCGGAGACAAGCGTCTGATTATCATCAGAAACGCTGCTGTGTATAAGCAACTACATGTTCAGCAGGAGCGTGCCGACCGTATTGCGGCTGACAGGGCGGCTGAGGAGCAGCGTATCGTGGCTAGGATGGCTGTAAAGGCTGCAGAGCATGCTACTCAAGATGGTAGGCTGGCAGAGGAAAATGCCGCCGCCGCTGCGAAGGGCGAGCAAGCTTCTTCTGAAGTTATTGCTGATAATGAGGACTCACAGGTATAATATGAAGAGTGGCCGGGCGTTGCTCCTTCGCCTAGCCATAGCACCTTAGCCAGCTTGCTGACAGCTACTACTGGCTTCGAGTGCGGAAGAAGGCGGCGGCGCGTAAACCCTCCCGGTAGCGCTGCCGCCTCTTTCATTTTGTGGGGACCATTCCGGGATTTTTTGCGGGAAACGGGACTATTCCGGGATTTTTTCGCAAGTTCCGGACTATTCCGGGATTTTTTCGCAGTTTGACGGCTCGCTGCTAACCTATTTGTGAACGTGAACACAATCACAAGGTAGCACGAATCGCCGCGAGCTGGCCTGTGGTCGTGCTAATCGCTGCGCGCCGCAGGCGCGCTGGACGAATGTCCTGCTCAGGAGCTTGACGCGCGTGTAGAATGTGTGGTACAATATAGCCCTTCGGATAAGCTAGTCTGAAAACGCGGTGTGGGGGGACTTGAAATCTTTACATATGTCTGCTTGACTTTTGGACAGCGGGTGTGGTATACTCTTGTAGTCAGCTAGAGAGAGGAGAACGAAAATGAAGTTCCGTCTGGACGAAACACGCAAGTTTGGCATCGAGATTGAGCTTACGCTCCCGCATCGTTCTGCCACGCTTGCTTCACGCCTCGGTGCGGTCGGTATCGACTGCTACGTGGAAGGCTACAATCATCGTACCCGTGACTACTGGAAGATTACTTCCGACGCGACCGTGCACGGGGGCGACGGGTATTCCCCCATGGAGCTTGTGTCACCTCCGCTGCAAGGTCGTGACGGGCTGGCTCAGTTGGAGACTGTCTGCGCCGTGCTGGCCGAACTTGATGCTAAGGTGAACAGGTCGTGCGGGCTGCATATCCACCATGACGCTAACGACCTTGACATAGAGGCGTGGAAGCTCGTGGCCAAGTGCTACGTCAAGCACGAGAATACCATCGACCAGTTGATGGCTCCCTCGCGGCGTGGCAACGGTAATCAGTGGGCGCGTTCCCTGCGTAACTCCTACATCGGTAACACGGTAGCGGAGGTGTTTGCCCGTATCGACGCCTGTAACGATAACTGGAGCATCCAGAACGTCTTTCGTACGCGCTACGTAAAGTTGAATCTGGAGGCGTCTGCTGTTCATGGTACGATTGAGTTCCGCCAGCATCATGGCACGACGAACTTTGCCAAGATTGCCGCGTGGACTTGCTTGACGCAAGGTTTTGTGACGCGCTCTGTGGCGCACAAGCCTGTCATGCTGCGCACGTCGGACAAGCCGTTCGATTCGTTCATGTGGCAGGTCGACGCCCCGGCGGCGCTGCGTCGTTACTTCTGGACGCGCTATCTGCGCAACGGTGTGGTGGAGGGCGACGCGTCTGACGCGGTGCCGATTCTCAACGGTGAGATTGCCCGCCAGACGCGCGGACCAAATAGCCGCACAGCGGCTCAAAGGGCCGAAGAGGCGTCTGTGGTGCCGCAGGACCGTTGCGTCGCTCAGACGGCTCCTGTGTTCGATATAGAGGCATCTACAGGTCAGGTCCGTATTGTGGTGTCTCCTGTAACGGGTTTCTCTGGGGCGACGTACACGATTAGCACGGGTACGTCTAACGTCGCCGGGGAAGTTTGGACACAACTGGCAGACTCCGCACGCTTCACTACAGACCAGATGGTGCGGCTGTACGAACTTCTAGAGGAAGCGCAGGTGGTTTCGTGATAAGCATAACGGTACACGATAATGGCCGTGTCTACAGCGGCGACTCTTGGGAGACTGTGCTGGTCCATTTACACAAGGACCAGCTAGTCCCCGAGAAGACGGAGCTGCGCTATATGCGAGCCGTGGCGCGGCGCACGAAGATGTGGAACGGCTCGCTAATACGCTGTAGCAACCCGGAGTTGTTCTTCCGTGACTTGGAGGAACAAGGGCTTATCGCTATAAACGTGCTTCAATAGCTTGACTTTAGTCGAGCTATTTGCTATACTGTAACAGTCAACAAAGGAGGGTGGTTTAGATGAAACATAAGGGAACGAAGAAGCTGCGTCGTTTGGAACGGCGCGACGCTCTGCGCATCTGGCGCGGAGAGAACCGAGACTCAAAAGTGCGAAGTCTGTATTTTGGCTACGGGTCGAACCTCCATATCGCTCAGATGAAAAGACGCTGCCCCGACAGCGTACCGGTGGTCGTGGGACGCCTCCCGGGGAAGGTTCTTTCCTTCTCCAGCGTTCTCACCATCGAAGACAGCGAGGCGCACTCCACGCTGGGGGCTATCTATGAGGTGTCTGCCAAGGATGAGCGTGAGCTTGACCGCTATGAGGGCTTTCCACGCACTTATTCCAAGCGGTACACTAACGCGGTAGTTCAGGGCGAGCGGCGTGAAGTGTTTTATTACGTGTTGAACAAGCCGTATGCACTTATCACGCCCACGGCTCGTTATTACGAGATAGTGGAGGACGGCTATCTCGATTGGGGTCTTGACCTCACGCAACTGGAGGCCTCCTACCAGCGCGCTTTGGAGGCTGAGAAGGCGCGTCCTGCTAAGAGTACGTACAAGGCCAGCGAGTACACGTGGCAGAAGTCCCCAAATAGTGCGTACACTGTGTCGCCGGACGGCACTATCGACTATTTGGACTACGCACAATTGGCGCTGGACGAAGAGTTCCGTATCGCGTTGAAGAATGATATGGAAGAGGCTTTTCAGTACGACTATAAGAGGATGCAGGGCTGGTGAAATAAAGCACAAGCTTCATTGTGCTTGACTTGTTTGTTGTACTGTGATACACTGTCTTTGTCAGCGACAGAAAGGAGATTTATGGTGGCTTTCTGGATTCTAATGGCTATCTCCGTGTTCATCGGGTGCATGGTAGCCGTGCGCTAGACGCGCTGGCGGGGCGGGGGGCAATCCCCCGCCTTTTCATTTTCCTCTTGCTTTGCAGGGTGTACTGTGCTATACTGTAGTAGTCAGTAAATGAGGAAAGGAGCCTAACGTGCCGAACTACACCGAAAGCGTCGCATACGCGCAGGAGAGGCTTACCCGTATTCAGAGCCGCTACCAGCACCTTTACTCTGCGGATTACTACATCCGTCGTGCGGCTAACTCGTCCACGCGTCGGATGACAAACGTCAATAAGCTCCGCTCGTGGGAGACTGTGCTGCGTGAGGCAGGCCATGAGCAGGCTGCGGATTACTGCCGCCAGCGTTATGAGGGTCTTGAGCGCGGCACTATCACTCCGCCTGTGCGCCGTCGTCTTGCGCGGACAGAAGTTGCCCGTTTTGAGCGTATCCCTAGGAGCGACCCGTATGCCACCGGCCCTGTGTTCGTGGAGTACGAGTTCACTATCGCGGGTGATGACGTATGAGCTTTTTTGAGACAGCAGAAGAGAAGTTCAATCGCCTCTCTCGCGAGAAGGGCTGGTTTGAGATGACAGAACTGGAGCTTTTGGCAGCAGATGTTATCGCGGACCTGCAAACAGAAGCGGCTCAGGCTTTGTCTGACGCGGAGTCGGAGCGCGATGACGCGGAGTCGGAGCGCGATGAGTACGAGAATCAAGTGTGTCGCTTGGAAGACGACTTGCGTGAGCTGCGAGAGGAACAGGCCCCGGATGAGACTACGCAGGACGATGAGGTAGAGTTTCTGAAAGGCCTTGTTTCTGACCTAGAGGACGAGTTGGCAGCTATCGACGCAGCGAGCGCGGCATGATTTTCGCTGCGTCGATAATCCTTGCCGTTCTTGTTGGCATCGGTTGCGCCAAGTCTAGTTCCTGCATGGAAATAATGGGCTTCATCTGCGCTGGCTTTATCATCTTTGTGCTATTGCTTTTGCTAGTCTGACGTGCTATACTGTACTAGTCAGTAAGAGCGAGGAAAGGAGCCTAGCATGTCAGCTTGGATTGTGAGCAAAAAGCATATCGACGTTCTGGTGGCTGGCCTTATTGAGGCCGGGGGTTATAGGCACCGGGGGACGTGGGTTACGGTGACGGAAGAGAACGCCTCTGAGGTCGGTCAAATGCTCTGGCGAGAGAATCATAAGAGCATCAATTACCGTTATAATGAGCGCCAGCGCACTCCTGCCTACACGTTTGAGCTGCCAAAAGAGTACGCTCAGGTAAGCCCTGACAAGTTTCAGGTGGGGCGTCTGTGCATTACTGTTGAGCCGGGTGTGCTTGGTAAGCAAGTGTCCTGCTACAACTACCAGACGTGTGAGCACGCTGCTTATTACCGCAGCCGTGCTTACAGTTGCGTCTGCTCTATTGCCGAGAATCTGATTCGTCAGGTGCCGGGCTACAATGAGGCGGCGTGGGGCGTATGAGCATTGGTAAGTACCAAGTGGTGCTGGACGATGGGCAGTTCTTCTACGTCACCGCAGATGGCCGCTATGCTGCACTGGCTAGGGCTAAGGCGCTAGTGGCAGACTGTGAGATTCACTACCGAGGCGAAGTGCAGAACGGAAACGACAAGTTGGAGAAGGCCCCGTGAGGGGTCTTTTCTTTGTGGGAGTTTGGGAAACATTTCACAAGCCCTGCTGGCCTGCAGCTCTAATTTATTGTGGAAGTGGGCGTTTATTGCTTGACACCCTTGTTTCAGCTGCTAAAATCTTTTTAGGAGAAGCCTCCCCACAGGAGGCTTCTTACTCTGAAACTCCTCTTGCATTGTGCCGAACAGTGTGGTACAATATCACTTGTCAGCAACGAAAGGAGAACAGGATGAATGAGCCACGTACTCTGAAACTCCCGGTTTTATGCCCCACTTGTGGCACGATTCTCGCCGGTCGGGAGGATGTAGGCACGTACACGGAGGTGGACGGCGTTATCATTTTTGAGGTTACGTGCCCCGGCTGGATTTCTCCGGACTGGAAGTGCTGTAACTCGTTCCGTATTGATGCAGGGCTAGCTCCTGTAGTAGAATACGTCAAACGGTAACGCTGGAGTGGTGGAACGGTATACACGGGAGTCTCAAAAGCTTCTGGCCGCGAGGTCGTGAGAGTTCAAATCTCTCCTCCAGCACCAAAGCTTAGGCTGAGGCTGTCATGAGTGGGACGAGCGGACTGTAAATCCGTACTCTAGCGGGTCTGATGGTGCAACTCCATCCCTCAGCACCAATGTGAGGTTTTTTGTACAGGTACAAAATGATAAAGCTCCCAGACGGAACGACCAAACTTGAGCATCGGCTTGTCTGGGAACAGCATTATGGGCCTATTCCACCGGGTGGTGTGATTCACCATAAAAATGGTGACGGCAGGGACAACCGCGTCGAAAATCTTGAATTGATGCAGCGCGCATCCCACTCTAGCCTCCATATGGAAGACCCCACAGCCGCACAGCGGGAGGCTTCTCGCAAAAATCTTGTAGCCCATAATTTTCAACGTAGGCGAAAGGCCCTTGACGGTAAGGTGTTTTGCCCAAGGTGTTCACAGTTTTTGCCTGTGGAGGCATTCAACAAGAATAAGCGCCGTTACCTTGGGTTGCAGGACTACTGCCGAAAGTGCCAGCACGCCTAAATGGGTAGGTAGCTTATAGATAAAGCCCTAGGTTGTGACCCTAGGCGAAGTCGGCTCGTTACCGACCCTACCCTCCAAGTGTTATAATGTGAGGCAGCAGAACACTGTCTCGCATTTATTTTATGAGGAGGAAAAATGCCGCAGCCAAAACCTAAGCGACGTAGGGCACTAGAGTATAAGAAGGTTTACTACAAACGGAATGTTGACCTTGGTATTGACGCCTATTGTCATGAGTGCACCAGTCATGCCGTTGATTCCTCTGGCTATATAACTTTGGTTCGCGATGGCTACTATAGAGCGCACCGCTGGGTCTACTGGCTCAAGACCAAAGAGAAACCTGAAGTCGTGCTGCACCTCTGTGACAATCGTCTCTGCATCAACCCTGCCCACCTCAAGGGTGGCACGGTTGCGGAGAATAACGCAGATATGCAGGCAAAAGGTAGAGATAACTTCTTAGGTGCCCCAAAGAATAATAAATGGAATAGGTCATTCTCAACTGCTCAGGTCAGAGCTATGCGAAACTACAGAAGTGCTGGTTGGACAAATGCTCGTATAGCAAAAGTGTTTGGCGTTACTGCACATGCTGTGTCAGAGATAACTTCAGGTAAGCGATACGGAGATGTTAGATGACCAAAGAGATTCAGCTTACGCAAGGTTTTGTGACTTTAGGAGTTCTGCTCCGCAGAAACCCCCGTACTTTAGTGCGGGGTTACCGGTTCCGGGGTATTTCGGGATTTGTTCGCAAGAGCTGGGTGTGCCTTGCCTATAGCCCCCTGTCTGGGGCCGTAGTTCCGGTACAAGCATTATACACCCTCGCTTCACGTATGTCAATAGCAACTTTGCTTGTAGCTTGTGCAATATTTAACAAGTCGCCGCAGGCTCAGAGCTTGTGCAGACTGTGAAAGATGAAGCTTGCAACCTGTGCCGCACTGTGCTATACTTCTCCTTGTCAGCAAACGAGTGAGAGGAGCAAATCATGCGTAAGGGCCTGAACGTTGAGGTACGTAAGGTGAAGATTGACGAGGCGCGCACCTTTGGTGTCGAGATTGAGTTCGCGGCTCCCTTCGACATGGACGACATGGAAACTGCGCTTGAGCGCGCTGGCCTGCACGTCTACGCCGAGGATTACAATCACGTTGACGCTAGCTATTGGAAAATAGTCGAAGATTGCACGGTGCAGGACGATTGGGAGACTGGCAATGAGTATCCTATGGAACTCGTCTCGCCGCCGCTGAGTGGCCGTGCTGGCCTTCGCGAGCTTGAGGTGGCGCTGGATACCTTGAACTCTTTCGGATGTGCTGTGAACCGCTCCTGCGGCTTGCACGTTCATCACGATGCGAACGACCTTGACCTTGAATCGTTCCGTATCCTTACAAAGGCGTATGTCAAGTACGAGGACACGCTGGATATGCTGGTATCCGAGGACAGGCGTGGAGACTTTCACGCGTACACGCAAGGGCTGCGCCGCAGTGAGTACACGGAAAAGCAGCTTTTCCGGATGATTGAGCGTGCGCCCGATACCCGGAGCCTGTATCGCATTTGGTCGACGCGATATGTCAAGCTCAACCTTGACAGCCTGCGTGTGCATGGGACGGTAGAGTTTCGCCAGCACGAAGGCTCGCTGGACGTTGCCGAAATCGTGGCGTGGATTAGCCTCACGCAGGGTCTGGTGAGCCGCGCCGCAAAGAAGGTGAAGGTGACACTCCGCGAGGCGCGGAAGCCGTTTGATAGCCTCGCATGGACGGCTGGGGCGTGTGCCAGTGTAGAGCGCCACTTCTGGAACAAGTACAAGCTTGCTTGCTGACACAAGCAAAAAGGCCAACCCTCCGGGGTTGGCCTTTTCTTTGTTCACGCTTGTGCAAAGTTTCACAAACGCACGCGAGTCGCACGAATCGCCGCAGGCTCATGCAATATTTCACAAGATTATCCTTGACACCTAGAGCTGTAGATGCTGTGGAGCTTGAGAAATGTTTCACAAGGCCCCAAGCAAAATAGTTCTTGACTTATATACAGAGAGCTGCTATACTTCAACAGTCAGCAAACGAAAGGAGCTATGTGAACAACATCAAACTGGAACCTGAGATTCATCCGCACATCTACTTCGGGTACGGGTCTAATCTGGACATGGAGGCCATGCGCCGCAGGTGTCCTAGCTCGTCCCCTACTTGTGCCGCTACCCTGCCGGGGTACAGGCTCACGTTCTCCGGGGTCTTGACCATTGAGAACAATCATCCCGGCGAGCATGTAGTCGGCGGTCTTTTCCACGTGACAGAAAGAGACATCGCTTCTCTGGACGGCTATGAGGGGTTCCCACACCTCTACATCAAGCGGTATACCCATGCCGTTATCGCAGGACAGCGTGAAGAGGTCTTCTACTACGTCATGCCTGAGGGGGAGTTTCAGGTTTCCCCGCCATCGCAGTTCTATTACGACATCTGCAAACAAGGCTACAAGGACTTCGGTCTGGACCTAGCAGAGCTTGACGCTGCCGTGGACCGCGCTCACGTGGAGTATGCCGCACACAACGCTGGGCGTAGGACTGGTGGCCTCTACGGAGACACTTCGCCTGTGGTTGACCTGTCAGCAGACCTAGACTGGACGAGAGATTGAGCTTGACTCTGGTCTAGGTATGTGCTAGTATCAAGAGGTCAGCAAACGAGTGAGAGGAGAAAAGCATGCGTAAGATGGAGCTGCGTGACCCGGTAACGAGAGCAACGGTGCTTATCCACGAGGCCGAGAGCCTGCTTGGCTCCTACGCTGTGTCAGCTTCCGACCGCGAGGATTCTGTCACGGCTTCTGAGGCCGCTGGTCAGCTGGAAGACATCCGCCTGTCTCTGGAGAGTGGCTTTGGGCTGTTCTGTGTCTGAGTATCCGTATCGCGTAACGTGGGAGACTGAGCTTGACGCTGAATCCCCTGAGCAGGCGTGGGCTGTAGCAGCGGACATCTTGCGCGGCTGTGTGAAAGATGAGTCTTTCACGCTAGAGGTTGGTCCTCCTGACTCTACCTTGGAGGAGAGGATAACGGCGCTGGAAGAGATGGAGCGTATGCTGTGCAAGATTGCGCTTGAGCTGCCAGCACGGTTCGCTGACGCTGATTCCAAAGGCGTACGTGAGTTCTCCTGCATGGTTTGGGGCTACAAGCTTGTTTACTACAAGACAGAGACGAGCGGTAATCTCTGGCAAGCGTATGTTTCAGACACGGCATCGGCCCCGAGTGCTACGGTCGGCTGACGGATAGCGTGCACGAAACACGCAACTGGGCCGCTGCACGGGAGTACAGTACGAGGCGGACCGCAATCTTCTAAAAGTTTACCGCGTCGCTTGCTGGCACAACGCGCGGCGGGGGAGCTGGGAGCCGAGCCCAGCTCCCCTTTTTCACTCCCCATTTTGTGCAAAATTTCACAAGCGGCTGCCGCGCAGGAAAAGTGCCCTGCGTGCTACTTGGGCTGGGACTTGTGAAAATAATCACGAGGTGTCAAGCAAAGTTTATCTTGACTCGTGTGTATGACTGTGTTATACTTCGTTTGTTGGGAGGATGCGGCAGGCACGTAGTACTCATACGAACGCTCTTGTCCTCCCTCAAATTTTGTGGGGACGAGAATGGTATCGACATGGGGAAATGCTTGATGAGCGCCCCCGTGGACGCGGGTTCGATTCCTCCGCCTAGGCGCTAAAGTTTAGAGGCCGGGGGTCATGGCTTGGCGAGGTTGGTTGCAACCCAACCTATACAGAGTTCGAATCTCTGCCCGGCTTCCAAGTTCGCAGAGGCGTAGCTTAATGGAAAGCGACGGTCTCCAAAACCGTTAGATATAGGTTCAACTCCTGTCGTCTCTGCCAAATCCTTGACTTTAGCCTAGCTATGTGCTAGACTGTACTTGTTGGCCAGACTCTCCGGGCAAGGCATGTCGTGAGTCTGCATAGTGGCTCATGGGGGCTACCAGCTGTCAACTCTGGTGCCGTAAGAAAGGTTCCCCGCAGCCGGGTAGAAGGGCGCATGAACGGCTGCCCCCATTAAAAGCGTGGAAGTGTGCCGGGAAATGCCAAGTGGGCGGCGAGGTGGAAGGCATCCATTCTCGTCGCCCATTTCCTATTGCACTATATACTATACTGTGCTATACTTCTTTTGTCAGCAGGAACGAGGGAAGGAGCACTTGTGCCAACTATCTATTTCAACATTTGGTGCACTACGCTTGAGACAGAGGCAGCGGGCGTCGTGCCGTGGCACTATCAGACGACCCAGTGGGAGCGGTACGTCGAGATTCTGCGCCAGCTTGAGACTGGCGAGGATGAGCGCGGCGCACTCGTGACAAACGTAGAAGTGGAGGCGTGGTCATGAAGGAACTCACGCTGGCCGACCACGCCGAGGCGTGGTGGGTCGAGCAGGGAAACCCTCGCCCGCAGCGTGGCACGGCAGCTTGGGAAACAATGTACAAGCTCTGGGTTGAGTTCGCCTTCGCTGATTTTGACACGCCGAAAAGGAGGTCGCATGTTCGATAGTCTAGATACTCCGTATCCCGAGGAAATCGCAGCTTTTGGGGAGCATGGTTGCTTCCCGGCTAGGTACGAGCACGGCAAAGAGGTTTTGGTTGCTGTCTATGAACCGGAGCCTGATAGCGATGGCATCACGGTGCGTGTCTACGCCGAGGCGTGGCCTGCTCGCTTTTACATGGTGCGGGTGCTGGAGGGTACGCCGGAAGAGTGGTCATTGAACACCGGGTCTGGCATGGCCGAGTTCGCTGCCCAGCTTGCTGAGCATATCTCTACAGGGATGCTTGCGCGGCGGTAAACTCTTGACTTCCGTATAGACACTGTGCTATAATCCTCTTGTCAGCAAGAACCGAAGAAAGGAGCACACGTGGCTTATATTGACTTTGACGACGTTGCCTATGAGGACAGCGTATCGTCCGACACCTACGATGAGTCCGAGGCTTTGTGGGAGTACGAGGCGATGGGTTGCGACAGCATGGCTAAGGCCACCAACGCGTCCGTGCTAATCGTGGTCCTGAATGACGGCGAGACATACACGGATATTGAAGGCTGCCGTGTTGTCCGTCTGTCGAACGAACTGGACAGTGAAGACATCGAGGAGGCCCTAAAGGATGCTTACTACGATGGTACGGAAATCCTGCAACTTCTGCCGGGTCATTTCGACCTGATAAAATAGTCCTTGACTCCTGTACAGGACTATGATAGACTTCTCTTGTCAGCAGGGAACGAGGAAAGGAGCTTTCATGCAAACGCCAGCAGAGAAGTACGGACTGACTACGCCGAGTACAGATTGGGGGCGTGATGGCAACGCGTTGTTCATCGTAGGCGCGGTGCGTAGGGCGCTCAAGGACGCGGGCTACCCGCCTGAGGCGCTGCGTGAGTTTGGCGACGAGGCGCTGTCCGGTGACTACGACCATGTTCTTCAGACGGCCATGTTCTGGTGCGATATCGACGCTTCCGAGGACGACGAAGACGAGGACGACGAGGTGGAGTGCGCCCAGTGTGGCTGCACTTCCTACCCCGAGGAAATGAAAACCATCGACGGCGAGTATTACTGCTGGGATTGCCGCGCCGAGGCCGAAGATGACTGATTACGCTGCCATGAACGCGCAGGTTCGGAAGTTCAAAAGCCGTCTGACGCGTCTCAAGAACAAGGGCGACAATCAAGGCATCATCGCCCTGTGGGGTGAGTTCGAGACGTGGTGTAACGAGCATATGTGGCCCGACAACTGGAGACTGTGGGAACGTGCTGCGGATGACGCCGCTCGGGCCATGCGGATTGAGAGTGGCCGATGGTAGGCGGAAGGTTCCGGGAGTATTTCGGGATTTTCTGAGAACTGAAAAGGCCCACGCCCAAAAGCTATCTCTGGGCGTGGGCCTTTATCCAGCCACTTATCCTACCAGAAACCTGTCCGTAAGTCAAGAGGGACTTACTGGTCGCTGCTGGAGCAGAAAAGAAACTTGGCGAAAAGCTTGCACACTGTGCCGGACTGTGCTATACTCTTTCTTGTCAGTCAGTCGAGGAAAGGGGTTCTAAATGTCTACCACGCTTATCGCCACCACCAACACCAAAGAGGCTTTGAAGGCGCTTTATCCCACGGACGACGGTTCTGAGGTTGTCATCACGGACGCGGAAGTAATCGCCGCCGCCACCGACTATCTCGCGATGCAGGAGATGGAGCGCGAAGTCAAGGCTGCGAAGGAATCCGCCGAGCTTATCCTAAAGGCCGCTATCGGCTCGCACGCCGTCGCGACCATCGGAAAGCTTCGCGTCACTTGGAAGGCGCACACGCGGGACGAGTACACGGTTCCCGCCGCTGTGGTCCGTCCTCTGAGTGTCAAGAAAATGTCCACTCCTGACTGACACCGGGAAGGAAAAGCCGCCCTCCGGGGCGGCTTTTCTGTTGCCTACCCTTGTGCAAAGTTTCACAAGCGCATGGCGGTCGCACGAATCGCCGCAGCTTCGCTGCGCTTGCGTACTGTGCCGGACTGTGCTATACTCTGTTTGTCAGTCAGCAAAGGAAAGGAGCCTCGAAATGGCCCGCACTTTTACTTGCCCGTTCTGCGGTGGTTACATCGTCACCGATAAGCAGTTTGGCATCGCCACCTGCCCTGATTGCCACAACACCATGGGCATCGGTGACCTGCAAATCAACCAAAACATCATCGACCGCGAGCACGAGCTTGAGCAGGAGGCCGAGGTTCGCGCCGAGAACGCTTGGCTCACCTATGCCGAGAACGCTGGAGAGTACGCCCCGCGTGAGGAAATGCTCATCGCTAACGACCCGTTCTTTCAGGAGGCCGAGGCTCGTATGCGCGCGGATGTTCTGCTCTTTGAGGCGCAAGAGGATACCGCCGCTCTGCTGCTGGACGGGGGGATGTAAAATACCCCTTGCGTACTGTGCTGGACTGTGCTATACTGAGCTTGTCAGTCAGTCGAGAGAAGGGAGCCAAAACATGAAGCTGCTCACGAAGGCAATCGAGAAGGCCCTGCCGCCCCTGTACGCCAATGAGGACAACCCCGACCCCAACATCATCGTGAAGTTCTTCAACCCCTGCGGAGCGGCCACTTGGTACATCACCGAGGGCCAGTGGGAAGGCGAGCCGACCAACGGCAACCCCGGCGAGGACTTTCTCATGTTCGGCCTGTGTGACTTGGGCATGGGCTACCCCGAGCTGGGCTATGTCAGCTTGAACGAGATGCAGGCTGTCAAGGGTCCGTTGGGTATCGGTCTGGAGCGCGATACCAGCTGGACGCCGGTCCCCCTGAGTTCGGTCCGGTAATCCGGGAGGATTCGGGATTCTACGCCAACGCAAAAGGCACCCCACCGCTAACCCGGTGGGGTGCCCTGTCTCATCCAGCCACCAATCCTATCATATTGCTTGGCGTGTGTCAAGGCGAATCTACAAATCGCTGCCGCTTCGCGGCCTGCTTTGTTCTAGAGGTTGCGCACTGTGCCGTACTGTGCTATACTCTCTCTTGTCAGTCAACGCGTGAGAGGAGCCTACTGTGGAATGTCGGAAGTGTGAGTCAGGCGATACAACGTGGGTTGTGGAAACTACAAGCTCGCAGCCTTACGGAACAGGGTATGACGCCCTCGCCTGCGAATCCTGTGGGGAGCTTTTCGAGGACGACGGCACGACGGCCACGCGCGTATGGGTCGGCCACTGATGGCGCTTCTGACGGCTTTTGAGAAGCCTTTGATGAAGCGCTGCAAGGCTTGCACACACGCTTCGGTGTGTAGGCCGGGGCGCAAGGGTCCGAGCCTGACAACGCTCGAAAAGTGGGACGCGCGCGGCGGCTGCAAGACGCCTAGCGGGGCGTGGGTCGAGCCGGACGGGCGTGACCAGCACGGCTGCCCGTCGTGGCTGCTCATCCTAGGCTTCATCTGAAACAGGCTAGCGGGGCGCGCAAGCGCCCCGCTTAGTTTTGCAAGCCGCCGCCGTTTTCGTGCTGCGTGTAGTTGCGCGAATCGCTGCCGCTTCGCGGCCTGCTTTGTTCTAGAGGTTGCACACTGTGCCGAACTGTGCTATACTCTCTTTGTCAGTCAACGCGTGAGAGGAGCCTAAAACATGGCGGTCAACTGGAATCTCAAGTACACCATCGGCGCGGGTACCACGTCGCTGAACTTCGCGACGAAGGCAGGCGTCGACAACGCCGCCTGCACGGCAGAACGTATCGGTGGCACTAACGTTACCATAACGCCGCTGGGCTGCCCTGCGGTGCCCACGGAAGCCGAGTGCGAGGCAATCCGCGAGCGCCTCGTAGACGAGTACTTCGAACCTCCGGAGTGCTGAGTCCGGGAGGTTTCGGGAAAACAACGCACGAAAAAGCCCCACCATCCGGCGAAGGATGGTGGGGCGTCTTGACCTAGCCATCAATACTATCACGGTGGCCGCATGGTCGCGCAAATCGCTGCCGCTTCGCGGCCTGCTTTGTGGTAAAGCTTGCGCACTGTGCCGGACTGTGCTATACTCTCTTTGTCAGTCAACGCGTGAAAGGGGTTCAGCATGGACGTTCGTTCCAACATCCCGCAGGTGGGCGACGGTATGACCTTGCACCTGTGGAGCGACGCACAGGCGCACACGGTGCGCGCCGTTAGCAAGAGTGGCAAGACCATCTGGCTGTCGCGCGACATCGTGAAGCGCATCAATCAGGATTCCGACACGTTCACGCCGGGCGGCTTCGTGGGGCACACGGAAAACCCGGACGGTCAGAAGTACGGGTACAAGACGGACGAGGACAGCACCCAGTGGGTCAAGGCAACGTGGCGCGACAAGCTGGGCCGCTACATGCTGGCGGGCAACCCTTCACGGGAGCGGGCGTTCGCCCTCTCTCCCGGTCGGCACGAGTGGTACGACTACAACTTCTGAACCACACAGGCGGGGCGCGCAAGCGCCCCGCCTAGTTCCACAAACCGCCGCGAGTCCGGGATGTTCCGGGGCTTTCAAGCAACAGAAAAGACGCCCACCCCGCTACCATCTGGGGGTGGGCGTCTTGACCAGCCACCCATTCTATCACTGTGACAAACAGTTGCACAAATCGCTGCCGTTTTTCGTGTGGTAAAGGTTGCACAGTCTCTCAAGTGTGCTATACTCTCTCTTGTCAGCCAAACGAGTGAAAGGGGTTCAATATGGCCGTGCATCATCGACCGAGCGTGTTCGAGAGTTTGGAGATGGACAGCGTAGACGACATCAACACGGACAGCGAGTATGAGAGCGACATCGCCGCGCTGCTGTCAGGCGTTGAGTACGATGGACCTACGGGCGAGGACGCGCACCTCGAAGAGCAGTTCGAGGACATGGTGTCCGGTACGATGTTCGATTCGATGGATGACTGAGAGGGGGCTGTAATGCTGCGAGACGTTTTCCGCTCACGCGAACGCTGGAAGCCTATCGACTGGTACACCGCCGACAACGGGCGTTCATGGGTGACGTTCGAGGCTGTCAACGATGGTGTTTACCTTGGCGCTGGCGAGTTCTACTCCAGCATGAGAACCGGTTCACGCTGCATTGTCCGTGTGGAAATCTACCATCACGAGCCGTCTGACTCTGACCATGTGTCCTATCAAGTGGCGACGTTGGAGTTTCCAGAGAACAGCGAACACCGCGATGCGGCTGGTCCGTGGCTCCATTGTTACGACGGGCTAGGCTACAAGGGGCTCACGTGCGACAAGTGGCCCATGCTGGTCATAAACTAAAGACCGCGCGCCCGCCCGCTGCCACAGGGGCGGGCGCACTGGCCGCTGCCGTTTCGGGGTGTTTCGGGGTTCTTTTTCACCACGCAGAAAAGGCCCCACGCATGGTGAACTCTCACCATGCGTGGGGCCAGACGGATAGTATACCAAATCCCTCCTGTTATACCCACTAATCGCTGCACGCTTCGTGTGGTAAAGGTTGCACAGTTCTACAGACCTGCTATACTCTCTCTTGTCAGCCAAACGAGTGAAAGGGGTTCAATATGGACTTGCTCGCTACCTTCCCGGTGGAGCGCATCGACAGCCTGCATGACGACCTTAACAGCATGATGCGCGCCATACCCGTCGGGTATCAGAGCACGCTCATTGAGGCCATGATGCTGTGCGACACGGTCAAGTTCGAGCATCGTGACGCCTCCGCTGGGGCTGCCCTGTGCCTGCACGACCTTGTGGCCAATGACGCAGAGAAGCTTGGCTATACGGTCGAGGCGGTCAAGCGCTGTACAGACGGCACCGTGGTCGTGCTGGCGTGCGCCAAGCCTGATAGGGTACAGCCGTGGGTAACGTGGTGCTGGGAAGAGAACGGCGGATTCCGCTGGGGGAACTACTACCGGCATGAGGGCAACGCCGAGGCCAACTTCGAGAGGCGTTGCAGAAACTACGACTGAGCGCCGCGCGCGACCGCCCGCTTACACAGGGGCGGTCGCGCTGTCCGCTGCCGTTCCGGGGTTTCTTTTCACCACGAAGAAAAGACCCCACGCATGGTGAGCGTTCACCATGCGTGGGGTCGAATGGATAGTATACCAAATCCCTCCTGTTATACCCACTAATCGCTGCACGCTTCGTGTGGTAAAGGTTGCACAGTCTGTAAAGTGTGATATACTTCTCTTGTCAGCAAGCAAGAGGAGGTGATACCAGCATGACAGCAAACCCCGACAGCGCGATGAACCCCGATGGTACGTTTGATGACACGGCGTATCGTATGATGCTCATCGCCAAGAACAAGCGCGCCGCTAGCCGCGAGCGCAAGGCACAGGACAAGCTCAATGAGCGCCCTGTACTCCGCCAGTTGTTCCGCCGTTCCGGCAACTGACAGCGCCAACAAAGAAGCCAGCCCACAAACACTGTGGGCTGGCTTCTGCCTGTTCATGTTATCACACATGCCACACGGTCTTGCTAGTCGCTGCCAGACGCGCCGCCACGCACGCGGTAGCGGATACCGCGTGCGTGGCGGTTTCGGGATTCTAGAAGTCTACCAACTCCTCGCCGCAAGCTCCGCAGCGGGGGGCATACTGGTCGACTCCGCCCCGGTCATTGTCGACTTCCGACACGAGGTCCCCGAAGTCGCTGGCGAAGATGGGGTGGAGGGTGTTACCCTCGCTGTCGGCGTACTCGACGGCCTGCCAGACGTCATCCTTCCAGCCGATGAAGCCGATGCCCCGGCTGTGTATCATCTGGTCCGGGGCCAGCTCGTACTTCTGCTGTACGAACTTGATAGCGCAGTCGACGCAGTGGATATCGGCTTCGTAGGTGTAACCGATAATCTCAAAAGCCCTCATTCCGGGAGTCCTTTCCTAGCGGGTTGAAAAGGCTGGGGGTCGCACTCCCCCAGCCGTTCCGGGATGTCTAGAGTAGGCTGGCCGTGATGTACGGGTTGCGGTTGAGAACGCCGACGAAGTAGTCAAGCATTCCGGGTCCGGGCTGCGAGTGGTAGACGGTGGTGGGTTTGTTCAACCCGGTGTGGTGGTTGGCTTCTGAGGAGGTGAACAGGCGGTTGACATAGTAGCTTTCAACCTCCACCGCGTCCAACTTGACGCTGTGCCAGCACGCGCCATAGTTGTCTCGCTCCGTCACGAGGTCGGCATCCTGTTCCGGGACTTGGTACAGAGTGTAGTTGCAGGCGGTTTCCCACGACCGCTTGTCTTCATGCGCGAGCACGTGAACTTTGCCCACGACTTCCGTTGCCACTATTTTACGCTCCACAGTACCTCCAGATTTCGGGATTTTATGCTCCTGCTCACGCGTGTGTTTCGTGTGGCACCTCCAGTTCTCTCGACGTAGGGACAGTGTATCATGCGCCCCAGACAGGCTCACTAGTCGCTGCGAGCCCTGCGGCCACGCATCCGTTAGTGGACACGTGGCCGCAGGGTTCTGGGATTAATTCCAGTTACAGGTTGGGCAGTAACCGTATTCCTTATCTCCGCACGTAGCACACGGGTTGTAGTCGGCGTCCCACTCCGACTTCGGGATGTTCTCTTTGTTCTCATCCCTGTAGCAGAACCACCCGATGATTCCGGCCCATGTCATCAGGACGAGCACTGCGACGTACATTCCGGGAGTGTGAGCGGGAATGGTGAAGTCTGCGACGAGAGCACACACAAGCCAAGCACCGATGTTTACGAATATCACAGGGTTCCTTTCGTTCGGGGAGTGCGGAGGCTGGGGGTCGCACTCCCCCAGCCATTCCGGGACTTTATCGGCAGTCTTCGCTGGCCTCTTCGAAGAGGTCGAACGCTAGCACGACGGCGTGCTCGTGCGCGTCTCCGACGTCACCGGAGAGCGTGGAGAGGTCGACCAGCGCTGCTTCCAAGCGTTCGGCCGCTCGCTCATACACGGCCAGTCCGGGGCTTCTCGCCACGTTGAGAAAGTCGGTGGCCGCGTTCGTGACACGGACAATCCGGGCTTCGGTGGAGATAACCGCGTTATCCGTCGCGATTATCAGGGCCGATACCGCTGCCAGATGCTTCAAGATGTAACCTCCATGTTTCGGGATTCTACGAGACTGCCAGCGCGGGTATGTCTTGCTCAACCTCCTGTTCGCTTGATGTAAGGAAAGTTTACCATATGCCCCCTATGGTCGCACGATTCGCTGCGATTTCTGCGCCACCGCATCCGTTAGTGGATGCGGCAGCGCAGATTCCGGGGTCTAGAGCAGGATGATGCGGACTGCGTGAGGCGGCGTGATGGTCGGGACGGTCTCGCCGTAGTACCAGACGTTCGCCTTGATTTCGGCCTGCTCTGGGCTGCTGGCTATGACTGTCGTGCTGGACGTGCCCTCGAAACTGTCGTCCGTTCCAGGGTCTGTAAACTCGACTTGGTAGCCGTGAAGGGCCATGCTGTTCCTTTCGTTAGGGGAGGCCGGGGAGTCGCACACTCCCCGGCCATTCCGGGGTTTTTAGTCCTCCGCGTAGGCGGAAGGTATGCGGTCGTCACAGTTGTCGCAGTACAGGGATGCGTCCTCGTAGTTCACGTCCGCTGCGACGATGAACCATTGCGGGTCGTCCGGGTCTTTTGTAAGCCCCTCCGCTTCTGCGTTCCGGGCGCACTCCGGGCAAAGCACGCCACCGTCTTTGGTGATGTAGTACAGCGGGTACATTCCGAGCTGCGAATAGCTCGCGAGCGTCCCGTCACTGTTCCGGGGGAGTTCTTTATCCACTATTATCACCACCTTTCGGGATATTACGGGATTGCACACGATTGTAACGCGAGTATTGCGAATGTTACCTCCCGGTCGACTGCCAATGATGAAAGTCTATCAGCTACCTCATTATGACGCGCTGGTCGCTGCGATTTCTGCGGCATCGCATCCGCTTATGGATACGATGCCGCAGAGTGTTGGTCAGTCCGGGACTTCGTAGAAGCGCTGGTCACCACACAGCATCTCATGCTCTCCGTGCACCACGGTCGGGGCGGTGATGGCGGCGGTCGGAGCATCCCACACGATGGGGGAGTCTGTGGGGTAGTGCTTGTCCAGCCACAGCACACGAAGCTGGTCTGCCCAAGCCTGCGAGTGATGGATGAAAGCGGGAGCCTTCAGCTCACCCTTGTTGCCCGCTACTGTCACGGGAAGCGTGTGCCCGTTTTCGGTGTCTTCGTAGAAAACCTTCATTCCGGGGTTCCTTTCTGTTGGAGTGAAAAGGCGGGGAGTCGCACGCTCCCCGCCTTGTGGGGGCTAGTCAGGGAAAGTTTCCCCGACGTATTCGTAGGCTTCGTCTTTTGTGAGAAAGATGCGAAGCAGCTGGCCCATCCACATCACAAGCCAGCATTGGTTTATGGGGGACCAGATAACACGGATGGACAAGTTATCCGGGGATTCTAACCAATCCTTACCGACTTGTACGAGTCTCCTAACGTCTATCATGAGAGGCGTATCGCGCATTGTTCTATCCTCCTTTCGGGATTCTACGAGACTGCTAGCACGGGTATGCTGTAGGCGTCCTCCTGTTCGCTTGATGTAAGGAAAGTTTACCATATGCCCCCTATGGTCGCACAATTCGCTGCGATTTCTGCGGCATCGCATCCGTTAGTGGACACGATGCCGCAGATTTCGTGATTCAGTGGCTGTTGGCGCTCTCCATCGCTCCGAGAAGCTCACATGCCGCGTTCCGGCTTATCCACACAGCGACATACTGGAACTCGCTCTCTTGGTGGAGGCTGGCAGGCGTTCCGGCAAGCAATGTTGCGAGGATGCCAGACTCGTCGTAGCTCTTGCACCACCTGTGGCCCTTGGAGGGCGTGACACCTTGAGCCCTCAAGTGTGCGGCCACTTCGGCAGAATCCTTGATGTACCACCAAACCATCAAGTACTCGCCGTTGTTGTCGTTCGGCGTGTAGTTGAATCCCGCGTCTTTCGGGAAGTCGACTCGAACTTCTGATTTCACGTTTTCACCTTTCATTGCGGGATATTGTCAGGGGAGCGGAGCGCACACTCCGCTCCCCTTTTATTACGGGATTCGCCTAGATGCTACGGCGGTTGAACTTGACGTGGAAGAGAACACCACGCGCATTCATCCACTCATCATGGGCGATTTCGGCAAGATTCCGCATATCCTCGCGGTCTGCCTCATCTGCGAAACGAACCTGCGTTTCGGCAAAGTTCTTCCGCTCCCATGCCTCACGAACGCGCTGCTGCGCGAGCTGTCGAGGGGTCATCATTAGTTTGTCACCACCTTTCGGGATTCTGTTGGAGCGTGGCAGCTTGTGCGTTACTGTCGGCTCCGCTTTGCTTGCTGACAGAGACAGTATGACAGGTACCCCGCTGTGACGCACGAATCGCTGCGTGCCCTGCGAACCCGCCTGCGCCAGCACGACCAAGCCTCCCGCATCCCTTTCGGGATGCGGGAGGCTGTAGGTTCTAGCAGTGTGCGACGTAGCTGCCGTCCGAGTAGTAGTGCATGACGACGCCGCCGGTGTCGATAGGCGTCTCCCAGTGCTCGACGCACACTTCGGGAGCCTTGTCGAGCACTTCCCCCGTGTCGTACAGGGTCTCGCGCGCCACGCAGCGGTCGATGCTGCGGGAGCCGCGCGCGATTCCCTCGTGATACCAGCTGCGGTCGTTGACGGTACCACCAGCGTGGCGGAAGGCGAGCACGTCACGCGTCGCCACGTTGCGGGAACGGCGGATGCGGGAAGCCTCGCGCGCTTCGCGCGCTGCAAGAGTGTCGTCGTCCACGAGAATGATGTTTCCGAGGTTCACGGTAGCTCCTAGGTTTCGGGATTGTTTGAACGTGTGAGAGTTTGTGCGTTTGTGGGTAACTCCTTTCCCTCTCACTGTCACCATCTTAGCAGGTGCCCCCCGTGGTCGCGTAAGTCGCTGCGGTTTCTGCGCCACCGCATCCGTTAGTGGATACGGTGGCGCAGAGTGCGGGAGCTAGTCGCTGAATGCGGGGCAAAGGTCCGTGCTAGTGCAACCCTTGCAGTTAGTGCATTCGATAGGCGCGGGAACCTCGTCAGGATACCAACGATAGAACCCTGTGCAGGCGATGAGGTCAGGAGTCGGCTCATTCCGGCATCCTGTAGCGCAGGCGAACGTGTGGTCGTAGCCGACGGTGAGGTTCCGGCATTCTGCGCACGTCTTGTTGATATTGACGTGCGTTGTGTAGCGGTCGATGAAGAACATGTAGGCGAAGTAGACTACGGCAACAGTCGCGACTGTTCCGGCAAACCATGATGTAATGTTTTCTACCAACAAAGCAGGCTCCTAGGTTTCGGGAATGTGTGAACGTGTGAGAGTTTGTGCGTTTGTTCGTAGGCTCCTTTCCCTCTCACTGCCCATATCCTACCTCATGCCCCCCGTGGTCGCGCTGGTCGCCGCAAGTTTTTCAAACTCGCGTGCGCCCGCGCTTCCCTGTTGCGGGAAGCGCGGGCACGCGAGTTCTAGCGGAGGTTCGGGGCGACCATCAACTTCCCGTTGCAATCGTTGATGAAGCGGAGCGGAATGTTGCAGGGCTCCGGGAAGACGCCGTTGTTGAACACTGCGTGGATGAGGTCTTGTGCATCGCACATCGGCATCCGGCGCGCACTGCCGAACGGGTACGTGTGCGGGAAGAACCCGTAAGGGTCGTCCGCGATAACGACGGATGTAGCAATGTGCGCTTCGTATGCGAGATGCAAGCTTTTCATGGTAGGCCCTTTCCTAATGACACGTTCCGGCGGGAGGATTCCCGCCGGGTGATACGGGATGCTACGAACGTTCGTTCTGAGAGGCCCCGTTTCGGTAGTAATCGCTGGTATCGCGGAACGGGTTGTTCCATTGCCACTCGCGGAACGTCGCCGCGCGGCGCGCTACGTTCCGGGCGACCCTCGCATCGTTGTACTTTACCGCTCCGAACAGGATGGAAAGAGAGACGAGAACCGGGAGAACAAACGCGATTACGAATGCCAGCATGGTAGAATCCTTTCGTCGATTGCTGATAATGCAAGTCTATCGTATCCCCTACACGGACGCGCGAGTCGCTGCGATTTCTGCGCAACCGCATACGACAGTGCATCCGGCACCGTACCCCCTCAGTCTTCCGGGAGTACGGTGCTGGCGACCGCGCTGCGGTACCACGGAGAAGTGAAGTAGACCTTGCGCGGGGAAACTGCGCCGTACCGGGAGCTTCCGGGAGCGGCGGAGAGGTCCGGGTAGTACCCGCCGACTTCGCTGTCGGCGTCTTCGCGAGGGTCATATTCAAGCTCCGGGGAATCCGCAGCAGGTTCTTTGCGGGATGTAATAAGGGCAGCGGGAAGGAACAACTCTTTATCCGGACGGCGGGAGAACTTGCGAGCCGAGTGGCTTTCCGGGAGATTCGAAACCCTGTAGGTTTCAACGTCTTCTGCCGGGATGTCCATGCACACGATATGTCCATCACCATTCGGGTACTCGTTCGTCAAGTACCATTCGGCTTCTGAGTAGTCATCGGTATACCAGCGTCCGGAGGCGCTAATCATGCCTTGGATGTAGGGGTCGCCCAGCATATATTCCGGGAGAGACTGCGCCGGGCTGCTAGTGGGAAGGCTTTCCGCGCGATATATAAGCATGGTCAAATCCTTTCGGTCGTTTGCTGATGATTGGAGTATATCGCATGCCCCCTGTGGTCGCACGAATCGCCGCGAGATTCGACAATATCGCATGCCCCCTGTGGTCGCACGAATCGCCGCGAGATTCGACATTGCTTGTGATTTCGTTCACATGCTGTATACGTCGTTTGAAAAACGGGGCAATTTTTAGAAACTCCTGCCATACCAAAACTACCTGTACATAAGTCTAAGCATCAGAAAAGCCAGCCCTTAGTGTTGAAAACCCCGCCCAGCCGGTATAACTAAGAGCCTCAGAAAAATTTTCTATCCTGCTAGAACTAAGACCCTTGACATCCGTACAGGAGTGTGGTACACTATCTCCTGTCACCAACAGAAAGGAGCCTCTTGTCATTACTACAGAGCAGCACACTTTTGCGCGCCCAACTGGAAGTCGCTCAGCAGAGCATTTCCGGCTTACAGGACCAGAACGCGGTCTTGCAAGCCGAGCTTACAGAGGCCAAAAGGCAAACACTTCAGCGGTCGGACAGATACGAACAAAGGCTTAGCGATGAGCGTTTCTACCGCGAGCAGGCCGAGGAGCGAATCACCGCGCTCGACATTCAGTTGCGGGACGCTGATTACCGTATCGCCGCGCTGGAGGCCGAGAACGAGCGGCTGAAGTGCTGCGGGAACTGCGAGCACTACGACCACATGAAGCGCAGCTACGACCCTTGTGAGGAGGAGTGCGACTCGCGCCCCACCGACGACACGCCGTACCCCGAGGGATACGACCACGACGAATCCCTCTTCGACGGTATGAATGCTTGGGATTCGTGTCACTGGACTCTGTCCCGCTGGACCGCCCGCGAGGAGGCCGGGGGTGCCAACGCAACCCGCTTCGCAGGTCAATGTTGGGGCGGGTCAGACACCCCTGACGAACGTGCCCGAGAGGAGGCCTGAGATGAGTGAGGCCGGGAACAACGCGCTTGAACTGACATGCTGGGCGATTGCTCCGCACACTCAGATGCCAGAGAACTTCGACGCGAAGCTGCTGACCGTGCTTCAAGACCGCCAAGACAAGACGGCCCGCATCGCCGCGCTGGAGGCCGAGGTGGAGCGGCTCAAATACGACGCACAGCGACTCAAAGGGTGATAGTCGCCTACATCATCGCCCTCATCGTCCTGTGGCCGATACTACTGGCCGGGAGGAGGTTCTGGTGAGGCTGGTCATCAAGACGGTGGCAGAGGCGTCCCGCATGAAGGGACCCGCCTTTCTCTACCGTAAGGTCGGACGCGAACAGGTCACGAGCATCCGGCGCTGGGGAAAGAACTGGCTCGTGACCACCGAGACCGGCGAGTACGTCCTTGCAGGGACGCACAAGCTCGAAGTCGAGACCCGTAGCAAACGCTCACCCAAGGAGACACCATGCCCATCTACACCACCGTCAGCAACGGACAAATCCACGTCCACGGCGTCAGCCGTGAAGAGGCCCCGACCTTCATCGACTACCTCTGCCAGTCCATCTGCGCCCCCGTCGAGTCAGGACCCGCCGACGACGCTCTTCTGAGCGACCCGCGCGACCTGCCCAAGGAGACCGCGGCCGAGTTCTGGCACCGCAAGCACATGGAGGCCGCGAAGGAGCTGCGGAGAGTGAAGGCGGAGCGTACCGTCCTGCGCGCCCTCGTGCGCGCCATTGAGGAGGGACTTGACGATTTCTACGACTCAATGGAGGGCGTTGGGTGAGCCTCCGGGGTCTGGGTCATCTCTCCGCCCGCCGCTTCGAGGAGGAGCCCCTGCTCGCCGGTACCCGCGTCCCTGATGGGCGCGTAAGGCCCCCCAGCATAGACAAAAAGAGAGAGTGCTCTTGCGGGGCTGTGCTATCAAGGTATAACCTAGGCAAAGAGTGTGGGGCCTGCATCGTCGCTAAGCGCGATGCCCCTGAGATAGTTCCCACGGGGAGGCTCAGCTACCTTGTGCGAATACACCTCACGACGCACAGAAGGCTCTTCGACTACCACGGCTATTACGAGGCCCGTGGCTACACCAGAATGGAGGTCAGCCGTGCCTTGGACAGCGCTCGGCGCTGGTACGGGGCGCGCGGCAAAGAGGTTGTAAACCGGAGGGGGGTCGGGTCACGGCTCAGGGATGTCGCCTGACGGCGAACAAGAATCAGTGCGGTGCGTAGCACACTAAGACAAAAGCATCTTGCAGCATACACTGTGAGGAAGGAGTTCAGAACGATGCCAAGGCCGAAAATCACCGTTGACGATGTACCCGTGGAAGCCTATGTGAGCGGGACTATGGTTTGCCTAACCTTCGGCTTCTCCGCCAACTACCTGTCCAGACTGAAGCACATGCCGGACTTCCCCTACCTACCACTGCCGGGAGGGGAAGCCCGCTATCGCATCAGCGATGTAGAAGAATGGCTGCGAATCGAGGGACAGAAGGACGCTGAAAAGAAGCGCCCGGCGCAGGCAGCTCGTGCCAAGGCGGCTCGCGCCGCCATCGGAAGTAGGGCTACGAGGTAGAGGTATTACTGTGGATTTTCCGGATTCAGACGAAGAGGGGTGCATGTGCTGTGGCAGCCATGAGGGGGACATGCACCCCATCTACACCTTCGAGGGGTTCCTGTGTCACACCTGCGAGACAACGAAGTCGGGCAGGGAGCGTGAGTCCATCATGGCACGCTCGGCTCTGGCGTTGAACTGAGCGCGGATACTGCTCGCCAGCCTCTAGCAGGCGCACCAAAGGGGGGAGGGCCGAAGGGCTCTCCCCCCTTTTTCTTTGCCTCAAGGTATCATCACCATAGTAGGCCGGCACGGGGAAAATCCCGTGGGCTCCGATTGGCTCGTCGCTAGGAGCTACGCCTCGCGCTCTCCTTCCGCCACGCATCCGCCGCCCCCGCAAGCACCTTCTCCACCGCTGTTCCCTCCTCCACGCTTAGCCATGTGGCGAGCCACTCGCAGGAGAAGGCCAGCGCCTCGGCCTGTGCCACGAGCTTGGCTATGCGGTCCTGATAGACCAGCTTGGTGGCGTCAGCCGCCATGAGGACGCGCTCTAGTCCCTCATCCCCCGCTACTGCCCCAGCTTGAGCCTGCTCTGGAGTCCAGACTCGATTCGATGAAGCGAGGATTCTTCCTGACGTATCAGCTTCAACTGCCATTCCAGCTCCCCTATCTTGTCATCGTCGTTGGTCTGAACCAGTTGCTCGCGCAAGTTTCTCGCCTTGAGATAGCTCAGGGTCAGTTGCCCGATGACCCAGCCCAACGCCTTATCGGTGCCGTCGATGCTCGCTGCCGCGCTCTCCTCGGGCGTGAGGTAGCAGGAGATGTCGTCAGTATTCACGTAGAGACCTCACATACTCAAAGTAGGCTGGTCCTGCCTCTGCAAGCAGACCCATAGTTTGATGGTCACCCCGGTGCCAGAGGTCATGGTCGCAGCGACAGAGTGGCACCATCTCCAGTAGGGAATCCCCAGCTCCATGCCCTGCCCTCTCAGGCCAGTGGTGAGGGTCACATGGTGAACCCCCGCAGACAAGACACGGTTGCGACTTGACCCAATCCCGGTTTCGTCGCGCTTGGGCATCTATCGCCACCAGCCCATCGCCTTGCCGCACTGGAGGAACTCGTCCTTCGAGTGGATGACCCAATAGAGCGCCCCGTTCCTGACGGCGCTCGTACCGAACACCTTCTGGTGGTCGCTCTGCTTGTAGTTGTCAAGCTTGGTCTCCACGAAGAGGGTCTTTCCGTGACCGAACATCGTGATGTCGGCGTGACCCGGCTCGATGTTGGCGGTCGGCTTGCTGCGTGTCTGGTGTACCTTGTAGCAGTCGAAGCCGAGGTACTTCTCAGCGTACTCCGCCAGCTCCGAGGTGAACTGGCTCTCAGACACGCTTCCTCACCTCGTCCTCGTACCACTCCGCGTACAGGTCGGGAGGGAAGAAGCCGCCCTCCGGCCAAGCGGACCGTAGGGTCTCGTCAGCGCCATACGCACGGCACATGCCCTTCTGGGTCTCCACGATGTAGTGCCTGCGGACCCACTTACCGATGGACTCAGGCACGACAGGTGCAGGGCGGCTCGATGACGATGGGGTCACCCTCTCCATCGATGAAGTCCACCGCGCAGCGGATGCACTTGGCGTTCGCCTTGGCGGTGCCGTAGTCACGCACGAGCTTCTCCTCGCGCAGGGCATCGCGCTCTCTCTTGAAGTCGTTGCGCTCCCTCTCCAGATGCTCGATGCGCAGCTTGTATTGCTCCGAGAAGCAGCCGCAGTCCATGTGGTGGGTGATGTGAGGGTGGCTCACTTGTCCCTCCAATCACGCACCGGCACTGCGAACATCTTGGGCTGGCAGTTGGGGCAGGTCCGCACGGTGCCCGTGGTGGTGGGGTTGTTGATGAGCCTGCAATCACAGATGGGGCAGGTGGCAGCCGATGTCGTGGGCGCTACCATCAGCTCCACCAGAGGCGGATGTGCGACTCGTCGCTACCTTCGCAGATGCCGATGGCGAGGTCGTACCCAACGGCTTCCTTGACCAGCTCGTTGATGTCGCAGAGCCCGTAGTCCCTGTGGAACTCGACCCCCACCTCGAAGCCCATCTCAGCGTCGTAGCTCACGTCAAGATGCGCATGCTTGGCGGCGTCTTCCACGAACCTCTTCATCTGTGTTGCGGTCATCAGTCCTCAAATCTCTGGAAGCGGGGGGTCCACGGAAGGGCTACGGTTCCCTGTGAGCCGTGGCGGTTCTTGGCTACGTGTATGTCCACGTAAGGGGCAGCGGAGCCGCCTCCGGTGGGGTCCTGCGGGTGACTGAGCAGCCATACTTGGTCGGCGTCCTGCTCTAGCGAGCCGGACTCGCGGAGCTGACTGAGCTTGGGGATGCCGTCGCTGAGGATGGACTCACTCTCGCGGTTGAGCTGGGAGAGTGCGAGCACCGGGCAGTTCAGCTCGCGGGATAGCGCCTTGAGGTCCCGGCTGATGGAGCTGACCTCCACGAAGCGGCTCTCCTGCTTGCTGCCATGGGTGAGCAGTTGCAGGTAGTCCACGACGATGAGCTTGATGCGCTTGCGGGCGGCGAACTGCCGGGCTCTCGACTTGAGCGAGAGGAGCGTCAGGGAGGGGTTGTCGATGACCTCCATGTCCAGCTTCTCGATGACCCCGGAGGCCGTTGCTAGGCTGGCAAGCTGACCCGGCCCGAGATTGCGGCTGCGGAGGCAGGTCAGGGTGACATCGCTGATGGAGCAGAGGATGCGCTCGGTAAGCTCTTGCTTGCTCATCTCCAGCGAGAAGAAGAGGACCGTACCCTCGGCTGCCACGTTGCGGGCGATATTGAGCGCGAGGCACGTCTTGCCGATGCCGGGGCGCGCTCCAATGATGTGCAGGTTGCCGTAGTGCATACCGCTGGTCTGGAGGTCGAGCGCCTTGAAGCCGGTGCTGACGCTGTCCGGGGCCTTGCCCTGCTCGCACTCCCCGAAGATGTCCTCGGCGACCTTGGCGAGTGGTGAGGTATCCCCGGCGATGTTGGGTCGCAGGCGGTAGACGCGGGCCTCAGCGGCATCGAGGAGTGACTGTGACTCATCCTCGGACTTGTAGCCCAGCTCGACAATCTCCTGCCCTGCGCGAATCAGCTCACGCTGGGTCGCAGTGCGCTTGACGATGTCGGCGTAGTGCGTGGCGTTGCTAGAGGCCGGGCAGTGCTCGGCGATGGTGAACACGTAGTCGCGGTCCTCGGGGAACATGGCCCCGATGGTGACCACGTCAGCACTCTCGGTGTTCGTGGTCCACGCCTTCACGATACTCCTGAAGATGACGCCGTTGAGAGGCTTTGCGAAATCCTTGCCCTCCACCCGGTCGGTCACCACCCCGATAGCATTGGGGTTCGTGAGCATCGCTCCGAGGAGGGCCTCCTCCGCCGCCAAGTCTTGCGGCGGAAGAGGCGTCTTGACCGTCAAGCTACACGCAGGGGCACGAGCATGGCGTCAGACCACTCGACCGCCCAAGCGGCGAGCTGCTCGGCGTCGGCAGCGCGCTTCACGTCCCAGATACCGTCACCGCACTCAGCCCACAGGCTCTTGCCGGTCAGCGGCTCGCAGGTGAGGGCGTAGTCGCAATACTGGCACTGCCAGTCGGGCTCCTGCACGACCTGCTTGCCGCGCGACCTGAGCTTGAGCGTCTTGGGAGCCTTGGCCCAGAGACCCTCCGGTCCGCCCTCATCCACGTTGATGCGGGCTTCCTCCAGCTCGTCCATGAGCGCGTTGGTGGCGTCGTCCCAACACTCGATGCGGTACTCCTGCGGCTCGCCTGAGCCGTCGCGGCTGAAGTAGGCGGCGATGGGCAGGTCGGTAAGGCCAAGCTCCTCAGTGAGCATCATGTCGTAGACGTTGGCCTGATGGGCGTGCGGCACCTTGGGCAGGTCGTAGTTGGAGGCGTTGCCCCGGTGCGTCTTGTACTCGATGATGCGACGCTTGCCGCCCATGTCCACAGCCATGTCGATGCGCCCGCCCCAGTTCTCACGACCGTACTCAGAGAAGGGCACCGGAATCTGGTAGCCGATGAGTTGGCCCTTCCACATGAAGGCTGCGGTCATCATCGCCTCCATGAACTCCGCGATGTCGAACATGCGCTGGTCGTTGCGCTGCTTCTCGTGGGACTGCGGGTCCCGCTCCGTGGAGAGCAGGCGGTAGCCGACCTGACGCGGGCACTTGCCGATGTCGCTGGCGAAGAGGCGCATGGGGTCGCGCTCCTTCTCCACCTTGGGGTGAGAGAGGAACACCTCGGTGAAGCAGTTCAGAGCCCTCTGGTCACCCGTCTGGCGGGCCACCATGAACTCATCGTAGATGTCAGCAAGCAGCGTCATCTTCCCCACTTCCCCTTCTTCTTCTTCTTCACCGGCTTCGGGAACGCGCAACCCGAGTAGTCCATTGACGGGCCTTCCTTGAACGCCTTGGCGTCCGCAGGCTCGACCTCTTGCACCTTCTTCACGAGCGACCCCGTGGCGTCAGCCAGCGGATGGGCATGAGCACGCCCTTGCTGGTGTTGTTGTCGCCCCCGAGGGTGCATCCTGTGAGCTTGTAGGCGGCTCGCGCCGCATCGCGGTACTCGCTCGTCGGGGTGATGATGCAGGACCACGGCCCTCCCTTGGTCTGCGTGAAGACCGTGGCCTGCAACATCGCTTGCGTCGTCTTGAACCCGCTGGGGTTGCCCCTGCTCTCGTACTCAGCGTAGGCGTTCCCTGTATCCCACGCGCGAGCGACTTCGGACTTGACCTCGATGGTCACCTTGCCATCGCAGATGTTCTCAACGAACTGCTGCGCGACTTCTCCGCCAGCGAGGTCGAACCGGAAGTCATTGTTCCATTCCAACTCAGAACGGAATATCGTCGTCGGAGTTAGGGGCGGCAGCCGAAGCGAGCCCACCCGGAGCACTCAGAGCCGAAAGGCCCGCAGAGCTGCCGAGTCCGAAACCCGCGTTGCTCCCAGCGAGTCCATCGCCGACTGCATCAGCTTCCGGAAAGGTGGCATCGGTAGTGGTGTCCGCCCAAGCGAGCGCCTCGTCGCACATGGTGAGGAAGTCGCTCATCGAGCAACCGCAACCGCTCTGGAGGGTGGCGACAGCCGACATGACCTCCTGCCGCTGAATCTGCACCGGAGTGCGGAACTGGTCGGCATTTGAGCCGCCACCGCTGAAGCCTCCGCCGCTCCTGTTGCCGCCGCCGCCGCCCGGAGCGTAGGGCTCCTTCGTGGGCCACGTCTGCGCCTCGTCGTCGCGGGCCGGGATGGCCTCGTTGATGAACTTCATCATCGTACCGGCGTACTTCGTGGACTCGACCACATCGTAGGAAATCTTGATGCGTGCTCCGACCTGCATGACGGGGGAGCAGTTGGGCTGACCCTGCTTGGCGGTGTAGTTCCATGTGTACTGGGACGAGCAGGTCAGCTTGAGCTTGGTGGGGGGAGAACCGCCCTGAGTGACTTCCACCTTCTCGACGGTGAGGACGGCGATTGCGTTCTTGACTGGCTGAAACTCCATGGTCGCTCCTTCGCTCCGTTGTGAGCGGGGAGACCCTCCGGGCGACGGGCCTCCCCTGTGCTCCTACTTTCAGTCTACGCCGAACGAAAACGGAAAGCTAGTGTCAGCTAGTCCCGACAGCCGAACGATAGGATACGCCCGTGAAGGTCAGGATAGCCGCACCGATGAGCTGGGCGTACTGCGAGTCGATGGGAACGACCTTGGCGATGAACAGCGCCGACAGGATGAAGCTGGCGACGATGCCGATGTAGGTTTTCTTGCCCTTGAGGCGAGCCCAGAGGGCGGCCATCAGTGACCGTACCCGAGGACGATGCACTCGTCGCCGACGAGCACGACGTTCTTGCCATCGCTGCACACGGTGACGATGGTGTGGCAGGCATAGTCGCTGGTGTCACTCTGCTTGGTGCCCTCGTACTGGTTTTCCTTCTTCTTGCCCCCGAGGGTGACAGTCTCGTTGACCTTCTCCAGACGCACGCGCCTCGAGCCACACAGGTGACACTTGTCTGCGCCGATGGTCATAGGTTTCTCCTCTTCCTTTTGGTCGTGGTTGATGGTGGTCATTTTGGCCACAGCTAAGTCCATGAGGCTGTCGGCATACATCTGGCCCGCTACGTAGGGCTGCTTCTTCGCCATCTCCATGGCGAGCTTGTGGTCCCTCGCCATGTCCGCTTGAAGCTGCTTCATGAGGCGCATGTTCTCCACGGCGAGGTCGTTCTGGTAGGCGCAACCCTTCCCCGCCTTGTAGGTGTCCGTGGTGTTGGTAGCGGCGTAGTGCATCGGGGCGGGGCAAGCGGTGGAGGAACTGTCCCAGCGGTTGTAGGTGAAGGGTCCCCAGTAGTTTTGAGTTGAGCCCATCTAGTCCTCGTCGTGCTGGAAGGAGTGGATGTAGTTCATGATGGCGAGGTTGAGGAAGCCGACCATCTCGGTGTTCGTCATGTCGGTGGTGAGCATGAGCATCTCACCCTCGGCGTTGGCCGTGATGAGGACGCAGTCCTCGACCATGTGGTCGTCGATGAGGCCCGCGAGAGCATCGCCCACGTCCGCCGGGCTGACCTTGCGCGTATCGAGCTGCCCGTCGTCGTAGTCGGGGGTGTTCTCGTCGGTGATGATGAGGCGCATCAGGCTCCTGTCCGCTCGTAGTAGTGTTCCGTGCAGCCCAGCCAAGAGAGGGTCTGCTTGCCGTATGCCTTGCACTTGCCTTGCGGTGCGGTGGTGGGGTCGAAGTTGGTACAGTGGCGACACTCACAGAGGTGGGTCAAATGCGTCCTTCCGCGTAGACTCGATTCCTGACAGGGGTGAGAACAAGGCGGGGATTGAGCAGGACCGTGGGGCTGTAGTCCTTCTCCTCGCCGTAGCACTGACGGCCAGCGGCGTAGGTCTGGAGGTACGAGGAGCTGTGACAAATCCACGCGACGTTGTCTACGAGGTCCTCCCCGCTCTTGCGTCTCGAGAGGCTGGCGATGGGCTGTAGAAACGTGCGGTGGGAGTGCCCCCGGACGAGCAGGTCCACGTCCTTGAAGTGCTGGAGCTTCTTCTGCATGGCGGCGACGCCCGCCCCGTCACTCTGCGGAACCTGCCCACCGTGAGAGCTGTTGACCACGAACTCAGCGACGTGTTTGTTGCCGTCCTTGAAGCGGAGAGTTGTCGTACACATGCCCTCCGAGTATCGGTCCACGTCACCCAGTTCACGGCAGATGTTCCCGCCGATGGTGGTGTTGCACTTGTCATCGAGGTACTCCTCGTGATTGCCACGATGCATGACCAGCACCTTGGGCCAGAAGTCACGCACGTACTGCACGCCGTCGCGCACGACCTCGTCGGCCATCTTGTCTACCTTGGCGGGGTCGATGAGCGAGTAGTCGATGGCGGCGGAGTCCCAGCGCCTTGTGTCCGAGGGGACGATGCAGTCATGCAGGTCGCCCATCATGATGACGAGGGCGTTGGGGTCGCTCTGGAGCGTGTGGCTCACCTTGCGCTGGCGGCGCAGGTCAGAGTTGACGTTGATGCGGTGCTGGTCCCCGATGGGCCAGAGCGTGAAGGTCTCGCCGGGCGTGTAGTCGATGTCATAGTTGAGGAACTTCATGAACTCTGCGTCCTTCCGGGTATCAGGCGGTCCGCGCGAGCGATGATGCAGGCCGGTATCTGGTGTTCGGCGAAGAACTTTGCCTCGAAGGGACAGGGCTCACCGTTCTCGTCCTTGTACTTCTGCAAGGCGTTGACCACCTGCCAGCACTTCCAACTGTTGCCGCAGTGATGCAGGCAGTGCATGAGGCTCAGGCGAGCCTGCCTACGACGGTGACCTCGTAGAAGTTCCTGACGGTGCAGCAGACCTGTCCACCATTCGAGGAAGCACCGTGCTCGCTGGTGTTGCCGCCGATGCAGTGGAGCTGGTGCGCGGTATGGTCCACGGAGATGACCAGCTCGATGTGCTCGGAGCCCCAGAGGGTGACCACGTCACCGGGCAGGGCTGAGGCGGGCTCGACACGCCGCCAGCCGTAGCGACCGGCGCGGATGTTCTCGGTCCAGACGGGAACCGAGGCAGCGCCGGGGAACACCTTGAACTTCTTCCCCATCTGCTTGAAGACGGTGTAGAACAGCCACGTCACGAAGGAGGCGCACCACGCCTGACCGAACATGCGGGTGATGGATTCGTAGATGTGGACGCGGGGACCGTCGTTGCTCCCGGCGGGCATCTCCTTGGTGCCGACCTGATGCTGCGCGAGCAGCACCACGTCCTGCCTGATGGTGCGCGGGAAGAGTTTGTCACGACAGGCGAGCTTGTCGGTGTGGCCGCAGATGGCGTAGGAGAGGCGCTGGGCAGCCTTGCCCCAGACCGGGACCATCGTCATGTCGTCGTGCTGGGAGAGGTTGTGAGAACGAGCCCACTTGCGCATGGCGTACTTGAGCCGGAGGATGTTTACCACGTTACCGTCCTTAGGTCAGTGTGAATAGGACCCTCTAAGTTCAGTATATCACGTTGGTAAACGTAAACAAGAGGGATGTGGTTAGAGGGAAGGCTCCATAAAAGCTCTTGCCCTTAGAGACCTTTCTCTTATCTATTACCGGAGTAAATAAGAGTTCTCTAAGAGCAAGAGCTTTAGCTAATGGAGGTAGACGTGAAGCTGGAAGAGACCGAGGACACTCACGAGGATGCCGACTGCCGCTGCCGCGATGCCGATGAGGATGCTCGTGTTGCGAAGGCTGCGGCTTCGCATCTTGCGTCCGATGGACTCCTCGTCGACGTGGGTCTTGATGCTCTCGAACTCCCCGTCAACGTCCTCGCGGCAGGAGGCAATCTTCGAGTCCATGACGCTCGGGACCCTGTCCAGCTTCGCCTCCATGCGGGCCTGCCACTCACCCTCGTCACGGACGTGCTGGTCAAAGGCACCCACGAGCTGCATCATGGCGTCACGCAGGGACTCCGCCTCTTTCGCGCTTCCGACGCCGAGGATGAGGGCCTCCTCACGAGTCATACCGGCACCTCCCTCACGGCTATCTGCACGATGCCGCTGAGTCCTTCGCTGACTGAGGCAGCCGCCTCGGTGAACTGAAGGTCGTGTATCGAGCCCACGTAGGTGTGCAGTCGGTCCGCATACAGGGCTTGTTCGTCAGCGCAGGCCCAGACGAAGCGCAGTGCTGTCTCCGGGTCCTCGCCCCACGAGTTGCCCCCGGCGCCCGTGGCGCAGTCAAGCCAGTAGGTGTTCACCTTGGCGCGCACGAAGTCCCAGTAGGTAGTGATGGCGGTGACGCGAGGTGAGAAGGTCTGCGTCGCGTCCGAGGTCATGCGGAGGCGCGTCTGCATGTTGCTTCCGGTGACGTTCATCTCCACGAGGGTGTGCGTCCCGTCACTCGCCAGTACAGCGGTCCCGCTTCCGGGGTTGCCGTCGAGCCACCAATCACAGGTGACAGAGGAACCCATCGGGAGCGCGTCGTGGCTGATGATGACGTGCCGGAAGTCCTTCGGCATCGAGCCGGTGTGGAACATCGTCGGACTGCTGACCAGCTCGCCGTAGGCGGCGAACCCCGCCACCGTGTGCGCGTAGCCCTGTCCGGCGGTGCAGGAGTAGGGGCACATGACGCTGCCTCGTGAGTAGGCGATGCCCGCGTGGTTGAGGACCTCAATCTCCTCCCCGGCCCCCGTGGAGCTGGTCGAGTTGAGGCTGAGGTTGTCGAGGATGAACCCCGTAGCGAAGGAGAGCTGAAGCTGGTTCGTGGCGCTGGTCGCGTGCAGGGAGTTGGTGGAGATTTGCGTGGCGGGGTCGCCGTTGAGGCTGACGATGGCCTGCGTCGCCTGCATGGTCAGGCGCACCGTGCCCCCGCAGCCGGGGTTCAGGAGATGGGTGGAGTTATCGCAGACGTAGCGCCCCGACGCCACCTCCCTCGTCAGGTTCATCCCGGAGACTAGCTGATTCGCGTAGGGCGCAGAGTCGTCGGTCCACGCATAAAGTCCATCCGCAACCGCCGTGGTCACCCAGTAGGGGCCAATGTTGGTGGGGTAGGTGTGCTCGTATCTGCGCTCCGTGTGAATCGCGTAGGTAGGCACGTAGCGATGCAGCTCGATGTAGGGACCGTAGTAGTACAGGTCGGATGGCGGAACGTCCCAGATGGTGATGTAGCCCTCCTGAGCCCCGTCCCTCAGACTGACATCGCACTTCCCGGTGCCGAGCAAATCGGTGGGCATCTTCAGCTCCAGCGTGGAGCCCGAAGCGTTACTGAGCTGTGGGTCGACGCCGCCCGTGGTCGGGGTGGTTGCCGTCCACACCTGAGCGGCACCCGTGAGCTGCGCGTACCAGTTCGCGCCAGTGTGCTCCGTGAAGGTCCACGACGCCTCGGTATCGGGGGTCACGGTCCATGCGTTGGGGTGAAACTTGGGGTGCGGCCCGCTGGTCAGCGAGGAGCAGTCCCACGAGATGAGCGAGCCCGCGTTCCAGTTGACCTGCGTGTTGCCGAGCATCGAGCCATCGAGGTCGAAGCAGTGGCTCAGCCCTGCCCCATCGAGGTCCCAGCGATAGACGGCGCGGTTGCAGCAGACGTAGAGGTCCTTGACCCCCGCTGCCAGCGCGAAGATGCGGTTGTCGTTCTGCACGCTGCTGGGGTCGGAAGTCTCCTCAGGCTTGCAGCCGAGCTGGAACAGGGGCGCGCTGGACGGCGTGTTGGTGGCGTTCACGTAGACGCAGCCCTGACCGACGCCCGCCGTGGAGCTCTCGAAGTAGCCGCCCACGTAGACCATCGAAAGGTAGCCCACGGAACAGGTGGCGACAAAGCTGTTCGGGTACTCGGCGAACTGCGTGGCGTAGGCGTTCTGTCCTACGTCCTTGGTGAGCTGGTAGGCGTAGCTCTTGCCGCCCTGCGTCATCACCCAGTAGACGCCGTTCCCGGCGGTCTGAAGGTCAACGTTGGTGGTCGTGACGCCAGTCATGAATGCAGGGGTGACCTGCGTGTAGGCTCCGGCGTTGTCGAAGATTCCCGCGCCCGAGTTGGTCGAGCCGTAAAGGTAGCCGCCGTTGTAGGCGATTGAGCAGATGCCCACGGCACTGCTCCACTTGGTGACCACGCCCGCAGCCGTGATTCTCCAGACGCCCGGCACCGTGCCTCCGGGGATGCAGACGTAGACGTTAGCTCCCTCGGATGCGAAGTCTCCGATGACGCCATTCGGACTGCCGGTGAGCGCATAGGTGCTCCATGTAGCCCCGTTGTCTGGCGTGCTCTTGACGCCACCTGCCGTATAGCCCAGCCAGAGCTTCTCCAGAGCGGCGAACACCGGCCCCGTGACCCCCGTGGAGGGCACATGGGCGACCGGGGACGAGAGGGTCAGCTCCCCCGCCTTGCGGGTGTTCATGCTCACCGAGGAGAGGAAGCGGTTGGCGGTCGAGTTGGGCGAGTCCAGCGTGCTTTGCAGCGACCCGCCGGTCCAGTCGAGTTGGGCCAATGCCTTGTCCGAGGTTGCGTCGCGCATGTCGTACTGCCCCCCGGCCTGAGCCGGTGACGTGTCGAGGCGCTCCGAGTAGCGGAAGTCGGGGACGCTCTTGGTGTGCTGCGTGGCGGTCTGCGGGGTCTGAAGCGCGAAGTAGGAATGCGACTCCCCGGAGGTGCTCGTGATAGTCAGGTCGGGGAGCGTCATCGGCTCATCCACGGCGGCATCTTGGTGGCCGCAAGCTGGAACTGGAAGCGGCTCATCCACGCCTGAATCGCATCGTTTATCTGGCGCGGCGAGAGGGTGCCGACGCCGATGGTGTTGACGGCGATGTCGGAGCGCACGCGGGGAGCAATCTTCTGCGTCAGCAGGTAGTAGCAGGCGTAGGAGATGATGCAGTCTTGAGCCCGCTCGGGGATGCCTGACTTGGTGAGCAGGTCATCACCGTCGGCGAGTAGCGGAGCGGGACGGTTTATGCAGCGAACACGCATACCCCCTCCCGAGGAGGGAGCCGCGTAGAAGCGCAGCGTCAGCACCGGACCACTCCAATACCAGTCGTACTTGCTGCGCGCCTGTCGCGTGTACTTGGTGTCGCTGTCGCCCTTGTTGTCGACCGCAACGATGAACTCTGCTCCGGCAGCCAGCGGGAACTCTGTCGTGCTGCCATCACCGACGACGCTGGTCGAGTCCACGGTGTGCGAGTAGAAGGAAGGGAAGAGGTTGTTGAGCCCGGCGTTGATGGCCTGTAGCACGAGCGTGTTGGACCAGTAGGCGTACTGGAAAGAGATATTCACGACCACCCCGAGAGCAGGCGCGACGTTCAGCGTGAGGACGCCCTGATAGCTGTCGACGGTGAAGGCTGCTGTGCTGACATCGTCCAGAGTCACGACGACGCTGCCCTCGATGACGTGGTAGCCGTTTGGGGCGATGCGGAACTGTGTCGAGGTGCCGTCACCGGCGGTGGACGCGAAGCCGTTGGTGGAGTAGTTCTCCAGCTCGGCGTTGACGAGCGAGACCAAGTTCAATCTGGTCACTGACATGGCTTTGCACCCCCTTGGTTGGGCAGGTGCGTCAATGCACCGCCTAGTTCTATTATACACTGAGTATGCAGGGGAACCTGTTGCCCGGAGGGGATGTCGAGGCCCTGCGGCGCGAGCCTCACGGGGCGGCGGATGATGCGCGAGTCGGTGCCCATGGCATAGGACGCCGTGCCCCCCATGCTGGTGCCATAGGCGTGCCGGGTAACGCCTACGGCGAGGAGGCCGGAGCTGACGACCCTGCCAGCGCTGGCTCCCGTTCCCGAGCGCACTCGGTTCGCCTTGCCCGCAGCACTCGTGGAGCCCATCGCCGAACCCTTACCCTGACGTAGACGGTTAGCACGGCTCAGGGAGAGGGTGAGGGCGATGGTTGCGGCGAGTCCGTGGCGCGTGGCGTAGCCCTTTGCGGAGGAGGACGAGAGTCCGAGCGTGGAGCCGATGGCGTTGCGGACCCCCGCCTTGTAGCCGCTCCCGAGGGACACCATGAGGCCAGCGGTCGAGCCCTTGGCAGAGCGCACCGCTCCCGCCCGCGCGGGGGAGGAAGTACCGGGGATGCTCGCCCCCTTGGCGGAGCGGAGGCCACCAGCCTTGGCTTGCGACGCCGTTACCGGGAAGGTCGCCCCTAGAGCGCGTCTGCCCCGGTTCGCCATGGCGAGAGACAGCGCTTGCGGGAGGCTGCCACCCCTGCCGGAGCGCCTCGCCCCAGCGCTGCCGAGGGAGGCCGTATTCCCAGCAGTGCTGCCGATTCCCGCCCTCTTGGCTGTCGCCCTGCCGCTGGGCGAGGTGTACCCGATGCTGCTGGCGATGCCGTTCCGGGTAGTTCCTCCGCCAGCGGTATAGGTCGCGTAGAACGACGGGTTGGCAGTGTTCTGCCCGCCTGTTGGATACGTCGTGGGAGTGCCAGAACTATACGTCGCGCCCGTGGAGGCGAAGTAGCCGCCACTGGTGTCCCTGTATATCTTGACTCCATTGGCATTACTGTCGAGGTGAATGCCCAGCCAGTAGTCTGCGGCGGGAAGACTGGGAGGACTGGAGAATCCGAAGTAGACCCAGCCGGGAGCTTGGTTGTCTGAGAGCGCGACAGGTGCGCTGACGGCTTGCAGGGTGGTGGGGTAGCTTCCCGTGGTGCTGTAGATGACCCCCCTGCAATAGCAGGCTGCGTGCCCTGCGCTTTGATTGTCAAGATACCCCGAGACTCCGGAGACGGTACCCGTCTCAGTGAGCGTGAACCGTCCCGAGATGATGCAATCGCCATCGCCGTCATCGTAGGAAGCACCGATACCCGTCTGTCCGAAGGTGCTCACGCTGGGGCCGTTTTAGTCGAGGTTGACGGTGATGGCGCTGGCCGCGAACTGGAAGATGTCACCGACGTTGCAGGTCACTGAGCCGGTGGGCACAAGTACGGTGCCAGCAGTGCCAGCGACGGTGCAGTTCACCGGCAGCGAGAACGTCGTAGCGCTCACGTAGTCGATGGGCCAGATGCCGTTGATGCTCGGGGTGGAGTTCGAGCCGCTGACGATGCAGTAGGCACCCGTGGTCATGCCGTGCGTGGGAGTCGTGACGACGGTCGGGTTGGCGAGCGTGTTGGCGGTCGCCGTGAGGCTCGTCATGAGGTTGCCGTAGGAGAGCAGGTTGCCCGCCGTGACGGCGTCGTAGATGCCCCAGCCGACGACAGCGGACCACGCAGCGGTGGTGACCGCCGGGAAGGCGATGATGCTGGAGTTCTGCACGTAGGACGGGGTGCCCGACGTGACCGAGCCGAAGGCGCACGCCTGACGCGCATAGGCGTTGCCGGAAATCTCCGTGAAGGCTGCATCTGTGGGCTGCGCCGAAGCGAGCGCCACGTAGACCGTTGCCGCCGGAGAGATGACAGTGGTGTTCTTGAAGTACCTCGCAAGAATCTCGTTCTGCAAGGCGCTGGACAGCGGACCTGCCATGGTTCCTCCTAGAGCCTCATGATGAAGGCGAGATAGTAGTAGGCGACGGGGAAGTTACTTGCTCCTGCTGTGGTACCGGCAGCGGTGCCGGAGATGGTTCCTGAGTTGAGCGTGTGAGAGTGAGTTCCGTGGGAAGACACACTGATACCGGAAGGGTCGTGTTGGTGGGAACCGGGGTAGTCGGTGGTTCCCGCAATCGAGTGCGTGTGACCACCTGTGGCGTAGACATTGCCACTACCGGTCGTCAGGTTGTTGGTTGCGCTCGGGGTACCAGAAGTGCCCGATGTTGCGTGGTTGTGGTTCCCGCCCAGTCCCGTCAGGCCGCTGAGGGTGTGTTCATTCACCCCAGCGGGGTTGCAGGTGACTCCATCAGCCGAGCCTGACACCCCGCCCGAGAACCCGTGAGTGTGGCCCGCGTTGGTGCCCCCGTAGTTTCCGGGGGCGGTGGCCCCAGCCCCGATGACGAAGCGCTCACGCAGGTCAGGAGTGGTGCCAGTGCCGTCGCAGAGCTGCCAACCGACGGGCAGCGCCGAGAGCGCTCCGCTCCACATGATGATGCCGCCTGCGGGGACGACCCCACCGCCGCCCGATTTGACGGGGGTTGGGCCAACGAAGCCATGTGCTACGCAGATGTCTCCGAAGGTGATGCGCCCACAGTATTGACAGAGGTCATCAGCCACGGCCTATGAACCCGCCTACGTCGATGAACGCGCCAACGCTGGCAATCGAGGACGTGATGCAGAGAGCGGTGTTGCTGGTGAGCTTGATGGGGACTTGCAGGTGGACGTTCCACGACTGACCGATGGCAAGCGCAACCGACCAGACGACGGTGCCGCCGGAGCCGTTGAGCAGCTTCCATGTTGCCGCAGTAGCGCCAGCGGCGATGTTGATGTCGCTGACAGAAATAGCCAGCGGGCTGCCCGGCGCGGCAACTGCTGACTGGTTCGTGAAGAGCGTATCCTGCGAGATGGGGACGTGGAACTCGTTGCTATTCCAATGAGGCTGAGACACGGCACCTCCTTAGCACCCGAACGCCGGAACTTCTCAGCCACGGCAGGGAGCGGTTGTAGTGATTGCCGGGGGGCACCGACGCACCCCCCGGCAAGGGTCACGGGGTCGGCTCAGTAACCAACGACCTGATAGTGGAAGGTGCCGAGGTGGGCATCAACGGTCGAGCCGACCTCCGCGCGCGTCGAGCCGACGAGCAGCTTCATGGCCTTGGTGGAAGCCATGTAAATCGGGACGTATGTGAGCGTGTCATCGAAGGCCGGGACGATGACGTAGAGCACCTTGTTCGGGAACTCGGTCATCGTGAGCAGCTCGCCGCCGGTCGTGTACGAGGTAGAAGGCACGAAGGTGTAGTCGACGATGTGGGCACCGGGCATGCTCTGGATACCAGCACACGCAGCGCCAATCTTCACATCGGTGTTCTTGGTGTTCGAGTTTGCAGCCATGTAGCCTCACCTCCTGAAGATGAGTTGAGGGAGGGGGCCGAAGCCCCCTCCCGATTCATTCAGTCAGTGACTTACTGCCAAGTCAGCAGGGTCATGCAGCCGTGGGCCTTGAGCGGGTCGACGACCTTCATCGTGTACTCGCCCAGAATCCGCATCTTGTAGGCATCCGAGCCGTCCGGAGTGCCGGTGTCGATGCCCCACTCCAGCTTCGTCCAAGGACGGAACGGGACGAGGAAGACCTTGCTCATGTTGAGCACGAACAGGTTGCTCTTGCTGACCAGCGGGTCCGGAACAATCTCAGCGGTGAAGCCGAGGTCGCTCAGGAAGTTGGTCACGTAGCGGCCCCACGTAGCGTCAACGCGCTCGACGCGGACCTTGTCTGCACCGAAGCCAGCGATGACGCGGGCGTTCGAGGGGTGGACGAAAATCTTGTACGGGTCGGTCCTGTCGCCACCGTTGGTGAGGATGTTGGCGAACAGGGTGTTGAGGCCGTACTCGGTGACCGCCGTGGAGGTGTAGTCCACGTTGCCGCCGCTCTGCGCGAGGGCCTGAAGGATGCCCTTGGTCGTGCGGACGTAGGAGTTGCTGCCCTGCATGTCCGTGGTGCCGCCAGCGCCATAGTTCATCGCGCCGTAGAGCATGAACTGGCAGAGGTCGTTCTTCAGCTCAATCATGCGGTTCTCGTACTGAGCCTGCATGTTGTCGGCCGCAATCATCGGACGCCGGGCCATCTCGGTGCCGGTCGCCGTCAGATAGAAGTCGAGGATTGAGGTCTCGTTGTAGGTGATGGAAGTAGCGACGTACTTGTTGACGCTCGGGGACGAGCCTTCCTCCACCGCAGTGAAGATGACCTCGAAGGTGTCGGTCGCGCCATGCACCGTCGAGCCCTGACCGGCGACAGCACCGTTGCGGCCGTAGTCGCGGGTGACGGTCAGCGTGTCGGTCGAGATGGCGGTGACCTGCATAATCTCGTCAACCTTGTAGGTGCCGATGGGGGTGGCCCTAGAAGCGTTGCGGAGCAGGGCACCGACCTTGATGGTCAGGCCCTGACCGGAGGTGAGGACGATACCCGTCGACGAGTTGGAGCCCGCCATCGTCGCGGAAATGGCGGTGATGATGCGGGAGTTGGTGTTGCTCGAAATCCACTCGACCTTAGGCTCGTCAACCTGCGAGCCTAGGGCGATGGAATCCACCATCTGCGACTTCGCGCAGAGCATGGGATGGAGAATCTGGTCGATGGAGCGACCCTCGGTACCGATAGTGCGGTTCCAAGTTGCGGTCGGGATGACAGTGGGCCAAGCCATAATGGGGCCTCCTCGTTCAAGTTGAGTGCGTGCTGAGCTTGCTTGCGAGCCGACTCAGCCTGAACGCCGGAGGCGATTCTACTGACGGAACACTGACCTAAGCTCGCGTAGCATTAGGTAGCGATTCCTCGTCGTTGTATACCTATACGTACAGTATACCACACCTTTTGGAGACTAGCTGAACAGACCGCCCAGCATTTTGTCATCGCCGAACAGGAGCTTGGCGCTGGCGCGGTAGTCGCCCTTCGAGTTGGCGTCGAGCAGCTCCTTCTCCTCGTCGGTGGGGTCGAGGTGACCGCCCACGGGGGTGCCGGTGATGCCCCAAGCCGTGCGCGCCTTGGCAGCCGCTTCCAGTTTGGCCTCTACCTCGAAGCCGTCGATGGTGCTCTGCATGCCCTTGGCCTTCTCGCGCACCATCTCGGCCATGCGGGCCAGCGTGGTCATGTCCTTGATGTCGGCGGACACGGTCTTGAAGAGGTCCTTCTCCAGCGGGCCTGCGTTCGCGAGGAACTTGTCCTTGGCGTTCTGAAGCGTGGTGGTGTCGAACTTCTTCTGCATCGAGTCCATGCGCGCGGTGAGCTTCTTCGCGAGCTTGTCCTCCTTCTCGGCCTCAGCCTCGGCCTCTTCCTCTTCAGCCTCATACGGGGGGGTGGCCTCATCGGGGTTCTCGATGCCAAGCATCGCCCAGATGTCCTGCTCCTGCTCTTCGACCACTGTCTCTTCTTCAGCCATGGTGCTCTCCTAGATGTTCTCGGTGATTTGTCCGCTCGGGGTGGCCCCCTGAGCGAAGGTGTTGTAGGAACTGGCAACGTACTTCGTTTGAGCGTTGAGGGCGTTCGCGAGCTTCTGCCGGAGGATGCCTCCCTGAGTCGGGTCGCCGAGACCGATGGCCGTGGTCTCGTCTGGAGCTTGACCGTTCTGCCAGTCGTAGCTCTGGCGGTCATTCGCATAGGTCTCGACGTGGTGAGTGAAGTCGGTAGTGTTCTGGCCGCTGCGGAAGAACTCATCGGCAGCGTTCGGGGGTGGGGTGATGCCGTTATCGGCGAAGGCTTGATTGAATGCCTGCTGGTACTGCATGTAGCTGGCGGGGTCCGGGGTGCCACCGCCACCGCTGGCGAGTTGACCGGCTGCGAAGGCGTCCCAGTTGCCGTACTGCGACTGGAAGGCACCCGTCTGCCGAATCTGGTTGAACATGTCCTTGGGGCCGGAGTAGTTGCCCGCCAAGTAGGCTGCCTGAATGCTCGCGTCGGGAGTGGAGTCCTGACCGAAGAGGGAGTGCCAGTATTCAGTGAAGCTGGCGGCCTGCGTCTTGCCGGTAGTGGAGCCGGTGTAGGTAGGGTCGTTGGCCTTGATGTAGTTGTCGAAGATGGTGTTGCTGGTGCCGTAGGGCTGCTTCAGAGCCCAAGCGAGAAGGGTGGGAGAGAGCACGGCTTTCGGGTCCCCAAGGAATCCTTTGTACTCCTCCTGCCACCCAGAGATGGCGGCGAGGTACTTGCTCATGGTGGTATCGACATCGGTAGCGCCCGTGGTGCTCTGCTCGCTCACCCAATCGCTGTAACCCGGCTGCGCCGTCTGGAAGTCGGGTCGGGTGGCGACGTGCAGAGCGAAGAAGTCGTCGATGTTCGTTGTGTTGTCGGAGGCGTACTGCTTGCGAAGCGCGGAATCAGGAGTCGCTCCAACGCCGTAGCAGTCATGCCACATCTTGTCGAACTCAAGCCCACGACCGGCTCCGGGTCCCTGCTGCCACTGGTCGGTCTGTGAGAGGTTGTAGAGCAGCTCGGAGCCGGTCCATCCATTGGTGAGTGCCGAGGTGATGAAGTTCTGGTCTACCTTGACGCCGTGCATGTTCGAGTTCCACGTCTCGGTGGCCGCTGCGACCGCAGCCTTATAGGCGGTTATCCACAGCGCTACGGTCGCAGGCTTTGCGCCCTTGTATCCATGTACGAACGCGGTCCAGCCGGGGAAGTTCGCCTGAAAGATGGCGGCCTGCGGCCTCAGGTACTTTCCGAGGAAGTTGTCGATACTGTCGGCAACCGCAGTTGGGTCGCCCTTCCTCATGTAGTCGTCAATGGCCTTCGCCATGTCTTTGTCGCCCTTCCAGCCGTCCTTGAAGTTGGCGGCAAGGAAGTTGTTGAGGAGGAAGGCGCGGTTGCGGGCGTCGGTGGTGAGCATGTACGCCTTGAAGTTGTTGTTGCGCAGCCACTTCGACTTGTCCGCGTCGCTCATCGTGCCCCGGCTGTCGACGAACGCCTGCATCAGCTTTTGGGGACAGTCGCCCGAGCCGTCCTTAGTGTTGCCCTTCCACCACGACTTGATGCGGGCCTTCACGTCGATGATGCTCATGTTGCTCTTGATGCCAGTGTTCGAGCTGGTGTCCCCTGCGTTGGGGTCCACCGAACCGCCCGACTGACCTGCCCCGTAGACATGAACGCTGCCGTTGCCGCTCTGCACCTGAAAGTTCCCAGTGCCCCACGGTGAGGCTGCTACCACAGCGCCGAAGTTCGCTGGCGGCATCCCGCTGGTAAGCGCAGCGCGGATGTGCGTGTAGTCGCTCTGCCTCAGGGTCGCGATGGTGGCGGCGATGCCCTGCTGTAGGGTCTTGTAGTTCTTCACGCCGATGTGGTTGAAGTTCGTCGCTCCGCTGGCCGCCATGGTCGTGTTCAGGGGGTTGAAGGCAGCCTGCGCGCTCGCGTCACCCGCTCCGTGCTCGGCCTGCATCCACGAGACCATGGCGGCGATGTTGTTGGGCGTCGTCTTGAGTCCGAGGCCCTTGAGCACGAGCAGGGCGTAGTTGGCGCGTGTGATGTTCTTCTTGCCCTTGGCGGCCTGAAGCGTTGGAATCGTTGTGTATCCCATGCTGGTTTCCTCCTCTACCTAGTCGGGTCGCACAGATAGCGGAAGACGTTGCCGCCGGTCAGTTTCTCTGCCTCTGCCCACTGTCGTCCGAACATCCCATAACTGGGGTCCTTTGGATTCAGGTACGGCTTCATGTTCGTGTTGGCCCACAGCACTATCTGCTTCCCCTGCGTGGAGCCGACGGTGTACCCGCCCTTGACGAGAGCGGCCTTGCCTTGGTTGGCGATGTTCTGAGCGCGCAGCCATCCCCAAGCGGAAGCGGCTGCGGGCCAGTTGCGCTGAAGGTCGGGTGAGGAAGCGTTCTTGAGCACGAGCATCTGAGCCGCGCTCACGCTGTCGTTTACGATGTGGCTGGTCATCGCGTTCCACTCCGAGTATGTGCCCGTCGTGGCGGCGGAGAAGTGCGGCTTGGTGAGCGCGTTGGAACCCATCCCCAGCAGGTCCGTCGCCGTGGAGGCGAGGTACTTTTGCACCGGACCCTTGATGCCCTTGGCCTTGATGATGTAAGCGGTGCGCTGCGCGAGGTAGGCGGAGTAGGTGCCGGTGACCGTGCTCGTCGGAACCATCGAGTTCGGCAGCACGCGTCGCGCGGAGGAGAAGCTCCCCCAGTCGACGGGGTTCAGGCCCACCACCGTCCCGGTGTGCTGTGCAGACCACATCTTCCCACCACCCGCGTAGATACCGACGTGGCCCGGCTGCGGCCCCCCGCCCGTGTTGAAGAAGACGAGGTCGCCCGACTGGAGTCCCTTCCGGCTCACGGGTCTGCCCGACTGAGACTGCGCCGCCGAACCGCGCGGCAGGGTGATGCCGAACTGCGCGTATACATAGCGCACGAGTCCCGAGCAATCGAAGCCCACGGTGTTCGCGCCCTGCGCGATGCCCAGCGTGGGGCCAGTGGTTGAGCCGCCGCCCCACGAGTAGGGCACGTTCTTGGTCGCCGCTTCCACCCGCGCCAGCAGGGCTGAGGAGCCACCACTCTCGGTCCCCGTGATGGTCGCACCGGGGTTGGCGGAAGCCTTTGCCCTCATCGCGGCAAGGTTTCTGTCGAGCTTGTCTAGGTCGGAGAAGAAGGGCTGCATCGCAGCCTCATCCTGCACCGTCATGTTGAGGCCGAACATCTGCCACTGGTCGGCGGTGAGCGCACTCTTGACCGGCGAGAGAACGGCGCGCAGCATCATGGTGGTATCGGTGGCGCGCACGACGGCGGACTGCTTGAGGTACTCGGCGTAGTAGGGCGACTGAAGCAGGAGGGCGTGACTACCGGATTCTCCGGAGGCGTCGAGCGACATCATCATCTTGAGCTGCGTCGTGGGGATTTTGGCCCCGTAGGGGTCGGCCACGAGGAGCATCGGGTACTTGTAGGAGTTGAGTTCCTTGCCGCCAGCCTTGTTCGGGGTGAGGCCGACAGGAGTGGTCCCGGTGGCTCCCGAGATTTGATACCTCAGAAGACGGTCCATCTCCCCCGGAGAGCCGTCGGGCTTCTTCTGGTTGTTGTCATGGTAGAACTTTGCCTGCGCTGCCATTTGAGACTGCTGGTAGGTCAGGCTGGTGGGTCCGTAGAGGTGCTTGTATTCGAGTGGGTGGGTCGTCTTGTCCATGGGGTGCGCGAGCTGATAGTCCGTGGCCCACTGCGCCATAGCCGCGTTGTACTTCTGCGCAAGGTCGTACCTATCGACCTCATCGAAGCGCTGCTTCATCGCGACCGCCACGGCTGCCGGGGCAAGCTCCTGCTTGAAGATGGCGCGCTCCTCCGGGGTGGCGGCCTGAATACCGACGTGCCCCTTTGTGCTCACCGCCCGCTGACTCGTGAGGCCGATAATCCAGCGATGCTGCGAGAGGTAGGCAAGCTCCACTTCGCCGAGACCCAAGCCATCGTGAGGCTTGAGCTGGTAGTAGGCAGCAACGTCCGTGTAGATGGGGTAGCGCTTGACCACGGCGGCGTGCTCTGCCGGGGTCGTGGCCTGAAGGTCTAGGTACATCGCCGTCTGGAGCTGATTCATGTCGACCTTGACGTTGCGCTTCCCCATCTTGACCGTGATGATGGGAAGCGTCGTCGCCGTGCTGCCGGGGGTGAGGTAGTTGATGATGCCCTTGCCCACCTCGTTGGCCTGCTCGCTTCTGGTGGCCGTGGCGACGTTGATTGCCGCCCCACCACCGGCCATGCCCTGCGCCACGAGGTTGTAGTTGATGGCCCGCGCTCGCGTTCTGTAGATGGATGACGTGCCGGGGAACTGGGAGTCGATGTGCAGCCCGGCGGCGGCACCGTAGGGAGTAAGGTCCCCTCCGTGGCGTGTCAGTCCGGTGATTCCATAGAGCAGCGAGTCCGCCCAGCGCAGGAGAGGCGCACCGGGAGTGTGTCCTCCGTTCATGAGCTTGAAGAAATGCTGCGCCTCGGGGACGCCGACCGCTGAAGCCATCTCCACGATTCCGCCGAGCACCCCCGATACCGGCGGCAGGACTGAGCGACCGGAGTCACTAGTCTGAAGTCCACCGAAGAAGTTCATCGTACCGAAGTTCTGCGAGATGCCCCCCACGATGGGCACCTTGTTAGGGATACGCACGGTCGGAAGCTGGCTGAAGTCGTTCATGATTGCCCCCGTAGTGAAGGGGTGCGTGAGCATCCGCTCTCCCCAGAACCTATAGAACTGGCGGTAGGCGGGGATGAAGAAGCTGAGGTTGCGGAGGTTCTCCTCCAGCAGCGTCTTGCCGCCCACGTAGGAGAGTTCCTTCACCTTCGAGGCGGCGTGGCGACCGGCGCACTCCTCAATCTCCTCGGGGGTGAGCCCACTGTCCAGTAGATAGTTGTAGCGCTCCCCAAAGAAGTGAGTGAAGGTGTCCTCGTTGAGCTCCTGGCTCATTCCGGAGAGCAGTCCCAGTTGCCAGTCAGACGCCCGCCGGAGGAGGTTCCACTTGCTCCCCCCGCTGGCCTCCGGGTTCATCGCGTACTGCACGTTGCCGACAGCATCGCGCACGTTGGAGTTGGCGAGGGCGGAGTCGCTGAGCTTTCCGTTGCGGAGCGCCGCAGCGGTATCTGGCTGACCCTGCCAGTTATGCAGGCGGGTTAGTTCTTGGTTCTCGAAGGACTGAAGCTCAATCTCGGCTAGGGCTCTGCTTGACTCCGAGGTTCCGAGGTGCTCCAGCATGGGGTCGCGGTGCGGCAGCAGTCCGGGGTTGTTCTCGTTTCCGTAGTAGCGCGGGTCGTTGCGGAGGTTGTCGTGGACGACCTTATCCGCTGCGGTCTGAGCGCTGGCCTTCATCTCCCCGGAGGTCAAGCCCTCAGCCTCCGTCGGAGTTCCCTCTGGATGAGCCATGCGCGCGGCAAGCGCCTTGTTCTCCTCGTCGGCGAGGGCGGCGTCGTAGGCTTCTGTCCAGTCGGAGGTAAGTATCGACTTCTCGGATTTGAGTGTCGCCAGCGTGGCTCGCGCTCCGGCGTTGAACTGCTCCGGTGGTCCGTTGGGGCCGACGAAGCTCCACTGACCGGGCTTCTTCTGCAATATCGTGCCCCCGATGTCAGCCTCGTCCTGAGGGTGCATCCGCAGATAGTGAAGCTCCGACTCCACTTGGGCTTGGTAGGCGGGGTCGTCGTACATCGAATCCTTGACTATCGAGAAGGGGTTCACGCCTTCGGCGAGGTTTCTGATTCCCGAGTCGGAGACCATGATGGTGCCAAGGGTCCCGATGCGGCTCAGCCACATCCGCTTGAAGGCGTTGTTGATGTCGTCGAGGTGCAGGGTCCGCTGGATGATTGACCACTCCTGCATCGACTTTCCACCCCGGAAGATAGCCAGCTCCCTGTGGGTTGCTGCGGGGTCGAAGATGTTCCTGAACTGGCCCTCGGAGTGTGCAGTAGGAACGCCGACCTCAGTCATACCCTCCTCGCGGATGCGGGCAGCGCGTGCGGCGTCCTCCGCCTGCAAGGCGTCAGAGCGTTCGAGGAGCTTGTCCTTCAAGGCCCTGAGGTTTGTCTCCAGCGCCGGAGAGAGGCGACCGTTGATGGTGCCCTTGGCAAGCGCCTCGTCGATGCGCCCGAGGTGCTCCGTGACGAGTGGAAGCTCGGCCTCCTGCGCGCGGATTGCCTTCCGGGTGCGGTTGAAGCCCGCCCCCCCAAGACGTAGCGATGTCTCTGGAGCATCGGTACCAGCGCCGTAAGCGACTCGCCCCACAGTGGGGTCGGTGGGCAATTTGTACGCCTTGCGGAAGCGTCCTTGGAACGACTGGAACTCATCCCACGCCGTAGCGTCCGGATTGTCCTTCAGGAAGCGTGCCTTCGCCGGTTGCGACTGGAGTGATTTCCTGATGGTGGCGTCGTATCCGGTCTCCGGGTCCTTGAGCACGTCCATGACGGCTTGGTCGGAGAGGCTCTCAGCCGATGTCTTAGCCGCCAGCACGCGGTCAGCGAAGGCGTAGCACTCAGCCTCGGGCACCTTGGCGACGCGCAATCCCTCCAGCGCCCACTGGTCGGGGTTGTCGGCGATATGCACGGAGTTGTTCTCCATGGGGACGAGGATTTTCTTGACGAGCGAGTTGATGCCCGGATGGTCGAGCATCTTCATTTGCAGGTTCTTGGCGATGTTGCGCGAGGAGAAGTTCATGTCGGGTCCGAACTTGCGCCCCAGCGCCGTCTTCTCTCCGTTGGCGTCCACGAGCAGCGCCCTCACGGCCTCTGGGTCGTTGGTACCCGCGAGCAGGACGGCAGTCTCCTCGTCGACGTTGTACGCCTCGCGTAGGCGCGCAGCAGAAGTTGCGCTCGCCATGATTTCCGTATGACTGGCGATGTTCGCCTTCTCAAGTATGGTCAGGGCGGTGTCGGTCGTGCCGAGAACGCCAACGGCGGCTCCGGCTGCATTCCCCGCCAAGATGGCGAGACCGTTGGTGGCGGCGAAGTTGGCAGACCACGCGAGGAGCGCATGGTCGGCGGGGTTCACGTTCATCCCCCGGAGAAGGGTGTAGACCGGCTGTTGCGTGGAGGTCGTCTTCCACTGCTCCAGCGAGTCGTCAATCATCGAGGTCGCCTGACCGTAGGCGTGGAGTGCGTCTGGGGTCATCCTGTAGAGCTTGGGGTCGATGTTGTCGACGCCCTGCACTGCCTTTCGATAGGAGGCGGGAGTCGTCCCCGTGATGGCGCTCAGGGTGGGACTGTTCTGGGCGAGAATTGCGGCCTGCTGGTGAGCGCTATCAATCGCCGCCCCCGCCACGGCGAAGGAGGCCGCGTGACACAGTTCGGTGTAGGGAACCTGCATCACCTTGCCAAGTGTCGTCTGCCTGTCATTGAGGAAGTGCTCGGTGTTGCCGACGAACCAGCCGGTCCACTTATCGTTCTCTAGGAAGCTGTTGGCCCCGACGATGGCGTGCCCCACGTCCCCAGCAACATGCGCCTCATCGGCGAAGAAGGTGCCAATCTGCTGAGCCAGAGGTCCGCAAGAGTTCCAGACGTGGGCCACGTCATGCAGGTAGCCACCGATTCTTGAGGTCGCCTGCTTCGCCCCCTCTGCGTCTGCCGTCGCCTTCATCTGTGCCGTGAGACCGGCGGGATACTTCGCTGCGTACCACAGCGGGAAGGCCGCTTTCCCCACGTCGTCGGGGCGTGAGCGGAGGGCGGCGTCGTAGACGAAGTTCTTGAAGGCGTCGCTGTTGCGGCCACCGTATTCGTTCGCGAGGACGTTGATGCCGACGTTGGTGAACTGTCCTTGCGTCAGGTCGGCGGTATGAAGGAGGGCTGCTGCTGCGTCCTTATCGCTGTTCCAGACGGCGGGAGCGAGGTTGGCGTCGAAGGAGAGGTTGTTGGCTGCCTGAACGTACCCGGACGGGTCTCCCGGCATGGTCTGGTAGCCGCGTGCCTGCATCCACCTCTGCGTTTCGGTCAGCGAGTCCCCGGTTGCGGAGAGGAGTTCGTTGAGGCTCTTCACCCACGGCGAGTTCGTGTGCATTCCCTGAGAGAGTGCTGGCGGAGGGGTCGAGGGTGACGCCTGCGGATGTACGTGCGCCGTCGCCAAGGCGTTGGGCATCGTATTCGTCTGCTGCATCTGATTGGCGACGTTCCCAGAGACCGCAATCGGAGCATCCCTCGGCGGGGGTGAACCAGCTTTGGCGTCCGCCGTCATCTTGAAGAACTTCTCCCAAGCGTCCTGACCGGGAGGGGCCGTGCTGTTCTTCGCTTCCGGGTCGAGGTCTTGCATTGTGAGACCGGCGGTGAGCAGGTCGTTCATCTGCTGCGGACCCGGAAGGGAGCCGTTGGTGTTCAGGTGGGCGAGGGCGACGTGTTTGACCAGCTCGTCGTCCTGCGTGGCTGGCATGGGGGTCGTGTTCGGGACCCCTGCACCATGAGTCTCAACCGGAGGACCGAGGGCCACACCGGCAGTGCTACTGGCAACGCTTGAGGGAGTCGGGTCACCTGAGGTGGGGAGTCCGGAGTAGGTCATGGCGGTACCGTTGGTGTCCGCGCCTGTGGCTGTCGTGGTACCTGAGGGCTGGGTTGCCACCCCTGCGGCGATGGAACCTCCGGCGCTAAGAACCGAGGCACCCTTGTTCTGTACGTAGCTGTCAAGTACCTTCTGCATCGCCTTTGTCGACTGCGTGACGCCCGACTCGTGGAACGCCTTGTAGTTGATGCCCATGCCCTCCACGGGGACCTTGGTACCGTCTGCTTCCTTGAGGACCACGGTGTCGGGTTGTCCGGCAGCATCCTTGAACCCGGCAAGGAAAGTGCGCGCCTTGTCAATGGCAGCGTTCTGGGGGTGCGTCGTGGTGTCAGTCTTGGTCGACCACGAGAGGCGCTGAAGGTACTGCAAGTCGCTGATAGTGAGCGACTGCCCATTCGATGCCTTGACGACGATTTGCCCGTACTGCTTGAGTGGCGGCGGAGTCCGAGAGGTCGGGTCAGACATCCCCGGATGGACGGACTTGGGGGCGAACTGTCCCGCTGAGGGTCGACTCGCCGGAGGCTGAGGTTTCTTCTTCTTCGGGACCGGCGCGCCGTTCGGCAGGCGTGCCACTACTGCTGCACCTTGAAGAAGGGTGTGTTGGCTTTTGTGTGCGCGGCGAGGGCGTTGTAGCGCTGCGCTGCCACGTCAGCGTAGTAGCGCAGCCACGGACCCGCACCCGGAGCAGACGCCTTGGCCCCGAGGGATTGAGCCGCCTTGAGAGCGAGGGCCTGAGCCGAGAACATATCGAGATGCGCCTGCGGGACTCCGGAAGGAGCCGCTACACCGGGTGCGGCGGCCGGGGGCGCTCCCTGTGGAGGCGCAGCGGGGGCAGTCTGCGAGGTTCCGCGCCGAGGCACTGCCTGCTGGGTCATGGGCGTCGCGGACATCGAACGCTCCATGTTCTCGATAGCCGACTTGTCACCGTACTGCGGCGCTTGGTTGACCGATATGGGGTTTGTGCCGAGGCCCGCCATCACTGACCCAGACCGAGAGCCGCTGCGGTGTCAGGGGTGATGTCAGGCGGCTGTGTTCCATCCGGAGCCGGAGGACCAGAGGGAGCCTCCCCGCCACTCGCGTCGGGAGGAGTCGCGCCAGCAGATGATGGGTCTCCGGAGACCTGAATGGCGTTCTCCGCAGCCGGAGGCGTTCCGACGTTGAACTTGAGGTGCCCGTACAGCTCCGGATACTTCCGCACGGCCTGCGTGATGGTGCCTTGGTCCTGAGGAACCTCGACCCAGACGGTGACGCTCCAGTTGGTGGAAGCGAACGCCTGTGGGTTGCTGACCGGGTCGCCGCCGAACCAGACAGCGCCCTTGAGTTTGGGGATGCTGCGGAAGAACTGCTCCAGCGTGTTCACGAGGTCTGTCGGCGGATGCCCGGTTGCCGGAGCACCCGGAGGAAGGCCAGCGGGACCACCGTCGGGAGCGCCAGCGGGAGAAGGACCTCCGGTGGGAACGACGCCGGTTCCGGGGTCCTGAGGCTGCATGGTCTGCGGACCCGGAGGTGGACCAGTCTCACCCATCGAGCCGCGCTCCAGACCTTGATTCGTCTGCTCCTGCGCGCCGATTGGAGCGCTCGCCGTCATGCCGCTCTGAGCGACCTGATTGGCGGTGGCGATTCCCTGTGCCTTCCAGATGCGGTCGCGATTGATAGCGTCGCGCACGCGCTTCTTGTTGTTGATTTGCGGGAGACCGTCGGCGACAGAGTCCCAATCAAGGAGTTCGTTCTGGTAGAGCTGCATCAGCTCCACCGCGTTTCCCTGCGTGTCCATGTAGTTCTGAGCGTTGAGCGAGACCTCAATCTCAGTCCACATCTCACCATTGACCTGAAACTCTTCCGGCATGGCCTCGATGTAGTAGGTCACCTTTCCGGCGGTGCCGGAGCCTTTCAGTGCCTTGGGTTCGTCGCCGGGGAAGTTGGCCCAGAGCATGAGCATGTACTTGATGACCTGCTTGTAGGCTCCCATGATGATGTCGAGTCGGGTCTGCATCCGCGCGGCGATGGGACCGAGCTGGGCATTGAACCCCTTGCCGGTGATGATGGAACCGCCGCCCTCGGAGCGCAGCACGGCGGGGTTGTCGGAGATGAGGTCGAACCAGTTCTGGAGCGTGGTAGACAGCTCCCAGAAGGAGTTCGGCAGGTCGAGTGGACCGAGTACCCGAGCGTCACCGTTCGGCCCCATGGTCGCCACGCCACCCTGACCGATTGCGAGGTCCGGAGGCACGTTGAGCGGGTCCTTGATGATGATGGTGGGATGAACCATGGCCTGAGCCATCTCGTCGATGAGGCTCATGTGGTAGTTGATTTGCTTGGCGACCGGGATGGCGTCCTTGATGTCTGTGGAGCCGAAAATCATGCCCGGAAGGCCCAGCGCACCGACGCACACGATGGGCACGACTCCGATGGGGTTCTCGACCGGAGGGTGCGCCCACTGCTCGTGGTTGAGGAGCGTGTAGAAGTGCTGCTCGTCAATCATCTGCACGACCTCGATGTCCACCTGACCGATGTAGTCAGGGACGCCCCAGCGAGCCATGATGTCGTCGCCGTTCATGGGCTCCATCCAGACCGCCTGAGACAACTCCAGACCATCGGCGTCGTAGGCGACGGGATAGAAGTCCTGCGGGGTGCGCGTGAAGATGCGCGGCACGCCGTGCTTGATGTCGGGCCACACGCCGATAATCGCCCCGTCCATGGCGGAGACTGACCACGCTACGTCGCGGCAGCGCTTGGGCATGTTGCTGAGGGCAAGCAGTGAGGCGATGACCTGTTCCAGCCGGTCGGCGATATTCTCGCTCCAGTCGGGGTCGGGAGCACCGGGGACCGCACTGGGCGCAGTAACGGCAGGCGGAGCACCGGCAGGAGGGGCAGCAAGTGACTGAGCGGCGGCGTCAGCACCGATAGGAGGAGCGCCCGGAGGTGGAGCGCCAGCACCTAGGGCCAGAGGGGTCGGGGCTCCTGCACCTAGAGCGGGAGCCGCAGCTCCGGGGGCGAACTGAGCGGGCGGCGGGATGACGCGCACGGTCGGGGGAAACGAGAGGTAGGCCACCTTGTTCTCGATGGCGGGCTTGATGAGGTTGATTGGCGTCTGGATGGACTTGTCCTCGTCCCCGTCATGGGGAACGAAGATGGAAGAGAGGGATGCCGTGATACCCGCGAAGAAGCCAAGACGCTTGGTGTTGCGGAGCAGGTTTCCGCTGTACATGAGGAGAATCTCGTTGTACGAGGTGTTTCTCGCTGAGTCACGAGATTTGAGTCGCTGATACAGCTCCTCGACCATCTGGATTCCGTTTGCCCCGCTACCAGTGCTCTTAGCCATTCAGGACCCCCCGCAGTCTCATAGACCTCCGTTATCGTAGTCTGTATAAGTATACCACGACTTTGAGTAATGTACGTTACCTGTACGCTGGGTTCTTCACGAACGTCCCTTTGCCCTTGGGGGTGAACCAAGAGTGGTAGTTGGTGGCATTTCCACGAATCGGAATCTGTGCCAGCCACATGCTCATCACCAAGTCGCATGTGCCCTTTGGATAGAGCAGAAGGTCGGCTAGGAAGGTCTCCGCCTTGGCCTCGTCGGCTGGCGTCTTGTAGGGAATCCTGAAGCGTCCGTTCTGGAACATCTCCCCCATCGCGAACACTCCGGCCTCCGGGTCCGTTTTGTTGGTCCCGGTGTAGGATGGGAGGATGATGTTCTGGTCCCGGTAGGGCTTGATGCGGTCGTTGTCGACAATCCACTTGCCGAAGGCGTTCTTCTCGACTGTACCGACCTTGTAGTGGTACTTGCGGTAAAAACCCTCGATTCCGTACATCTCGTTGCCATCCAGAAGGTGGTCGAGCATCCGGTCGAACTGGTCCTGCACCTTGAGGTAGTCGATGAGGTACAGATTGCGGTCCTCGGCCGTTTTGTCGTATCCTAGCACGCAGTAGGCCGCATAGGCGCTCCAGCGCGTTCTGGAGCCGCTTGCCGGGTCGAATCCGAGGTAGACCTCGCACTTATCGGGAACATCTCCGAAAGAGTGCTCCAAGTCGAGGCATCCGGGGTGCTCAATCGTCTGTCCGTTGATGACCTCGGGTTGACCGCGCACCCACGCCTCGCGGAACGCCATCTCCTCTTCGTTGAAGGCGATGTTCCGGTAGCGCTTGTTGAAGGCGATGGTGCCGAGGGAGGTTCGCGCAGCGTCGAGCGCCGCCGGTTTCATCATCTTGTCACTCAGCGACACGCTGCATTTCTTGTCTTTCCAGCAGTCGAACTTGATGCAGGTGAAAGTCGGGTCCCTCATGAGCATCGCGTAGAAAGCCTCCGGATGGAAGATGGTGCCAACCACGCCGACGCCCCAGTAGCGCGCCGTCTTCGACCACTTGTATCTACGTGGAATCATGACCCTGTCGTGCGAATCTCTCGCCCAAGCGGCCCTTGGGGACGTAAAGGGTCCGATATGGACCCATTCGAGGAACTTTTCGCGCATATCGGGCGTTCTCGCCGTATCTGGGGTCTCGGCGTCGTCGATGTAGACTTGGTCGCTTCTCTTGCCCAGTTCGGCGTGAGAGTTCGTGCCGAAGAACTCGAAGTTCTCGCGCACGTCCCGCCACTGCCTCTGTTCGACAGAGAACGCCTGATTTGCCCACGGGACGCTCTTATCGGTCGGCTCGAAGCGTCCGAAGTCGGCCTCAAGCTTGGGATTCGAGAGTTCACGCCGGATGTTGGTCGAAAAGGAGAACGCCTCGGTCTCGTTCTTTCCAATCATCTGCAAGCGGGCGTTGGGGTTGTCGCAGATGGACATGACCGGCAGGGCGCGGGTGGTGACGATGGTCGTCTTGCCGAACGATGCGGGCCAGAGGATGAGAGCGTTGGGCCTCCCGGCTGCACCGGGGGAGTCGAAGTAGTAGGGGGAGAAGCCGGGCTTCCCGGCGTGCTGAATCCAGCCGTTCTCGAACATCCACTCCATGTCGTTCTCGTCGAGGAACTTGTCCACTTGCTTCTGCGAGCGGAAGCGACCGCGCAGGGTCTTCATCGAGAAGTCCTGATAGGGGTCGAGTTCGAGGTCGAGGTAGTGCTTACAGAAGAGCACCTCGGCTTGGTCTGATTCCAGCAGCATGTACTTGTACATCTGCTCGTCGTCCATGTTCCGCAGTGCTACGTCTGGGTCACTACTCCGTGGGAGCGCCGTCAATCCTTGGGCTCAAAACAGTGGCAGAAGCCGTCCTTGGGAACGAAGATGTCCGAGATGCTGCAAATGGTGTCAGTGGTAGCGACCTGCTGGCCGGACGCCACCTCTACGAACACCTGTTCTTGCATTATGAAGAGACAGTCGCCGCAGTTGCCGATGATTTCCCGCTTACTCATTGTCAGCGCCCTTGTGAGCACGTTCGAGGTCCTCGATGCGCGAACGTTCGCGGTCGAGGCTGTCCTTGTAGCCGTCAATCAGCTTCTTGCGCTGCAACGGGTCGTTGATGCCGTCGAGGAGTTCATCGCTCCGGTTGGGTGTGTCTGAGCCGAGTTTGTTGAGGGTGATACCAGCATCGAGGATGAGCTTGACAATCTTGATGTGGTCGGCGAGGGAGATTTGGTGCGGGGCGTACTGGACCCTCTCATAGAGGGCGCGGAGTGACTCGCCGCCGACCTGCTGCCAGAGCAGATGTTCGTTGTCCTTGCGGAACATGGGGTCGGTGCGGCGGATGCGGAAGAGTTCGACCATCTCCCAGAAGTAGTCATCCTCGCCGAGGAACTTGTTGAACATCTCCACACTGGAGCCACGATACCCGGCGCGGCGCATGACCTCCGCCTTGTTCGGGACAACGACTCCATCATCGTCGAACTGGCGGCGAGTGCCGGGAGCGTAGACCCACTCACCGGCCTCCATGGCGACGTAGGCCATCGCGGCCATCTCTGTCCCCATCTTCTTCTTTTCGCGCTTCAGCGCTGTGGGCTTCCCAACCTCACGCTTGCTCGGCACCGGGAAGTCGTCTGAGGAAAACTTGTCCATGTACCCTTAGTATAGCATACTTCTGAACGTATCAGTCTCAACGGATTTTCCTTGAACGTAAATCAGAGTATGCTATACTGAAAGTGAAGGGAACATTTCTTCATCCGTAAAGAGAAATGCTCTTGCTCTTATAGCCTTGTATCCTACGGAAGGTAAGTATGTCCTATGGTAAGAAAGTTCTTCTTTGCATGTTCTTGGTTCTCATTGGGTCTCTTCTCACCACTTCTTCTGCTTTTGCTTTTGCGCCCGCGCACACTCAAACGGTCGGCCCCCGCGCTGCCCATCGGGCCGTTGTCAGAGCAGAGGCAGCGCTCCGCGAGGCTCGCCATGTCGAAAGTGCGACTCGGTACTACTCAAAGTGCGACTACTCCGCCTTCGCTGGACGCCACGTTGAACCAGCCGCAGTGGGACGCTGGGTTTTCCTTGCTCGTTCCGCAGGCTGGCAGTGGCCGCAAATCGACATGCTCATGCACATCATCGCCAGAGAGTCATCGGGCTCAAGAACGGCGAAGAACCCAAGTAGCACAGCGAGCGGTCTCCTACAGGAACTCTCGATGCACTGGGCGGGGAAGTTTGACCCGTTTGACGCATACCTGAACCTCCGCAAGGGCTGGCAGCTCTACTGTGAGGCGGGGTGGTCCCCGTGGGCGCTGTGACGCAGGATGAGTACAAGGACGCCATGGGCCTCGTCACCCTCTACGCCCGCAAGTACGCCAAGACGCCCCTTGGTCGGGAGGATGCCGTCGGCGTCGGCAATCTCGCAGTTGCCGAGATGGGTGCCAAGTTCGACCGCACGCGGGGTATTCCGTTCACCGCCGCTTGCGCCTGCCACGTCACGTGGGCGATGACCGACGCTTCTCGAAACGTCCGGGGGAAGAAAGACCACCTCGGCATGGAGGAGCCGATGGCCGACGAGAAGCTCGCCCATCACGCCGCCCCCAACCACTCGTCCACCACGGACATCATGAAAGCCGTCAGCAACCTCACCACTAGCGACCAGCGCGTCGTCGTCCTCATGATGGCCGGTCACAGTCAGGTCCACATCGCCGAGGCGGCTGGGGTCACTGAGGGCCGCATCAGTCAGCGTCTTCGTCGCATCCGTAAGGAACTCTGGAGGTTCGCGTGATTCTCATGGCCGCACCCGGTGAGCCCGTCAACCCCGTCAACATCCCCTACGCCATGCAGCGCATCCTGTTGCGGTCAGGTCTCAACGACGCTTGGGACGCACTCGACCACATCCTCGGTGACGAGTCCCTGGTGAGCCGAATCGACATGATGGTGGGCGAACGTCACGAGGCGGGCTACCAACAGTACGGCAGCGAGATGTACCAGTGGCCCCCCGCCAAGCGCATTGAGAACGTCCTAGAAGAACTTGCGGACGCCATCACCTACCTCACCTCAGGGGACATCGAGTAATGGGGGTCTGCGTGCTCTATCTGCTCTGCGCCATAGGGGTCGTACTCATCCTCGCCCACCACGACCAAGGTGTTCACTAGGTGTTCACTGCTCCTTCCGAATGGGGCGCTAGGCACGAACGTGCCCCCGGAGATTAGCCTCGAATCTCTAGTGTAGCTCAAGGGGCTCAAGCGCTCGCTCTCCGGCGAGAGCTTCTTCATGAACACGTTTACGGCGCCGCCGACGGGCGGGGATGCAGGGAAAAGGCAGGTATTTGAGAATCTCAAGGTGTCGCCTCAGGTGTCCACTGCTGGTTCATGCGCTCAAAAGCCTCGTCCCTCATCGTCGGGATGACGGCTGCGTAGGTGGACAGCGTCGTCGTCAGAAACTTGTGCCCGAGGTACTCCTGAACGAGTTTCGGGGATACACCCGCCGCAATCAGCATCGTCGCGTAGGAGTGTCGCAGGGCGTGGAAGTTGCACTCCGTACCGACGCGCACGTTGACCTCGTGGAAGCCCCTCCAGAGTCCCGAGGTGGTCAGCGGCACCAAGAGGTCACCGCCCGCTCCCCGTGGCCCCAAGTAGTGCCGCGTGATGTCCAGCAGTGGAACACGGCGTTCCGAACCGTACTTGCAGGGAACGCGCTGGCTGTGCCACATCTGACTGCTGATGTTCAGCTCGACCTCCCCCACGTCCATCCAGCGTATCCCCAGCACCTCGCTGAAACGCAGGCCCGCAGTACCGGCGAGGGCGATGGCACGGCGCACCCCGCCAGTGCTCTCCGTGATGAGCTTTAGCACCTGCTCGCGCGTCGGTGGTTGCGCGTCGAGGTTACGCACCCGAGGAACGTCAACGCTCGCCAGAGGACTCTTATCGAGGACCTCCTTCTTCCGCGCGGCGGTGAGGGACGAAGCGATGTTGAAGTGCAGGTTGCGGACGGTGCCGGGGGCGAGCGACTTGCGCTTCTCCGTGTAGTAGTCGGCGAAGATGGTCGGGGTCAACTCGCTCATCTTCAGGTGCCCGAGGTCGGGCTTCAGGTGATTCTTGACGCTGGATTCGTAGTTGAGTTTCGTGGACGGGGCCACATCGAGCGACTCGACCCACATGTCGAGCCAGTCGGCGAAAAGCATGTCCTTGGAGTGCCCGTCCTTGGAGACCGTCCGCTTACACCACTCGTAAGCCGAGAACTCGTCGTCGAAGACGCGCTTCATGCGCCGGGGCACGCGCCTGCCGTCGACCATCTCGGAACCAAAGTAGATTTTGGCCTCGTACCTGCTTCCCACCCTTGCGACGTTGTAGCCCATGTTCCTCCTATATGGTGTGTGGTATACTAGGGTAGTCATGACACGAACGAAAGGACACCCTATGGCTGCGACCCCGAAGAAGGCGAACCCCTTCGCGAAGAAGGCGGCTGGCAAGAAGACCGCCAAGTGCCCCAAGTGTGGCGCTTCGGTGCCCTGCTGATGGCCTACCCCGAGAACCCATCAAGCACCACCCCCGCCCCCAGCGTCACCGTCTTCGGTGGCAAGTGGGCCACCCCCACCAAGGGCGGCCACAAGGAGATTGACGGCTTCGGCGGCAAGTGGGCCGACGCAGGCGACGGTTGCGACGACGGTCACCCCGCCGGTTTCCCGGATGGCGACGTGGGCGCTCCCGCCAAACCCGGCCCCATCTTCGGTGGTCCGCCGGAGTTCTTCAAGCTCGATGCCAAGAACTCGGTCCTGCCCTCGAACGCTCCGATGCCGGGCCTCGACAACGTGTCGAGCAACGTCCCTGCCGGTAACCCCTCAGATGGCTAGGGTCCGTGGTCCCATCAAGCCGGGCTTCCCTCGTAGCGGTGCGGTTGCCGCCCCGGTCAAGCATGGTCTCGGGGAACTCGTCCCCCCGGCCAGCTCCGTCAACCCCATCGCCCCTGCCATCGCCGCTCACCCAGATGTGAATATCCATCCTTCGCAGCTTGGGCAGGCTCACGGCATGTTCCCGCAGACTCAGGGACTCGGCGACCTGACCCCCCTACCTCCGGGCTCCGGAGCCTGACGTACAGCCCTCTGGGGACGTTTTGGCCCTTCAGGCAGGTACCCCCTGCTTGGAGGGCTTTTTGCTGCCCCTGAGCCTCCCTGTGCGGAGACCGTCCTCAGTCAGTGACAGCTCCCTCGCCTTGGCCTTCGCTATAGCCGCGTAGGGACTGTTGACTCGCGCCGAGCAGCTCTGACCGCAGTAGCGATTCCCCGCCTTGACCTGCCTCACGGTGAGGAAGTTTCCACACCCTTCCCGCGCGCACCTCTGGTCGGACTTTGGAGAATCGAGTACCACCGACCGAGCCTTACCGGCACGAGAACGACCAGCGCAACTGAGACCGCAGAAGCGACCCCCACTCTCCACCTGCTTGACGGTGAGTTTATTGAAGCACCCCTCACGAGCGCAGTACACGTCACTCAGTTCCTCCTCGCTCTTGGGGGTAGGTTCCGACAGGTCGTTCGTCGTCATCGCCGCGATATCCTGCCGGGCATCCTCGTAGCGCTCTGCGTGGGACTCCTCGAGCACGATGGCTGGCTGCTGCATCCCCGTGAGGAGCCTCAGTGCCTCTGCCACCTCTTCCGGTGAGCCCGATACCCGAATCCGAACTTCTGTCACGGGTCCTCCTAAGAAAAAAATATTTTCTGAGTACCCGCTCTTGAGGTACTCCCTAGTTCCAGTCAAGCACCCCCCCCGCCGGAAAGCAATAGCAGGAAGATAGTAGAGTCTGCCTCGCTGTGGCTCCCTTGAATGTCCACAATGCCAGCGCTGCCACGTAGTTATAACACCCCACCTAAGCAATAGTTAGTATGCTAACCATTAGCACGCTAACTACTCTCCTCGGGAGTCTCGGGAGAGAGATAGTTAGACTGTCTAACAGTTTGGCATCCGTACCTTCCGAATAACAAGGGACTTCTGCTAGCCTTCTCCCCTACTCCCGTGCTTGGCAATGCGGGTGGTAAGGATGGGGGCGCCACGGGCAATCGTTGTCTATGCAATCGTTGTCTATGCAATCGTGCATCCTAGCACGTCGCAGCATGAGGGTTGTGAGGGTTTCGACACTCAAACGTCTAAACCGATTCTAGCCTTTTCGGAATGTGCCGATTTGCAGGTACTTTGCAATCAGGCTGTCCCCATCCCTCCCGTAACTTAGTGGTCGCTTACTTGCCTGCAAATGGGCACTTTTTGCCCCCAATGTTCGATTATGTTCGGTGTCTCAAATCGCCTCTAAATACGTAGGATTCCTACATCAAACTCCCCTAAGAAGGCCATTTAGCCTGCCGTTTAGCTAACCAACCAATGTTCGGTCCTGTGCGTGTATGTTCGAGTCTGAGCGTTTCCCCTACGCGCGCGTGACGGCCGCGCGTCTGAGTGTGCTTTCTAGCAGCCTAGCCGCCAGAAAGATTGTCAGATTCGGAAAAACACCTGCAAATCGGCACTATTTGGAATGTAGGATTCGGAAAAAGCCCTGCAAATCGGCACTATTTGAACCGTGTTGACTCCTGTTGACGGAAGGTATTGACTATCGGTGCAAGGTCAAATCGGACTAAAGGGGTCGCCATTAGCTAAGCACGTTCAGCACAAGGGACGACAGTCCCCGATTGCGTTTCAATCGGTCCCGTCTCTCGAATCGGCCTTCTCCCCAGAGGTCCACCATATTGGGGCCAATCCGCTAGGCCACATAGGATGAATGTGGCGCGAAGGTGCTAAGCCTTCCGGCCTGCCGAACGGCAGGCTCACAGAATGGCCGAAGAAGAACTACGTACACGATTCGAGCCCCAGCCTAGCAAGCTAGGAACCCTCAGACGTGTACGTGGCCGTGTGGGATAGGCTCACACGGCTATGCGCCGTCTGCCGAGAATGGCTACTATATCGGCAGGCACAAACAAACGGAACCGGAAGGTGACGCCCGAATGGGACGCTAGGCTGCAATGCCTAGCCTGAATGAGAGTCGAATCCCAAACTGTAGGAGGACTGCTACCATGGACGATATGGCATTCGAAGCTAAGAGGATAGGCGCGAAGATTATCGCGCACTACACACCGCGCCACGATAACACCTGTCGCGTGCTTGCTGAGATTCACGGTAACGTACAGCCATTCGTCGTCTACGTCTGGACGGGTACCATCTTCATCTGGGGACACTACTTCGCCACGCTCGACGAAGCGCGCGCCGACTTCGCGCGAATGACAGTTGTGATGGACGCCAAGCTGGCGGCCGAACAGGCCGCGCGGCCGCGAATCAAGATGGGCGACACGTTCCTTCACGCTACCTTCGCCGAACTGGCTGAGGGTTGCGACTTGACCGAATCGGACGATTTGCTCGACTCTGCCGACTGAACAGGCTACTCCACAGGTTAGCAGCCTGAATGTCCACTCACCCGATACAGATTGGAGTTACCTAAAATGTTTGGCGATACTCCCCCCAGCGCGGCCGATTTGCGGACTCTCGGATTCGATTTCTCCCGCACGTTCGGTGTGGAACTGGAGTTTTACTCGAATGACTACTCTCGCGACGAGATGGCGGCGAATCTCTCCCAGTCCACCGGACTCGACATCACGTCCCTCGAATACCACGATGCGCATAACGACTCCATGGGCTGGAAAATCGTGAGCGATGGTAGTCTCGACGACTCAGAATACCGAGACGACGACGGAGAGTACGACTGCGATAACTGCGAGATGAACAGTTCGCGGTGCGACAATGATTGCTCGGAACACTGCGAGCCGAACGAATCATACTCCACCCGTCACGGGATGGAACTGGTCACGCCGGGCAACGCCGACGCTTTGCGCGGAACGGCCGGTATCGCGGACCTCTGGAACGTCTGCAAAGCGCTCAACCGGACGTATCCCGAGGTCGATTCCACCTGCGGGTTGCACGTCCACAGCGCGGCTGGCGACTTCAAGCTTCCGCAGTTCCAGCAGCTTGCTCGCCTGTACCTGAAGTACGAGGACACACTCGACGGGCTCATCCTGCCAGCGCGGCGCAACGGCGGCAACTGCCACGTCCGCAGTCTCACCGACGGCTACACTGGAACGGCGCACGAGATTGTCGCGAGAATCGACAGCGCGGATAGCCTGTACGATATCTGCCGGAACTGGCGCGACCGCTACACGACTCTCAACCTGTATTCCTACGAGCAGCACGGGACGGCTGAGATTCGCCAGCATGAAGGAACGACCGATTTCGAGCGGATTCTTTGCTGGCTCATCCTCACTCAACGTATCCTGAACGCGAGCTTCGGTGAGCCCTTGACGGCCGCCGACTTCGCCGACGACACCCTGCCGAGCCTTCCCGCCTTGATGGATGCACTACAGGCACCGCTCCAGCTGCGCTCATACTGGCAGACCATTGGCGATGACTACGCCGAGCAATACCGGCGCGACCTTGCGCGCCGCGAAGAGGTACGGATTCAGCAGGCCGAGTACGAGGCTCGCCGCCAAGCCCGCATGCGTGAGGATGAGCGAGTCCAGCGCTTGGCTCGCCGCGAGTTTGCCATCGTCCGCCAAGCAGTCGCGGACGAAACGCCCCCGAGCTTCGCGCCGATGCCGGTGCGCTACCCTGACCGTTTCCGCCTCGCCGAGTCGGTCGAGGCGATGACGTATAACGAAATTAACGCCGAGCGCATCGCCGAAAACGCTCGCTTGGACGCCGAGCGTAACGCGGCCCGCGTCATTCGCGCGGCCGAAGATAGGAACTGGCGGCACGTCGCCAGAGTCGAGCGCCGCGAGCGTGCGCTTTGTGGCGCAGCATGACACTAGGAGAGTGACGCATGAAAATCCACACGCGAGATGACGTGACCTTCACCGGCACGCCCGAGCAAGTCGTCGGTTTCCTCTGGAAAACGGCGTTCCTGCGGAACACAAGCCCGCCCAAGTACATGCGAGCCGTCGCGCGCCGAGTCAAGCTCGCGAGCGGCAAGCGCCCGCGCACTGACACCGCCGCGCATTTCCTCGCGGACCTCGCGGAGGCAGGCGTCATAACGATACTGGAGGTCGACGATGGGGCGACGCAATAGGCGTGACTACTGGCAGAAAATCGACTGGCCGAAGTACCTCGCGACGCTCGAGGCCGAGTACGCGACGCACTCCCGCCTGTACCTCGGGTACGGCTCAAATCTGAACGTCCTACAGATGCAGGCGCGGTGTCCCACCAGCCTTCCGGTCGGGAAGTTCAGGCTGAGGAATCACAAGCTCGTCTTTTCCTCGGTACTCACTGTCGAGAAGTGCAAGGGCTCAAGCGTACCTGCTGCACTCTGGCGCGTAGCTCCGCAGGATATCGCGTCGCTCGACTCCTACGAGGGCTACCCGCACCTCTACGACAAACAGACCTGCCGCGCGTGGGTGGGAGGCAAGCCCGAAACTGCCTTCTACTACACGCTAAACGAGCCCTACGCGGTCGAGCCCCCGTGCATATCCTACTATGAAACGTGCGCCGAGGGGTACGCCGAGTTCGGGCTCGACCTAAGCGTACTCGACGCAGCGGTCGCCGAGGCCAAGGTCGCCGAGCGCGAGGCCGAGGGCACTATCGAACAGTGCGGGGCCTGCATGGAGCACGGCACGCGCGGCGCGATGGAGTATACCCGGAGCTTCGGCTACCTCTGCCCGCCTTGCGCGAAGATGCTCGGCTACGACTGGAGCTACGACAGCGACCGCCCGGCCTACGACTACGACGACACCACCGGGTCGAGCCACCGCATCAGCGACGACTATGACCTCATGCGCGAGCTTGACTGGACCCGCGACGAATCGCGGGACGTGTGGGACGGAACCAATCTGACACTCTAGGGGGCATCATGAACCACGCACCTATCGGCTACGTCTACGAGGCCGACGTACACTGTCCGGGCTGCGCCTTCGCGAGATTCGGCCTCATGCGCGACGACCCCGACACACTGGACGCGGAGGGAAACCCCATCGGCGTCATCGCGCCGTGGGACGAGACCCCCTCCGAGGGCGAGGTCTGCGGCACCTGCGGCGACGAGATATCCGAGCCTTGGTGGGCTGCACTATGAGCGACCACACCGGCATCGACTGCCCGCCGAACTATCACGAGCTGCTGCGCTACTTCGCGCAGCTCGCCGAGGAGAACGCACCAGTGGACGGACTCTGCATCGGCGTCGCCATCATGGGCGGCGACGGAGGGGTATACGCCCTGCTCCGCACGGAGCTGGGCACCGTGCTCACCAGCAACGAGAAGGGCCAGTGGACCGCTGGCCTGCGCGGACACTTGGCCGAGGTCCAGTGGCCGAACGTGCGCGACAACGCCTATGCCTACGCCGAGATGCGCGGGCTCGACCTCGAAACCCACGTCGCGGGGGAAGCATGAAGCTCATGACTAAGGAACTGGAGCGCAAGCTCCCCAAGCTCTACACGCAGGAAAGCAAGGAACTCGAAGCGCTGGTCATCATCCACTACTTCAACCCCGGCGGCATGGGCGACTGGTACATCACCGAGGGCGAGCGCGTGGACACAGTGGAGATGGACAACGACCTCCTCTTCTTCGGCCTCTGCTGCTTGTTCGAGGACGAGCTGGGCAACGTCTGCCTGAGCCAGCTCGAAGCCATCAAGTCGCCGCCCTTCGGGCTCGGCGTCGAGCGCGACCTGTACTGGACCCCGAAGACGCTGAGCGCCGTGATGGAGAGCAGGGCCGCACGATGATGAAGGACGAGGGCGAGCTTGCGAACCTCTGCGCCCGACTTGAAATGGCGCTGTGCGAGCTGGCGGAGGGTGCCGACCTGATGACGCGAGACATCCTCTACCTCGCCAAGACGGGGCCAGTGACGGTGGAGAGGCTGAGGAAGTACGTCGAGCGGCAGGACGCCGAGGCCACGCGATGAAGACGGAAGAGGAAGAGCTGGCGAAGCGCCGTGACAACTTCGAATATGCGCTTGCCCAGCTGGCCGAGTGCGCTGGCCTGATGAGAAAAGAGATGCTCCAGCTCGCCTTGAGCGGCCCCATCACGTCTGACGTGCTGAGGGGGCTATCGGCTGGTGCGATTAGCCGCCGGGAGGGCTGAACGCAACCTCGTGCTTGACTAACCTACTCTACGCCATATAGAGTAGCCCTACAGACGCAGAGAGGGCGGGAGTTAGCAGCTCCCGCCCTCGTGTGTCCACCCACCCAAGAGCAGACATCTACATCATACACCCACCCAAGGGAGACCACCATGAAGCGTGTCCTCGTCACCGTAGCCGTGCTCGTCGCAGCCGCCCTGTGCCTGCGCGTGGCCGGTCCCTACATCCCCTCCATCTGGCTCACCGCCGCGTGCCTCGTGGGCCTGCCTTTCCTCCTCGGTGCCGTGCTCTGCGGCTGGGTCATCGCATGAGGTCCGCGACGCTGCCCATTGACATCAACTTCTCGTTTGGCGAGTCCGAGCGTGCCGAGCGCCTCTGCCCCGAGTGCGGGGCCAGCTTCTCGACGCAGTCCATGCCCTCGCATCAACAGGGCTGGGGTCCTGAGGACCAAGTCGTCGAGTGCAACCAGTGTGGCACCATCTACGGTCACGCCGTGACCGTAGGGCACTTCGATACGAAATGGATGGGATGACCATGCCGCAGACCCCCTTCGACAGAGAGCACGTCAGCGCTACCGTCGCCGCGACCGGAGACGAGGTCCTGATGCGGTGTGAGTCGGTCTACAGCATCGCCTCACCCATCACGGACGGTCGCATTATGAACGTGACCACGTTCGTCGCCGCCCGCGACCTGAGGGACCTCATCGAGGTGCTGGAGCTGGCCGAGACTGAGGTCTGCGCCCGCGAGGTCGCCGACGCGCTCACGTTCTACGCCGACTCCGAGCTGGTCTCCAACCCGGCGGAGGAGGTCGCATGAGTGAGGGTAAGGCCGAGGAGCCTATCAACGTCTGCCCGAGCCGTGACTGGTACTACTGCCAAGACTGCAAGGGCCACAACAAGTGCGACCAAGAGCCCGACTACCCAACAGGAAACGAGGCGGAGTGATGGCTGATACACCGGCCTTTAGCAAGCGCGACGACCACTTCTTCAAGGATATGGCATCGCCCACCGAGCGCTTCGCCTACGTCCTCTTCTGCGAGTCCGAGGAGGCGCGCTACAAGGCGATGAAGGAGGAGGCCCTTCTGGCTGCTCTCGACCTCGCCGAGCTGGACGTGGGTCCCGAGGGAATCTACGCGGACGGCGCAGCATGAAGACGTGCGTCGAGTGCAAGGACGACGCCTGCGCCAACCGGGGGAGCCTGTTCGCATCCTCTTGCGAGGACTTCACGGGTGCCCCGGTACATGAGGTCAACGTCCCGTGGTGCCCCACGCTGGAGGACTACAACATGCTCCGCGCCCGCTACAATGACAGCATCCACCGCGAGACCATCCTGCGTGACCGCGTGACGCACTTCGAGCAGGCCGTCGCAGGAGTGGTCCGCTGGGCGAGCGAGGAGGCCGGGGATGAGTAGCTTCGAGGAACTTCGCGACCAGTGGATACACGACCATGTGCCGTCAGCCACTCTCAGCCTGCACTATGTCTTCGAGGCAGCTGAGAACCGCATCGCCGCGCTCGAAGCCGAGGCACTACAGCAGACGGAGTGCGCCCACAAGGCACTCAAGCAGTGCGACCGCGCCGAAAAAAAGCTCGACTCCATGAAGATAATGGAGCGCCATGCAGAC
>Ga0118677_10000662_pt1 | contig 74961 bp, 64 predicted proteins | sample AliMusrvi5mmetaG_FD_86154 | JGI IMG/M metagenome (GOLD analysis project Ga0118677, IMG submission 86154) | reverse complement strand
CTTCCTGCCCGTTCACACATAAGGTTGTACTGTAGCCTTTTGCGTCAAGATAGTTCTTAAGGATATTCCCCAGGTTGCGATCATCTTCGGCCAGTAAAACATTAACACTTCCTTTTTCCATGCTTTCAGTTTTTTACTCTTTATATTTAAACGGAAAAAACACTTTAAACTTGCTCCCTTTGTTAACTTCACTTTCAATACTTATCTTTCCGTGATGTTCTGCCACTATCGCCTTCACATAGCTTAAGCCAAGCCCGAAGCCCCTCACATCCTGTATATTCCCTGTCGGGACACGGTAAAGCTTGTCGAAAATCTTTTTCTGCTCCGATTTACTTATGCCGATCCCGTTATCCTCTATGGTAATCTGCATCCCGTTCCCCGTATTCTCGGTGCTGATCCGTATCATCGGTTTTTTCGGGGAATATTTATTCGCATTGTCAAGCAGGTTGTATACCAGGTTGGTCACGTGTACCTTATCGCCTTCAATCCTGGGATTCGAAGCATAAAAGCTTTTGATGATGACTCCGTCCTTGATCTCCACCTGTATCCTGATGTTCTTTACCACATCATGAATGATATCATGGATGTTGATGAGCTCGCGTTTCATTTTCAGCTCCCCCGAGTCGATCACTGCGGTTTGAAGTATCTTCTCTGCCATGCCCGCAAGCCTTTTGTTTTCTTCCTGAATCATGTTGACGTACGACGACGCCAGCTCGGGCGATCGGGCAACATCACTGTCGCTCATTGCCTCGCAGGCCAGGGAGATCGTTGCTATGGGGGTCTTGAACTCATGGGTCATGTTGTTGATGAAATCATTCTTCATCTCCGACAATCGCTTCTGCCTGAAAACTGTCGCAATGGTGTAAGTGAACGAATAAACGATCACAATGATAAGCACAAGGGAAATCAGCAGCATACCCCATAATTCGGTCAGGAGGAACCTCTGCTCATTCGGGAAAGAGATCAGGAGGTATTCGGGAGGGGTGAAAATATCGCTTTGAAACAAAGGAAATGCATACCCGTTTTCAAATAACTCCTTCCTGTAATTGGGCGATTTCTCGACAAGATAGGCTTCGTTCTCGGGTTTATAAATGCCGAATTCAAAACGGGTATCTATTCCTCTCAGGTTTAGTTCCCTGGAAATAAGGGAGTCCAGGATGTTCTTGTTCAGGAATTCGTCATAAGGCAGATGCGGGTTGATGTTGAGCAAGCCCTCTGGTTTTGATTTTTCAATCGAACGCCGTTTCTCAAGCAACTCTACTTTCGATACAACCTTCGTGATGGCCTCATTAACGCTGCGTCGGAAATTGGCTTCCTTCACCGATGAGGCGTTCCTGATCCAGTAGATCTGTATCCCCATCAACCCACCGAGGGCAATAGACATCACAACGATGGTGAAAATGATAAACCGCCTGTTCATTCTACAAAAGTAAGCGAAAAAGCCGAGTTACAGTTTTAACACTTTTTAACGTATATTAATAATCCTTAACATTTTCGTATCACAGGCTGGCGTATATTTGTGACATAATTGCTGGGCAGAGAAGAACCAAGAAAACTTTTATGCGGCAGTAATGTGTGCAAGTTAAGTGAGACAACGTTTTGTTTATTGATTAAATCCCGGACCGGTTCCGGGATTTTTTTTGTTTTAATGTATCTGGATGAGGGAGCTCATTATAAAAGCGAAATTATCGTAAGCGAAGCATATTGCAAAAGCTGCATCAGGTAATTAAAGAGAAGCATATCACACAAGCCGCATTTAAGTGAGAGCGAAAGCAGCGATGTAACGTGCACGCGACAGATGCAGCTGAATTATACGCTGAGCCGCCTCACCACCTTCTCTATCACCTCAGGATAGTACCTGTACTCCAGCTCATGAATCCTTGCAGCCAGGCTCTCGGGAGTGTCACCCGGCATCACTGGGCAACGGGCCTGGAAAATAATATCGCCTTCATCATACTTTTCATTGACATAATGTATGCTGATGCCCGATTCAGGTTCACCAGCCTCCATCACCGCTTTGTGGACCTTGCCGCCATACATTCCTTTTCCGCCGTATTTGGGAAGCAATGCAGGGTGAATATTGATGATCCTGCCAGGATACATCCCGAGAAGGGAAGAAGGGAGAAGCCATAAAAAGCCGGCAAGGACTATAAAGGATATATCATTTTTAATGAGCAGGTCGGCCGTCTCATTCGTTTCGTAAAATGTTTTCCGGCTGAATACATGAGAAGGGATCCTCAGATGCAAGGCCCTGGTCAGAACATATGCTTCGGGATTGTTGCTTATAATAAGCCTGACCCGGATGAGGGGATGGTTTGAGAAATATTCGGATATCCTCTGGGCATTGGTCCCGCTTCCTGAAGCCAGAATTGCTATATTTACCATGATTTTCAGTTTCAGAAACAAAAGTACTAAACCCTGATGGTTTACTAAAACCTAACCTTTATTATATAAATGGCTGAAAGTTAATTTTTAAGGCTACCTAACAATAGCCAAATGGTACTGATAATCAACAAGTTGATTTTTGGAAATGTTAAAAAATCTTAAAATTCTTTGGCGGCTACATGGAAATTACTTCCTTTGCACTCCTTTAACCAAAAAAAATAGATAAACATGTCTGACATTGCAGCAAAAGTTAAAGCTATCATTGTTGATAAGCTTGGTGTTGATGAAAGCGAAGTTACGCCCGAAGCAAGTTTTACAAATGATCTGGGTGCCGATTCACTCGATACCGTTGAGCTGATCATGGAATTTGAAAAGGAATTCGATATCGCTATCCCTGACGATCAGGCTGAGAAGATCAGTACTGTCGGTGAAGCAATTGCTTATATCGAAAACAACACCAAGTAAGGATCTTTACTCCTTTCTTTTATGAAGAACATTGCCCCTCTGACAGGGGGTTCTCCTTTGACAGAAGTATTTTTAACCATTAATTAAAAAGCTTTGAGACGAGTTGTTATAACTGGCCTTGGTGCGATTACTCCCTTGGGTAATACCGTGGCGGAGTATTGGGATAATTTGGTCAAAGGAGTAAGTGGCGCAGGGCCGATCACCCGGTTTGACACCTCCAAATTCAAGACGCGTTTTGCCTGCGAGGTAAAGAATTTCAAGCCTGAGGATTATTTCGACCGCAAGGAAGTGAGGAAGTACGACACTTACGCTCACTTCGGCATGGTATGTGCCGACCAGGCAGTTGTTAATTCCGGCCTTGATCTTGAAACTGTCAACAAGGACAGGGTAGGGGTTATCTGGTCATCCGGTATCGGCGGGCTGGATACTTTCTACCAGGAAGTTTCAGCCTTTGCGAAAGGTGACGGCACTCCCCGCTTTAATCCGTTTTTTATCCCGAAGATGATTGCCGACATAGCAGCCGGCCATATTTCAATAAAGTACGGGTTCCGTGGTCCTAACTTCGCCATCGTTTCGGCTTGTGCATCCTCTGCAAATGCATTGGTGGATGCCATGCTTTATATCAGGAACGATATGGCCGATGTTTTCGTTGCAGGAGGTTCCGAGGCTGCCATTAATCCTGCCGGTATCGGCGGATTTAATGCAATGCATGCCCTTTCGACCCGCAACGACGACCCCACTACGGCTTCAAGGCCTTTCGACAAGGACCGTGACGGCTTTGTAATGGGAGAAGGGGCAGGCGCACTGATCTTCGAAGAACTGGAACATGCCAAAGCAAGAGGGGCTACGATCTATGCTGAAGTAGCAGGAGGAGGCGTCTCTGCCGATGCATATCATATGACCGCTCCCCATCCTGAAGGACTTGGCGCAATCATTGCAATGCGTAATGCCATCAGGGATGCAGGGATGACAATTTATGATATTGATCATATCAATACTCATGGTACCTCTACTCCTGTTGGTGATATTGCTGAGCCGAAAGCCATTCTCGGACTTTTCGGGGAGCAGGCCTACAAAATCAATATCAATTCGACAAAATCGATGACTGGTCATCTCCTGGGTGCCGCCGGTGCCGTAGAGGTCATCGCGTCGGTCATGGCAGTGAGAAACAATATCATTCCTCCAACCATCAACCATTTTACCGATGATCCCGACCTGGACCCAAAACTGAACTTTACCTTCAATAAAGCCCAGGAAAGGATTGTGAATACAGCACTCAGCAATACATTCGGTTTTGGCGGACATAACGCCACACTGATCGTGAAGAAATATTAATCTGCCCGCTTTGAAGTTCAGGACAACAAACACGGTCCACTTCGATAATAATTCCGATAAACAGCTCAGGCGTGCTATAAAGAATATTTTCGGGTTCCGGCCCGGAAATATTTTTTTATACCGGCTTGCATTCACGCATAAGTCGGCCAGCCAGGAAACCATTAAAAACCTCCGGGTCAATAACGAACGTCTTGAATTCCTTGGCGATGCCATCCTGGATGCCATTTCTGCCGACTTCCTGTTCAGGACTTTCCCTGCAAAGGACGAGGGATTCCTTACCGAAATGCGTTCCAGGCTGGTAAGCCGGGCCCAGTTGAACAGCCTTTCCAGGAAAATGGGCATCGACAACCTGATCCAGCTTGAGAACTCTTCTTCAGGGGTGTTTAAGTCTTTTACAGGCGATGCGTTTGAAGCGCTGATCGGAGCGATTTACCTGGATAAAGGCTTTGCTTTTACCCAAAAGATCATTTTAAAGAGGGTTATAGGGCACTATATTGACATGGGGGATCTTGTGACCCAGGAAGTGAACTTTAAAAGCAAGGTCATTGAATGGGCACAGAAGGAGAAAAAACAAATGAATTTCAATGTAGTCAGGGAGATAGGAACCGGGTATAATAAGCAGTACCTGGTGGAACTGTTTGTAGAAGGACAAGCATGGGCCAGGGGCCAGGACTATTCTATAAAAGGCGCCGAACAAAGCGCTTCTCAGAAAGCATGGCTTAAAATTAACGGAGAATCCTTGGAAAAAGCCTGACGTTTCACTATATTTGTTATGATCAATCGCTGTGGTCATGGCAAAAAAAATCGTACTCGAATCACGCACCGAACCTTCCTGTTTCACCATTTTAGGGATTTCCTGCCACCTGAAAGATTACCGTCTCTCGTTTCTCCTTAACCAGAACCTGCCTGCGGATTTCAAGAAAATGGATGATTTCCCCGGGGGATTCAGCCTTTATTTTTATCTGGATGAGGAATGCCGGAATTCTTTTTACCTCCTGAGCAACCGAAGCGAGGAAAAGATACTCTTCCATGAATTGAAACAAACTGATTTTATAATGCTTCTGGATGGCCCTGTTAAAAAGGCCAGGCTTGATCGCATGCTCAAAACGATACGTGCAATCCCAAATGTATTGACCGGGTTTGAGATCCTTGTCGGCAGCCTCAAAAATTTTCCAGGTTTCCTGGCTGATCTGGAACTTCATCTTATGAAAATTAAAAAAGACAGTAAATCTAAATCAATCTTGATTAATAAATAAGGAGGTAAAATGTTTGAAGAACTTAAAAAATCGATCGATAAAGGCCTTGATTATGCTTTTATGACCACCGAAAAACTTGCAAAAGCAGCGAAGGAAATGGCAAAAGAAAACAACCTTACAAAGGAAGAAGCCCAAAAACTGCTTGATCTCCTGGTGAAAAAATCAGAAGAAACAAAGAAAACCCTGGAGGATAACTTCCAGGAACTGGTAAAGACCTCGCTTAAGAAAATGAACATCCCAACGAAGGATGAGATCAAAAAGCTCGAGGACCGCATCAAGAAGCTGGAAGCTAAGAAGATCCCGGTGAAAACAGCCAGGAAACCTGTAAAGAAAGCATAAATATAAATAGCGAAGTAGCGAAGTAGCGAAATAGCGAAATTGAATACTTTTTCGCTATTTCGCTACTTCGCTACCTCGCTACTTTTTTCAGGAGCTATGCGAATCTCCCAAATCGGCCTGGCTATGCACGAAATCGGAAGAGCCAGGGAAATACTGGGTATTGTTATAAAGTATGGTTTCCAGGACTGGGTCAGTAAGAACGGCCTGGGCAAATTCCTGGTTACCAGGAAGCGACTTGCCCGTATTGAGAAATACAATCAATGGGAAAGGATACGGCTTGCAGTGGAAGAGCTAGGCCCGACTTTCATCAAATTCGGGCAGATACTTGCCGACCGGCCCGACCTTCTTGAGGAAGAACTCAGGAATGAACTTAAAAAGCTTCAGGATGAAGCCGACCCTATGCCCGATGATATTGCCATTGCGGCAATTGAAAAAAATCTCGACTGCAGCATCACTGACGTTTTCAGCAAATTCGATAAAACCAGGCTTGCATCTGCTTCCATGGCCCAGACTTACCGGGCTACCCTGCTGAACGGAGAGGAAGTCTGTGTAAAGATCCAGAGACCGGGGATTGATAAAAAAATCAACCTTGACCTGAATCTCATGAATTATTTTGCCGGAAGGATGCAAAAAAACAATCCCGAGATGGAAGCAATCAACGCGGTCGGGATTGTTAAGGAGTTCGGGAGCAGTATAAAAAAAGAGTTGGATTTCAGGCATGAAGCGGCAAGCGTGATCAGGTTCAGGCATAATTTCGAAAATGATGCCGACATCTATGTGCCCAGGATCTATACCCAGTTTACAGGCCAGCGCATCCTGGTAGAGGAATATGTCAGCGGCATCAAGGTGTCGGATATGGTATCACTTAACGCTGCGGGATTTGACACCGTCCTGCTGTCGAAAAATGCAGTGAGGCTGATGTTCGACCAGCTTTTTAAGCATGGGTTCTTCCATGCTGACCCGCATCCGGGCAATATTTTTGTAATGCCGGGAAATGTGATAAGTTTTATCGATTTCGGAATGATGGGTTCCCTAAGGGATGAACACCTGAACTTTCTCGGAAAATACACGCTTGGCTACCTCGAAAGGGATGCTCATGGTATGACTGAAGCTCTTCTGCTTGTTTCCGGCAAAAGGCACTTTGCCAGGTCACTTGAGCTTGAACATCAGATAAATGAACTGCTGGCTCATTATAAATACCTCTCCATTGATGAAATGGATTTCGGTAAGATCATGAACGAATCGGTGGATATCCTCGTCCATTATGGTTTGAAAATGCCGGCCGGGATCTACCTCCTCGCAAAAGCGCTGATGGCTATCGAAAGAGTGGCAGTGGTCCTCAATCCGGAAATAGATTTTGCCAGTGAAATGAAACCCTATGCAACCGAGCTGATTTCGCGTCAGTTTGACCCGAGGGTTATTGCACGGGAAGTTTTCGATTCATTGAAGGAATATTACAGGTTTGTTACTGAGCTGCCTGCCGATCTTAACGAGATCATGAGCAGGATAAAGGAAGGCCGCTTCAAGACACAAATCGAGCTCAAAGGATTTGAACCCCTGATTGAACATATGGATACTGTGGGCAACCGTCTTGCCATTTCAATCGTCCTGGCAGCCCTGATCATCGGGGCTTCCATCCTTTCTCAATGGGAACAGGCACGCTTGATCGGAACAGCCGTCTTCTGCCTAGCCGGGATCTTTGGTTTCTGGCTGCTTGTCAAGCTGCTTCGGAGAAACAAGTTTTGAATTTCGAATATTGATCAACGAACGTTGAATTTCGAATTTCATACTTCAAAATTCAATGTTCAATATTCGATATTCAAATCGTCCCGGTAAACTGCCTGAGGAACCTTAAATCATTCTCGAAAAACAGGCGAAGGTCCTTCACCTGGTACTTCAGAAGGGTGATACGCTCTATCCCCATTCCGAAAGCAAAACCTGTGTAGATCTTACTGTCAATACCGCAGTTGTCAAGAACGGCAGGGTCAACCATGCCGCAACCGAGTATTTCAACCCAGCCGGTATATTTGCAGATATTGCAACCCTTTCCGCCGCATATATTGCAGGAAACATCAAGTTCACCCGAAGGCTCCGTAAACGGGAAGAACGACGGTCTGAGCCGTATCTCTGTATGTTCTCCGAACATTTCACGGGCAAAGTAAAGCAGGGTTTGCTTCAGGTCCATGAACGAAACATTATGGTCAACATACAGCCCTTCGACCTGGTGAAAGATACAATGCGCCCTGGCCGAAATAGCTTCATTCCTGAACACCCTGCCAGGGAAGATCTTCCTGATAGGGGGGGGCATGGTCTCCATGGTCCTGATCTGGACCGATGAAGTATGGGTGCGTAAAAGTATCTCCGGGTCGGTCGCAATGAAAAAAGTATCCTGCATATCCCGGGCAGGGTGTTCGGGAGGGAAATTCAATGCACTGAAATTATGCCAGTCGTCCTCGATTTCAGGGCCAACGGCTACAGTGTACCCGATCTGACCGAAAATCCTGACGATCTCATTCCTTACGATTGACAGAGGGTGACGAGTCCCGGGTTCCATATGGTCCACCGGGCGGCTGAAGTCCATCATCTGTGAAGGAACATCTTCCTTGCCTTCAAACGCCGACTTCAGGCTTTCGATCTTGTCCTGGGCGGCGTTTTTCAGATGGTTGAGCAACTGTCCGATCTCCTTCTTCTGCTCTGCAGGTAGATTACGGAATTCATCAAACAGAACAGAAACCTGCCCCTTCTTGCTGAGATATTTTAGTCTCAGCTGTTCCACCTCATCGGGAACCTGAGCCGTCATAGCACTTATCTCATTCAGCAAGTTTTCTATCCGGGCTTTCATAGGGTTATGGTAACATTCAAAGTAGCGAGGTGGCGAAGTAGCGAAGTAGCGAAATTTGAAGATTTCATTTTTGGTTTCGCTATTTCGCCATTTCGCTATTTAATCTACCAGCTTAATGGTCATCTTCAGGTCCTTCTTCGGCCTGTCGTTCTGGTCGCGTTCAACGTTTGCGATCTTGTCGATGATATCAAGGCCTTCGGTGATCTCCCCGTATACTGTATATTCACCATCGAGGAAAGACACTCCGCCAATAGTTTCATAGATCTTTTTCTGATCGTCGGTATACTTTGCCCCCAGCGAAGAAGCAGGAATTTTCTTACCCTCAACGATATAAAACTGGCTGGCCGAAGAGGCTTTCTGAGGATTATTGGTCCTGGCTGCCGCCAGGGCGCCTTTTTTATGGAAAAGAGCAGGATTGAATTCAGCGGGGATCGTATATCCCAGGTCACCACCACCCAGCATCTGACCAGGCTTTGCAGTCTTGGATTCGGGGTCACCGCCCTGGATCATGAATCCGGGAATTACCCTGTGAAATAAAGTTCCGTTATAGAAGCCCTCTTTGGCGAGCTTTACAAAATTATCGCGGTGCTTGGGAGTCTCATTGTAGAGAAAGCCCTTCATGTCACCGAAGTCTGTATGAATTACAAATTTTACCACTTTCTGTGTTGATTTGGTTTGTGAAACTGATGTGAAATTAAATGCAAGAATGCATGCTGCAAATAACAATAAGATCTTTTTCATAGGACGACTGTTTAAAATCAGGCTGCAAATTTACGGATTTTTTTGTCAAAAATTATCCACAATTCTTCCGGTTGCCGTATAAATTAATGTACCTTTAATCTCTCCGGGCAAAATCCCCCGGCAGGGGGAGGCACCCGGCAACGGGCAGGTCCCGGAACCGATATTATCTATTCCTTGTTATGGATAAACATATTATTACACGGGAGCTGCAGATCCTGCTTGAGGCTATCAACGAACAGTTTGAGATCATCAATGAATATGAGGATTTTATTCCACAGATCGAGTTTGACATGATAATGGAAAACGTACGCAAGCTGTACGAGACTTTCCACCGTCTGCAAAGGCTTAACGACCCCATGCTTTTCGTTGAGAAAAAGATCTCGGGCTTTCACGACAAAGTAAACTCAACTTCTTCAAGGCCTGCGATTAAACTTCCGCCATTAGTCCAGGCTGAGGAAGTGAAACAAAGGATCCAGGCTGAACCTCTGCCTGAGCCTGCAGTCAGCTTTGAGGATGTGGCAAATCATGCTGCTGATTCACAGATTCCTGAACCTGTTGTTCCTCCCATGGAAGTTTCAGCAGAAATAACTTCACCCGGGCTTACTATCCCTGAGGAACCTGAAACTGCCGAGCCCGACGGGATCATTGTCAGTCCCGTTATCCCTGCCCATCCTGTTGTAAAAAAGGAAACCCGGCAAAAGAGCCAGCCCAAAACTGCTGAACTCGAATTGTTTGCAACAGAAGAGCCCGTATTCAATATAAGGCTGAAGGAAGCCAGGGAAAAAAGTCTGGGGCCCAAAATGTCGCGCCATGCAAGCTTCAAGGCATCGATAGGTATCAACGATAAATTTATGTTCATCAATGAGCTTTTCGACGGCAACCTGCGTGAATACAACGAATGCATTGAAACCCTGGGTGGTTTTAAAACCTTGCCCCAGGCCCAGGAATACTTCGACCTGCTGAGACGCAGGAATAACTGGAATTCCGCTTCTCCCTCCTTCCGCAGAATAAAAGAACTGGTGGAAAATCACTTCTGATTATTCCACCAGCCAAACCTTCCTTCCGGAAAGAAAAAAAATAATCCTGTTTATTTCTTTGCTACAGGTTTGATCATTCCGTAGTTCTGCCAGTCGGCATATATTTTCTGTGCCAGCTGAAGCCCGGCCTGGTCAACATACTGCACGTCGGTCACGCTGATGTCGGCAGTCCAGAATGCCGCCTGGGTGTTCTGAATGTCATACATTACCGATTTTAAATTTATTGTGGATGTCGTGGACCAGTACCCGCCCGAATACACTCCTCCGCCGTAAAAACCTCCGCCCCAGCCCCAGTAGCTTCCGTAACCTCCGTAATACGTTGCCGGGACATAAGTGGCTTCCTTGTCGGTCCCTGTATATTTAAAGATCAGCACGGCATCAACTCCAAGGCTGTCGATCTTTGCCCTCACCTGTTCAACAGTGTAGGATTTGGCGGGGTTGAGAAAATCGAGGGAACCTATGCATTTCAGGCCCTGCTGGTTGAAATAGGCGCACATTGAATATTCAAAGGGCTTCACGTATTCCAGCTTGGTAAACAGGGGAATAACTGCAACTTTGGAGACCTTGAAATGATCGTCGGGATTTTTCCAGCTGGTAAGGGAGACCGGCGATTGGCATGCAATAAGAAGCATCAGGGAAATTATGCCGAGGATGCCGGTAGTCAATTTAACAGGTTTCATGTTGATATTTTTTTGGATTCTTGTTTTACTCTTTATAAAAGGTTGCCAATGCCCCGAAATAATATTCATCCCATCCGTTTACAAAATCCTTGTATTCAGTATCAGGGATATTGCTGTGTCGCAGTTCGGCAGAGGTTCCTTTACCTTCGGCGTGAAGGATGATAGTAACTATGGATTCCTCGGGCTGACCGTCGAAATACCATTGCTGGACTATTTTACTGCCTTCTACAAATTCAATGTTCTTTCCTGAAATGCTTCCGTCCCAAAGCGAAAATTCACTTCCCGGTTCTGTCGTCATGACTGCTGGCTCACCTGTCCATAGAAGAAGGGTGACGGGATTGGTCAGCGCGGCATACACATCATGAGGCGGCGCCGGGATATGATAATATTTTTTGAAGTCTTTCATGATTCTGCTGATTTTATCTTACGGTTCTTTAACTTCAAAGATAATGCATTTCGGTGAGAATTGAATCAACTTCCTCAAGCGAAGCTGCATTCACCAGTCGCATCCTGTATGGTTTGAACCCCTGTATCCCTTTAAAATAGCCACTGTACATTTTTCTCATCTCGAACAAGGTGGCACGTTCCCCCTTGTATGGAACCGACTTCGCCAACTGCAGCCTGAGTATTTTTATTCTTTCGCTTACTGATGGCGGAGATGGTAAGCTTCCATTCTCCAGGAAACATTTCACTTCAGCGAATATCCAGGGATTCCCTACTGCCGCCCTGCCGATCAGGATGCCATCCACGCCGTAACGCTCTTTCATTTCTTTCGCTCCCGGGCCTGAAGTTATATCCCCGTTGCCAAAGACGGGAATCTGCATCCGGGGATTGCTTTTCACGTGACCTATCCGGGTCCAGTCGGCTTTACCCCCGTATAACTGGGACCGGGTACGCCCGTGAATGCTTAGCGCCTGTATCCCTGCATCCTGAAGCCGCTCAGCGATACCGACAATCCCGATATGATTCTCATCCCATCCCAGCCTGGTCTTTGCAGTAACCGGCAGCCTCGTGGATTTCACCACAGCCCCGGCCATGGCGATCATTTTTGGTATATCCTGTAAAAGGGCTGCTCCTCCGCCTTTCATGACGATCTTACGCACAGGGCAACCGAAGTTCAGGTCTATGAAATCAGGGCCGGCGGCTTCAGCCGCTTCAGCCGCTTTCATCATCGTATCTATGTTTGAGCCGAAGATCTGTATCCCCACCGGCCTTTCCCCCTGCTCAAACTGCATCTTCATCCTGCTTTTCCAGGCATCCCGGATAAGACCCTCTGATGCCACGAATTCGGTTATCAGCACATCAGCTCCGAAATCCTTGCAGATAGAACGGAACGGGGAATCCGTTACATCCTCCATGGGAGCAAGGATCACCGGAAATTCACCTGCTTCTACCTCACCTATCTTTACCAAAATTATTTAATTTAGCACAAAAATAGCCAATTCAGCAACATCTCATGAAACATGCCTTTCTTGGAAATCTCAATCCGTTCAGCCGCCTGGTCTTCGCCATTGCCCTTGCTTTTTCATGTTTCCTGATTGTCTTTGCAGCAGCCCTTCTGATCGCAATGCCGGTCTTTCATAACGACCTGGCAGGAACCCTCCTCCTCCTCAGCCACCTGGATGATCCCAGGGCTCTTCCTCTTCTGAAATATTTCCAGGTCACGCAATCTTTCGGCTTATTCATCATCCCTGCGGTTCTGGCCGGGTACCTGTTCGAAGGAAGTTCATGGTCGTACCTGAAGGCAAAAACAACAGGAACACTGAGCATCTATTTTATTGTGTTTGCGATGATGTTCCTTTCCCTTCCTTTCATCAACTGGCTGGTCGATATCAACGAAATGATGAAGCTTCCTGCCGCTCTGAAAGGGCTTGAGGACTGGATGAAGAGCGCCGAGGAACAGGCAGGGAAGGTTACCGACACGTTTCTTGCAGGAAAATCGTTCGGCAATTTCCTGTTCAACATTTTCATGATAGGAATTCTTCCTGCGGTGGGAGAGGAGTTTATTTTCCGCGGACTGCTTCAGCGGCTTTTCAAAGACCTGCTGAAGAACATACATGCAGCCATTTTCCTTACCGGCTTCCTTTTTGCCGTCATGCATATGCAGTTTTACGGCCTGCTGCCCAGGATGATCCTCGGGGTACTCTTTGGCTACCTGTATTACTGGAGCGGTTCAATCTGGGTCCCCGTTTTCGCTCATTTTGTCAATAACAGCGGGGCCATTGTAGTCTCATATCTTGCAAACCTGGGGATTATAAGCCAGAAATACCAGGACTTCGGCAGCACCCATAGTGTTCTACTCATCATGCTCAGCGTGCTGATGACTTTTACCTGCCTTTTCATGGTATACAGAAGAAAACCGGTTATAATCTGATGTTAAGCCTATGGCAAAAAAGAATTTAAAATCAGACAGGAAGCCCGGCCAAAACAAACGGCCGCAGCAAAACCCGCAAGGCGGAAATGGCGGTAAAAAGGATAAAACCCCGGTCGGCAGCGCCGGGCCTGATTTGTTTTCAAAAACCAATTCCTACCTGTTAAAACATTCAGGCAAGGTCCTGATTGCCTCTCTTCTGCTTACAGTGATTTTCAGCCTTCTTCTTTTTGATATCCGTTTCAGCCTGGCAGGTGATGATTCAGCTTACGTCGAAAGGGCCTACGATTTCATCCATCATTTTGTTTTCCCATCCTTCCAGGGGCCTCTTTACCCTATATTCCTCGGGCCTTTCGTTGCGGCTTTCGGGATCAGCGCCATCCCCCTTAAATCCATCTCACTGCTCTGCATGCTGGGGTTCGTGTATTTAATGTACAGGGCTTTAAAAGACAGCGTCCCTCCCCTGGTGATGACAATCACCCTTCTCCTGCTATCGGTAAACTCTTCATTACTTTATTACTCCAGCCAGACATACACAGAGGCTTTCTTCCTCTTCCTTCAATCGGTTACCTTCTTTTTATTCTTTAAGCTGTTTGTTGTTAAGGCCCGGGGAGGTTCATTCAAAACCATGGCAGCGAACCATTTTCTTCTCGCAGTCCTCTTACTGGGGCTGGGCCTGACCCGCCCTATCGGTTTTGCTTCGGTACTTGCAATTGCAGTGTTTTTCCTCCTCAGGGCCGAATGGAAGAACATGCTGTATTTGCTGGGATCTTTCGCCCTGGTCTTTCTTGTTTTCCTTGCAGTTAAATCGATGATCTGGGGAAGCGCAGGCTTTATCTTCTCAGGCCAGGCGGGCAGTTTCATGGCAAAGGATTATTATTCACCCGGCTCAGGAGTAGAAGATGCGGCGGGATTTGTGAACCGTTTTATTCAGAATTCCAACTATTATATTTCCAAGACAGTATATGTTTTTATGGGCTTGCGCGAAGGTGGCAAGGAAACTGCAGCCCTTACCTGGCTTACAATACTGACAGTGCTGTCGGTTTGCGGATTACTTCTGATGGTTAAAGGGAAAAACCTTTTCCTCTTATTTACCATCATTTACACGGCAGTTTCCATGGCTGGAATCTTCCTCATCACGCAGGTGATGTGGCTGCAGGACCGTTATATCATTTCATACTTTCCCCTGGTCCTCCTGCTGCTGGTCTCTTTCTTTTATTATCTGTTCTGCTTGAAAAAAATGGAAATTTTCCAGTTCGTCCTGCCTGTCCTTTCTGCAGCCATCCTGGTCTTTGCACTGGAAGGATCTGCCAGGGATATCCTTGTGGTAAAGCAGATTAAGGACCAGTATTCGGGACTTACGCCCGACTGGCAGAATTACTGCAGGATCAGCGAATGGACCTCCGGAAACCTTCCTGCCGGCTCTGTTACCGCCTGCCGTAAACCTTCCATCTCGTTTATTTACAGCAGGGGGAGGGATTTTTTCGGTATCGCAAAAGTTCCTGCCATTTCAAGTGATTCGGTGTTAATGGGGGAACTTCAGAAGAAGCAGCATTACACTTTTATCCAGAATTATTCCATAAGCAACCATCCCGTCCCCCGCGAAATTTATTATAAGTTCAAAAAGTGGCTTGTTGGCTATGGGATCATGAGGAAAGCGGCCACAGAAGCTATCCCCTGCTATGTCCTTAAGATACCCGACAGCCTGAAGGCGGATCTGGTGCAGGAAATGAGAAATGCACGAATCGATATAACAGACAGCTTCGACACGGTCAATTCATGGGCCCATGAGACACGTTACAAGATCACCATCGTCTTTGCAGATACACTGGTAAATTTACTGAAACGTTCGGGGGTCACCCATATTCTCACTGCAAGCCTGAGGGCCGACGGCGCCACAAAGAACGGGAATACCAATAATACGGTTGAGCGTTTTGTCGAATATATCAAGTTCAAATATCCAAAATTCACTACCAAGGTCTGCCAGGTGGGGACCACCGACAGCGAGCCTGCATACCTGTACAAGGTAAATTATGAAATGCTGAAGCCCGATGGAGCCTATTAAATCCCGGCCGGACCCTTGGCAGGATCAGCTTTTTTGAAGACCTTCAATACTTCCTCCCGGTATACCAAGCCGATCGGGATAGTTGCTCCCATGATGTTCAGCCGGTTCCCCTCCAGGTAATTGATCCTGTTCACCGGTACTATAAATGATTTATGCACCCTGATGAACACCCCGGGGGGAAGCTGTTGTTCCATGTTCCTGAATGTCTCATACACCACCAGTGTCCGGGCCGCAGTATGCACCTTTACATAATCGCCCGAAGCTTCAAGGTAAAGGATATCAGGATAATTTATCCTGTGAACTTTTTTATCTGCACGGAGGATGAGTGAGCCCGGGGATTCCTGCTCATTGCCCGCGGGCAGGGCAGCAGCCTGCATTGAGTTTTTCATCCTGTCGAAAGCCTTGTTGACGGCTTTCAGGAAGCGTTCAAATGAGAAAGGCTTGACAAGGTAATCCACCGCATCGGCCTCGAAACCGTCCACTGCGTATTCACTGTAGGCTGTTGTAAAGATCACCATAGGCGGGTGACCCAGCGATTTCAGGAAGTTCAGCCCCGAGATGACGGGAAGGTTGATGTCGAGAAAGACCAGGTCAACAGGGGATTCCCTCAGGAATCCCGAAGCAGAGATGGCATCGCCGAAAACCCCTGCCAGTAAAAGTCCCGGGATCCCGGAAATATATTTAGCCAGTATATCCTGCGACAGGGGCTCGTCTTCAATGACCAGGCAGCGCACTTCTTTCATGCAGTGGGATGGTTAATTTAACTGTGAAACGTTCATTGTCAGTATTTATTTTCAGCTCATACCTGCCGGGATACAGCAGATCAAGCCTGTCGCGCAGGTTTACAAGACCTATCCCCGGGGAAGTGCGTGCTCCCTCATCCGCAGTGATCCCCTTATTATTTTCAAAACAGGCTTCAAGGCTGTCAGCCGAAATGCTGAATGCCATCCTGGCGAAAACCGGGCCTGCCGAGCCTTTGATCCCGTGTTTGAAACAATTTTCTATGAGCGGGAGGAAGATCAGGGGGGCGACCTGCCACTTACCGCTTTCTCCCGGAATGTCGAAGCTGATCTCTGCATCCCTGCCGGCCCTGAGTTTCTGAAGCTCCACGTAATCGGTCATAGCAGAGAGTTCTTTCGAAAGATCGACCAGGGGTGGGGAGGTTTCATATAATACATACCTCAGGAAATCGGAAAGCCTGAGCACTGCCTCCGGGGCTTTGGATGAATTCTGAAGCACCAGGGAATAGATGCCGGCGAGGCTGTTAAAGAGAAAATGAGGATTGACCTGGTTTTTCAAGGCCTCAAGCCGGGTCTCGGCATTCTGCTTCTCAAGCCTGGCAAGCTGGTTCCTGGCTTCCATCAGCATGAACCAGCCTTTTGATAATTTTAAAAGTGTGGTGATGCCTGTAAATACCAGACTGAATTTAACGAGGTCGCTGAGCTCGTAATACGAGATGAAATAATACCCCGGGAGGAAAATATCGGTGAGTTTCGAAAAGGTCAGGATGTTCAGCCCGGCTGTTGCAAAGATGGTGAGCAGCAGCAAGGCATAGGCCCCGTATCTTTTCAGGCTCAGGAAGCGGGGGATAAAAAGAAACAGGTTGAGGTAAATGCCCGGGAGCATGGTTGCTGTGAAGATCAGGGTGTAGACCAGGTCAATCTTTGAAATGCCTGTCTGTGGCGAGAATATCCTGAGCAGTACATAAAAGGCAAGCACCCAGAACCCCAGGTGCTGCAGCAACCTGCTCTTTTCGAACTTCCTTATGTTATTCCTGATGTTCACCATTTATTCGCACCAATTGTTTACTTCATTTGTGTGCTCATTTCGCCTTCGGCGAACGCTTTTGTTTCGCTATTTCGCTATTTCGCTACTTCTCTTCAATACAAAGGTATAATCAGATTTCTTTTTATCGTTCTCAAAGGCAGCCGGATCATTGCCATACTTAATGATAAATTTCTGCAGATCCGCGGTGGGAGCGGTTAAGACAACCTGGAAATTGTCCGGATTTTTATCGTCGAGGTCGTATGGAATCCGTTCATGTCCGATCCTGATGCGGTTTTCATTGAACAGTTTGACCAGCCATTCCTCGTTATACCATTTGATAGTGATCTGGTCTTTGCCCAATTCAACTTTAGCGAGGGTGTGTGCAGGTACCATGTGCATTACAGCCAGGTCCTGGCCCTCCATATCGGGAAGGTAAAAATCGAGGTACAACTGCTTGTCAAGGCTGAACAGGTGGGCGAGGAATTTCGAGGTGCTTTTTTTATCAGTATAAAGGATGTCATAGCAGTTCGATGGTTTATTATCTTTCCCGAACCCCGCAAAGACCGTGTGCTGCCTGATCTCCCAGGTAGTTGAATCAGCGCCCTGCCATTTGCCGTTCAGCTCAGGTTTGTAAACTATATCTTTTTCGGTATAGAAAGGATGCAGGGATTTGACAAGACAGCTGCTCATGGTAATAACCAGCAAGGCTGTAAGTATTATGCTTTTTGTTTTCATGTCTGTTGAATTTTAAAGCAAAGTAAACACCGCAGGCTTCGGAAAAAAAATTATTTCGTCGAACAGCATGAAAAGTTCGGTGAACATCATCGGGATGTCCCGGTCTTATCAGATGAACCCGAATATGGTTTAAAAACAAACGGTTTAAACCTGCCACTCTTTTATTTACCTGGAAAAACAAACTGAAATTCCCGAAATTTCGCATTTTCTCATAATTTACCCGTCAGGCAATTTCCTTTTCAGCATTTTATGCAATTCCGCGAAGGAGGCATTGCCTGTTTACCTGATTTTTCCAAAAACCGGGCAGAGGCCTGGCAGGAATCAATTTTTAAAACGCTGATAACCATATTAGCTTTGTTTGGTGAAGCAGAAATTTTTACCGTAATCTTCATTTATAGATTTATTTGTATAACCTGTTATCTTTGTTTTATGAACGGCATCTTTGAACCGCTTTCCGGCAGCAACCTCAGCCCATTCGATATTTTTCTCCTCGCATTGTATGCATGCACCAGCCTGGGGATAGGATTATATGCCTCAAAGCGGAAATCCGATTCTGATTTCATGATAGCCGGGAGGAAGATCGGCATCATCGGTTTTGTTACTTCAGTCGTTGCAAGTTATATAGGCGGGGCAGCTCTTGTAGCGTATTCGGCTTATGTTTACCGTTTCGGGATGTCGGCTTTTGCAGTTTTCATAGGCACCGCCATTGGTTTCCTGGTGTTTATTCCTTACGGGATCAAGCTCAGGAAATTCAGCGGGGAGAAACAATTCTACACGCTTTCCGACTGGTTTTATTTCAAATTCAACAAGCCGGTGGGTTTGTTTTCGGCTATCATACTCCTGATCGTTTATTCGGGAATGCTGCTGAACCAGTTCATTGCAGGAAGCAGCCTCCTTGCTCACATAAGCGGATGGTCATACGAGACCGGGCTGCTGATGAGCGCTGCCCTTATCGTGACTTATCTTCTGGCCGGAGGGTTCAGGAGCGTGATCCGCACCGACATCTTCCAGTATTTCGTGCTTCTTGTAATTATCATTATGATCGCTTCGGTGATCTTCCAGGATGATAAGAAGGATTTCACCATGGAGCTTGTTGATTTTTCAAGGATGAACATCGGCATGACCATTGCCTTCACAGGTTTCGGCATCTTTATCATTTTCCAGTCGGCCGAATACTGGCAACGGGTTTACGGGGCCCGGTCAAACAGGATTGTCAGGGATGGGTTCATTTTGTCGGCCATCTTTACAGTGATCACCGGGATTGCAATCACCATTGTAGGCCTTGCGGCCCACAGCCATCTTCCCGGCATAGAGGCCAAGGATGCCTTTGCCAAAGGCCTTACCCTGTTATTGCCCCGAAAGCTTCTCGGGGCCTCGCTGATCATGATATTTGCGGCAATCATGAGCGCCGCCGATACCCAGATCTTCGTGCTTGCTTCTTCGGTGGCGGTCGACTGGTACGACAAACTCTCGGGAAAGAAATCTAACGACAGGCGCCGCATGCTCATCACCCGTATCGGGATCATCTCGGTAAGTTTTCTGAGCTGCCTTGGCGCCTTTTTCCTGAGGGACCTGGTGGCAGTTATCATTTTCATCACCGGGATAGGGTTTACTCTTATCCCGGCCTCAGTCGCCTCTTTTCACTGGAACATCAGCAGCAGGGCCGCACTGGCCAGTTTTATCAGCGGGATCGCCTATGTTTTTGTCCTGATCGGCATTGCCCTGTTTCAAAGCAACCCCATGGAATTCTTCAAGGATAAGGCCGACCTGGCTATTCTTTCCATTGTTGTTTCGGCCTTGACTTTAGTGATTGTAAACTTCTTCACCAAAAACGAGTCATGATGAGAAAAAGTTTACTCCTGCTTGTTACAGGTTTTTTTATCCTCGTTTCCCAGTTGGCCCTGGCCCAGGCCGACACTACCCTGCATAAGAAGGAAAAACGAAAGAAGGGCTGGGTGCCTGCAGCGCTTCCCGTGATCGGCTACGATGCCGACCAGGGCCTCCAACTTGGAGTGCTTGGGCAAATATTCGATTACGGGGATGGTACTATCTACCCCGATTACAGGCAGACTTTTTATGCGGAGGTTTCATTCTTTACCAAGGGCAGCTCGGTCTTCCAGATTTTTTATGATTCGAAAACACTCATTCCCGGCCATATAAGGTTCACGGGCGATATCACTTATCTCCCCGAGCGGGCCCTCGATTTTTATGGCTTCAACGGCTATGAAACCAACTACAATCATTCCCTGGAAACCCAGGGAAGCAGCGATTATATATCCAGGGTCTATTACCGCACCCAGAGAAGGCTGTTCCGTATCATGGCCGATTTCCAGGGCCCTATATTTGGCCAGAAAGTCCGCTGGCTCGCAGGTGTCAATTTTTTCGATATACGGATGTCGACAGTGGATATCAGCAAGATCAATGCAGGCAAGAAAGAAAGCAACCAGCTGCCCGATACTGCGCTGCTTTGGGACGATTATGTGAAGTACGGGCTCCTTAATCCGCAGGAAGCCAACGGAGGAACACTCACCTTTTTAAAGATGGGGCTGATCTATGACACCCGCGATAATGAAGCGGCGCCCAACAAGGGAATATGGTCGGAAGTTCTCGTAATGGCCGCGCCAAGCTTCCTGGGAAACAGCCCTTACGCGTTCGTGAAACTATCGATAACCCACCGGCAATTCATTTCGATAGTGAAAAAATATCTCGTGTTTGCTTACCGCCTCAATTACCAGGGAACCATAGGGGGAACCTCGCCTTATTATATAGATCCTTACATGTTCACTTCCTGGTCCCTGTCGACCAAACCCGACGGACTTGGAGGTGCCAGGACAATGCGAGGTGTTTTGCGCGACCGCGTGGTGGGGGATGGAGTGGCCCTTGGAAATATAGAACTCCGTTGGAAATTCTGGAGAACTCATTTCCTGAAACAGAACCTGTATTTCGGCCTCGTGGGTTTCCTTGACGCCGGGATGGTAGTGCAGCCAAGGAAAGTTTACAGGAACCTCATCCCCGAGAACCTGCAATCCTATTATTTCAGTGCCGCCAGCGATTGCCTGCATCTTGCATCCGGGCTGGGTCTCAGGGTCGCATACAATGAAAATTTCATCCTCACCGTGGATTACGGGTTCGCTTTCAACAAACAGGACGGCGGCAGCGGGCTATACATCGGAATAGGGCATATGTTCTGATATCCTTAACTTTGCCGGGGCTTGTTTAAAAGTACCGGCAATTTTTTTCATGAAGGCAACATCAGGTATTGTAAAATCTTTATTATGGAGCGCAGCCATGCTGCTCTTTACTATATTGATTTGTTTCATGTTCCGCAACCCTGTTTTAAGGTATGTATTGAGTTCGAGGATTGAGCGTTTCAATGCAGGGTACAAAGCGGATCTCAGGATATCAAAAGCAAGGGTTGAAGGCATATCGACTGTTTTTCTCAGCGGGATCAGCCTTAAGGCAGCTGATGGAGACTCATTGCTCAGGATCGACACCCTTGTTGTTTCGGTGAACGCATGGAGGATACTGGAAGGGAGGCTGAACATTTCTTCTCTGGAGATCAGGAACCTCTTCCTTACCGTGTACCGCCGCGACAGCCTTACAAACTATAATTTCCTGCTCAGAGCCACGAAACATGATGTTCAAAGTGACAGTTCAAAGCAGCTCGCCAGGCCGGGTGATTCAGTTACAGGGAAAGTAAGGACTGATTACGCCGAAGCTGCAAACAGGTTATTCCGCTGGGTCTTTGACAAGATCCCCGGTCGCACCGATATCAGCAACCTCAATGTGAGGAGCACCACCGGTTTGCACGTTGTGAATGTGCATCTCGACAGGTTTCCCTTGCTTGACCATGGCTTCAGCACCATGATAAGGGTACGTGAGGATTCTTCTGAGACCATGTGGAATGTATCAGGAATACTTGACAGCCGGAGCCGGTATGCTGAGCTCGCTCTCTCATCCGCAGTCAATAAAAAAGTAAAATTTCCCTATATAGGGTTTAAATGGAATGCAAGTTTCGGGTTCGATTCCCTCAGCTTCAGCCTTTCGGCGGTGAATCCCGGGGATACTGCTGCCGGGATCAGGGGCAGGATCGCATTCACAGGGCTTGAGATATACCATGAGAAGATAGCCGCCGACACGGTGAAATTTCAGAAGCTGGGTATTGATTATCATGTCAATTTTGAAAAGGAAGCCATTGAACTGGACTCGGCTACCGATATTGCTTTTAACGGGCTTGACTTTCATCCCTACCTGAAATACAGGCCCGGGCCGCCTGCACAGATCACCTTCAGGATAAATAAACCGCCCTTTCCTTCGCAGGATCTCTTTTCCTCCCTGCCACAGGGGCTTTTTATAAACCTTCAGGGCCTGAGAACATCAGGTGAACTCTCGTTTTTCCTCAATTTCTTTGTTGACCTGTCGGTGCCTGATTCCCTTAAATTTGAAATGGAGCTGAAAAAGCAGCAGTTCAGGGTGCTTTCATATGGTGACGGATCTCTGCTAAAGCTTGACAGCGCTTTCATGTATACGGCCTTTGAAGATGGACTGCCTGTGCGCACTTTCGAAGTCGGTCCGGCGAATCCCAACTTCCGCAGGCTTTCCCAGGTATCTCCTTATCTTCAGTATGCTGTTATGACTTCGGAAGACGGAGGGTTTTATCTCCACCACGGGTTCATTGCCGAGGCATTCCGCGATGCAATAATCGCTGATATAAAGGAAGGAAGGTTCGTACGCGGGGGCAGCACCATCAGCATGCAGCTGGTAAAAAATGTGTTCCTGAGCCGGAATAAGACCATGGTGCGTAAACTGGAGGAGGCGCTTATAGTCTGGCTTATCGAGAACCAGCAACTGGCCACCAAGGACAGGATGTACGAAGTCTACCTGAATATCATTGAATGGGGGCCGCTGATCTATGGCGCCAATGAAGCTTCCCGTTTCTATTTCAATAAAGAGGCAGGTAAGCTCACGCTGGCCGAAGCGATTTTTATGGCTTCGATCATTCCGAGGCCCAAGTGGTTCAAATATAATTTTGATGAAGACGGAAGGCTGCGTGCCTCTATGGCCGATTTCTACAGGCTTGTCTCGGGAAAAATGCTCAACAAAGGCTGGATCAGCCAGCAGGATTTTGATAAGCTTTTGCCTGAAGTCACCCTCAGGGGCCCTGCCCGCATGATGCTGAAGAATGCCGTAGACACCACAATTGTCATTGAACAATGATCCTGATGTACCATGTACCAATAGCGATTTTTCATTCGTACATTGTACATTGTACATTGTACATTTCTTACATTTACACAAACATTCTGCCAATGCATTCCACCTCATTTCAGCATTATCTCCTGGGCCTGTTCGCAGTAGCCAATAATATAGCGGCGATCCCGTTGTACATCAACCTGATCGAAGGCCGCAGCCTTAAAGAGAGGAACAGCATCTGCAGTACAGCCACTCTTACGAGTTTCATAACCATGGTTGTGTCATTGCTTGCCGGGCTTGCTGTGCTGAATTTTTTCGAGATCAGCATACCAGCCTTCAGGATAGCCGGTGGCTTACTCCTGCTCAACACCGGGTTCGGGATGATGAGTACGATTCGTAAAGCCATTGAAGAGGAGGAGCTCAGCTTTTCAAAGAGTATTTCAACCGCCATTATTCCCATTGCCATCCCATTGACAACAGGAGCAGGAACTATGTCGACCATTATCCTTTTTGCCCAAACATCAGGTAAGCAGCCCTGGTTTAATTTTCCTTTGATAGCGGCGATCATTATTATGACTTTCATCATTTTTTTCACTTTCAGGTACGCCCCGGGGATCATTAAACACCTGGGTGCAACCGGTCTGGATGTGCTCACCAAAATATTCGGACTTATCACCCTTGCAATCGGGGTGCAGTTCATTATTACCGGTGTCTCGGATGCTTTCCCGAAATTTTTTTAATAAACAAAACCTATGAAAACAAAATTAGTATACACTTTTCTAATCCTGCTGCCATTTACAGGGTTCAGCCAGGGCCAGGGGATTCACCCTTCTGCAGCAACGCCGTCGATTAAATTCATGGCAACTTCAGAGGTCATTGGTGACCTGCAGCAAAACGGGAAGGCTTCCAAATATTTTGAACCTGCCCAGGATCTCATCTACCTTGATGAAACCCTTATAGCCGCTCTCAATACCATTCAGCCCGGGGTGGTCAGCCAGGAAAATCTCGACATGGTTAAATACATGAATTCGAGGGACCAGAAACCTTACCGGGAAGTCTGGGACCATAATGTGTACATGAAATACTCCACAACCATCACCGATATCCGCCTGCTTTTAACAGATCAGGCTGCACTGGCCGATCTGAAAAAAAGGCTGGGGCGTGAGTTCAACCGGCTTGACCCCGGGGTTTTCATCAACGGTAATGACAGGATCATGTTTATCCTCAGGTCACCGGGCTCCGAGGCCGGGTCGTTCTACCGTGCCATACTCACCGTTGGGTATATTCGCATCGATGAGATATCCAACTGGAGGGATTCCTGAAGATATTATTATCTTTAACCCACCAATAATCAAAGGTTATGAGAATTTTTTTACGATGCCTGCTGATTGTTTTGATCATCAGCCTGCCTGCGTTTTTGCATGCACAGGAGAAATCTCCTCCCATTGACATAGGGAAGGAAAGTATGTATTTCCCTCACCATTACCAGAAATATAAACTCCAGTACGGGCTTGGTTTTTATTTCACTAAACCGCCTTACGACTGGGTTGAGAATGCTATCCAGGCACCCCTGATCGACCTGCAGCTGACCATGGGCCTGCCGGCCGGGTTCTCGCTGGCCGGGAGCGTGAATACCATTGTGGTCTCCAACCAGGTGACAATCGGAGCACGGTGGAATTACATCTACAGGAACTTTTCATTCAACCTGGGTTACGACCTGGGGTATGTGCTCGGGATGATGAATGTCGGGGGTTTTAAGAATACCGGCATGATGATCGCCCATTATCCCAATTTCTCTGTAGGTTTTAAGACCAGCACACTGGCTTTTACTTTCAAAGGTGAGGCTGTTGTTATAGGATGGGGGCAGATGAAAATGGGAGAGGATGTCATGGTCAAGCCTTCCAATATCTTTGATGGTGTCACCGGGGCAATCTATATGGAACAACGTATCTTCAGGAAGAAGATCCTGGTCATCGGCTTAAAGGACAATTACGTGAGGTATTACTGGCCTGTCTGGATGGTTTTCCCAACCTTCGCCCGTTACTACCATATTCCTGAACTTCACTTAATCTGGGTGTTATGAGAAGAACGATCTTTTATATAATAGGGATTGCGCTGCTGATGGCAGGATGCTATAAGACCACGAACCTCGCTGTGCCTACGGCAGGACCCAATTCCATCCTTACTGAGACATATCCTCTTTCAAATCCTTCACGTAAGGTGATGGACGGAATTTATTCTGTGTCTGCCGGCAATGATGTTTTCGGCGACCAGGTGGTGATCAAATGGTCACGCAAAAAGATGTCGGTATTCTGTTCCGACGGGCATTATTTTGTTTTTGATGTGGGGCAGCTTGATTCGGTGATCATGCTGCAGGGCTACTGGAGGTATTGTTATAATGACAATACCGGTGCGGCGACTGCCTATATCGCAAGGGAGCAGGGAGGAACGGATATCGTGAACGCAAATCCACACCCCGGGACTATTATCATCAAAGGTGGTTACGGCTCTTCGGGTAATGAGATCAACAATCCCCTCCAGTTCAATTACCTGAGACCGATCAGCCCGGCATTGCTGAGCAAAAAGTTTTCAATCCTTGCCCACCGCAGCGGGGGCAGGACCTCCGACCACCTGCCGGTATCGGAAAACAGCCTTGCCATGATCAATTTCACCGAAGGCTTAGGTTCGACGGGGATTGAAATAGATGTTCAGCTTACCAGCGACGGGATCCCGGTGCTTTACCACGATGCAGACCTCAACATCCGCCTCACGCAGAAAGGGCCGCTTTCGGGACCTATCAAGGATTTTACATATACCCAGCTCTTTTACCTGGTGCGCCTCATCCACGGTGAACATCTTCCGACACTGAGGGACGCATTGATATTCACGGTCGACAGTACACTGATCACCGATGTTTACCTGGATATGAAGGAAAAAGTTCCTACTATGTCGGCAGTGGTCCCGATTCAGAAGGAAATGCTGCAGAGGGCAAAAGACAAGGGCAGGGATCTGCATATTTATATAGGATTACCTTCCACCGATGCTATCAACGATTTCATGAACCAGCCCGACTATAAGAACATTCCTTCTTTATGCGAATTGACTACCGACGACGTTCAGAATCTCAACTCCATGGTTTGGGCGCCCCGCTTCACCCTGGGAACCCAGAATGACCTGGTAGCCCAGATGCACAGCCAGGGCAGGCTGGCATGGACGTGGACACTGGACAATGAAGACTGGATAAGGGAATACCTAAATGACGGGCATTTCGACGGCATCCTCACCAACTATCCCTTCGTCGTTGGATATTATCACTATATACGGGAGAACTAAGTATGAAAAGATATATCATTATAGGCTTTTTGTGTTTGTTTGGTACATGGACAGCATCGTCCCAGACCAACGACAGCATCCCGAAAACCAGGAGTCATTTCACACTCGCGGTAGGGGCAGGCTGGTCCCATTATTTTGCAAATATGGAACTTGTCCCGGCAAGAAATGTTCAGAAGGACTTCATCGGCACTTCTTTCCGATTCATGTGGGAACCTGAGTACAGGCTCAGCCTTGGCCTGGAAACAGGTTTTTACAGGATCTTCAAAGTTGATTCGACCATCAATTCCGAATACAATATGAAATCGAGGATGAACGTGGTCCCTTTGTTCCTGGTTATCAGGATGAGGATAGTCGATAATTTCTACCTGTCCATTGCACCCGGGATTGCTCTTCAGTATACCAAGATCACCGGGATAGGGCCTGAAATTACCAGCCACCAGTTATCCCTGGCGAATTTTGAGGCTACGGCTTCCTACCTGTATCCTCTGGGCAAGCTTTTCATCGTGGGAGGAGAAGCCAGGTACATGTATTTCGGAAAGACAAACGATATCATGATGTCGATCAGTGCGGTGTTTGCGGTAAAACTCTGAAAAACACGGGTTAAATAAAAGTTAAAAATGAGTTGATTGCTTATCTTTCGGCGGGTATCATTATTTTTGCAAAAAGTTTGAAGTGCAAAATGAATACCCGGGTAAATGAAGAATCTTTCGGTACATCCACTCAGGTTTATTTTATTTCTGATCATTCCTGTATTTCTTCAGGCCCAGACAAGGCCTGATTCCGTAAAGAATATTTCCTGGTGGAATTTTCATTTCCAGATGACGGTGATCACCCAGTACCATCCATCTTTTACAGCAAAATATTCGGGGAAGAACAGCCTCGATACAAATGCTGAAACCAATATTTCGGTTACATCTACTTTGTTTTTCGGAGTAAAACTCTGGAAGGGGGCTTCTGCATACTTTAATCCTGAACTGAGCGGGGGAAGCGGCTTTTCGCAAACCACCGGTGTGGCAGGATTTCCGAATGGTGAAATATACCGTGTTAGTGATCCTGCTCCTCATATATATGTTGCACGATGTTATTTTACCCAGATTTTCGATTTATCTCCAGGAAATTATTTCAGGGATGATGATCTGAACCAGTTGCCCGGCTATGTGCCGGATTTTTATTTATCGGCTACTGCCGGGAAGTTCAGCATAATGGATTTTTTCGATAACAATACTTACTCCCATGATCCCCGGTCCCAGTTTTACAACTGGACTCTCATGGGCAACGGGGCCTGGGATTACCCGGCAAACACCCGCGGTTATACGTACGGATTAGTACTCGAGCTTGTAAAATCTTCATGGGCGATACGGTATGGTTTCGTGATGGTGCCAACTACTCCCAACGGCTCAACCATGGATCTCAATATCGGACGATCCAACTCCCAGGCCCTGGAGTTTGAGAAAAAATTCAGAATAAAGACATTGCCGGGCGATGTTCGTGTGATGGCTTATTTTACCCAGGCTCAAATGGGAAATTACCGCCAGGCGCTTGAATGGGGACAGTCGCATGACACAACGCCCGACCTCTCATATTCAAGGGCACTGGGCCGAACAAAATGGGGTTTTGGGATTAATGCGGAACAGGCTGTACATAAGCATATCGGGATGTTTCTTCGTGCAGGATGGAACGACGGCATTAACGAAACCTTTACCTTTACCGAGATCGACAGGCATCTTTCAGCAGGAATATCGATTAAAGGAGGATTGTGGAAGCGGGCCGAGGATGAGATCGGGTTGGCCCTGATTGCAAACGGGCTGTCGGCCGATCACAGGAATTTTCTGAAAGCTGGAGGATACGGCTTTATCATCGGTGACGGTAACCTCAATTATTCTCCCGAATTCATCACCGAACTGTATTACAGTTTCCGATTCTTTACAAAATATCTCTGGCTGAGCCCCGATTACCAGTTCATCCTTCATCCTGCCTATAATATGGACAGAGGGCCCGTCCACGCTTTCGGGATCAGGGCGCATGTCGAGTTTTGATCAGGGGTTGATTTTTTGGGGATTTAAAACGCTCCCGGTTAATTCCCGCCCCAGGGGCGTAACCCGGGTCCAGACGATGCACATAGGTTAATGCAGGTTGATTGATAGGGAAGGCTGAAAAAAATCATTGTAGTCAAACTTGAATTCCATATTATAATGATTTTTCATAATGTCGATTGCTTTTGTGAAATCTTCAGGATTAAGTTCGGTGGGCCTCACACCTTTCCCTTTGATATCCTGCATCTCAAGTATCTTGTCGAGCATCCATTTCTGGTGTGTTCTTGTTGCCGGAAGCTGCGCTTCACTCATCAGTTTGACGACAAGGTTGATAGTATATTCCTTGTTAAGGGCTGCATACTCCCAACCCCTGAGAGTGGCCTCCACAAATGCCTTCAGTGCCTCCTTTTTCGATGATGCCGTTTTTCTCAATACATACAAACCATCCTCAGGCACATCAAAACCATAGTCCGACATAAAAAACGTATTGATTTCATTCCTGTTTACTCCGCTCAGGTATACCTGGTCGTATTCATTGTAATACATGACGGTCATGAGGTCGATGCCTCCCCTCATAAAAAGATTTACCGTAGACTGAATTGGTACCCATTCAACAGTTAGATGATTTTTATTCACTAGAGCTTTGGGGACTTCATCAAATCCACTCAGCCAGACACCGATTTTTTTCCCGTTGAATTTTGACAGTTCATTGATGCCGTTTCTTTTCAGGCTGACGAACATAATGGCCGAATGCTGTGATACCTGGGCAATGTTGACAATATCCAGCCCTTTTTGCCGGTTGTTGATCCCGGTGGTTAAAAACAGGGAAATGATGTCGGCTTTGCCAGCCTTTAAAAATGCCACGGCATTCACCGTAGCTGAAGGATGGATGATCTCGACATCAAGTCCCGCCTGCTTATAATAACCTTTATCCTTTGCAACGTAGTAGCCTGCAAACTGAGCCTGCGGCAACCACTGTGTGCAAAAGACCAGTTTCTGCTGCTGGGCATGCACCGGAGAAAAGCAAAGAAGCACAACGACTGTAACTGATATATTTCTTAAGAAACTCATTGCGGGTATTGTTAGTATTCATTGAAGGTAACAACCCAATTGAAAGGCAAATGAGCCCGAAAGATATTATAATTTCGGGAAATGTGAATCCCGATTCAAATATGCCTGGGTGTCAATGCGTATCAATAATGATGTAAGATTTCTAGAAAGTCTTCTGTAAAAAATCCCTGAGGCTGGAATGAATAATACCCTGGTAGGTATTTCCCCTGAAGTCATCCAACGTAACAACAAACTTCGGATAGTTGTCTTTAATCAGCAAGAGGTTCCCGAATTCACGCTGAATGGTTTGTTCATCGGCTAAAAGATAAGCGCATTGGATATAAATTTTTTCGCCCTGCCTTTCACAAACAAAATCGATCTCTTTATCCCCGCTCTTACCAACACAGACATTGAATCCCATCCTGATCATTTGCAGAAATACAGTGTTCTCAATCAGCTTATTGATGTCCTGCGGATTGTATCCTATGATGGCATTGCGTAAACCCAGATCTTCAAAATAATATTTCTCCCCTGTTTCAAAAATTTTCTTTCCCTGCAGATCGCTTCTCGGAACTCTTGTAATGTAATATGCTGATGCCAGGTAGGACAAGTAATTGGATATGATTACCGGGGAAATAACCACTTTTTGCGATTTCAGGTAGTCACTGATGCGTTTTGTGGAGATCAGGCTCCCGGTCGAATCGGCCAGGAATCTGATCAGGTTTTCAAGGAAATTGACGTTCCTGATATTATAGCGGGCAACCACATCTTTCAGCAATACAGTGGCATTAATGGTTTTCAGGTAATCAAAAACAACCTGGTCGCTAAGGGGGAATACCATCAGGTTTGGCAATCCCCCGTATTTAAGGTATTTCCCAAGGTTATCCCCTGAGTCGGCAAGCTTATGAAACAATAAAAACTCCGTATAACTCAATCCATGAATCCTGATTTCAATATACCTTCCGCTTAAAACAGTGGACAGGTCCCCAGAAAGCATGGATGAGTTGCTTCCGGTGCACCAGATATCGACCTTCCCTTTGACCAGCAAACTTCGCAGGGCTTTTTCAAACCTTTCAATCTCCTGTACTTCATCAATAAATAGAAAATTACCCTTTCCCGGTTCAAGGTTTTTCTCCACATACCCTGTGAGATCCTTGTCGGTCCTGATAAAATCAAAATCATGGACATCTTTATCGATATAAATGATGTTCGCCGAGGGATGCGATTTCTCAACCAGGTCCATGATCTGAAACAGCATATAACTTTTCCCTGTCCTTCTCTGGCCGGTAAATATTTTGATCAGGTTTTTGCCAAGGAACGGACTTGCCCGGTCAATATATATGTTCCTTTTAATATGTGGTTTTATATTCGGGTTCATAAATATTAAATATACTTCAAATATACAACAAAAAAATGAAAAATATTAAGTATACTTATTTATATTTCAGGGAAACTGAACCCAAACTCGAACCTTGCGTAAAGAATTCAATCAATTTATCCTATTTGCAGGATAGCATGAAAATGGATGGCAAATGTCTGTTACAATGGCAACTTTATCCCGATCAGGTCCATGCCGCTAAAACTATATGCCTGCACGTATGTCGGCATTTCTTTGATGACCAGGGCCTCCTGCCTATAGCCAGTCAATGATCCTTTAACAGGAAATTCTTCCTTGGTATAAAGGTCGGGAGAGAACCGGAAGATACTGCTGCCATTATAGGCATAGATCCGTTTTTTAGAATCCATCTGTAACTGCGCTTCACCGACTGGCAGGCTCACCGAACGGACAAAATTGCCGTTGGAATATAATTCCAGGGATTTATTGTCTCCGCAAAAAACGTATTCTTTAAAAGTTGGCGAACCAACAATAGAACTCCCGTGAGAGGTGGTAGATACTGCGTATACAGGGTGTAAAAGGTTAATATTATAAACAGAATTCCACATCGACACGATGTTGATAAGGTTACCCGCTGAACTTTTAAGCAGGTCAGCATCATAACAATTCTCAACACGCAAACCATTATGTGTTTCAGGAACAGTGTCAAGTTTCAGAAATGATGTGGAATAATCAGACCTGAGAAGGATCTCGATGAAAAACATGTTACTGGCTCCGCCCGGCACAATGAGTTTATTGCCGTCGAAAGTATTGCTGAAGTACCGAAGCCGCATACCATCGCTTCCGTTCCCTGTAGCCCATTTGTTAAGACCACTCTGGGTAAAATGTTTATAAATGGTAGTGGTTGAACCTGAAAGAAAGTCAAACATGTCTATTTTAAACCCTTCAACGGCGTCTTTGTAATAGAAGAAAATTTTATTGCCTGTGCTGTCAATTGCGAAACTGTTCCAGTAGTTATAATTCGGAAAAGCATTTGCCTTAATAAGCGTAAATACCGTGTCTGCTTTTACAGCAGGGGCGCCGCTGCTATCGCTGCTGCTTTTTTTGCATGCCGCTATGCTAAGTGTTAGTATTACGCATATACCTATTGTAATGACCTTATTTTTCATAATTTCCTCGTTTTGTATTTAACTTATACTTGTTCACACCCTTTTGCAGGTTCATTCCTGTTTGACCAATCTTTTATTTAACTCAAATCCATACATTAAATTGTCATGCTCACGAGCCTGGTTTTATCGATCATGATTGTGGAAAGGGCCAATTGAACTGTATATGGCTGGTATCGTGCCGAATGCAAGCAATATTAATATTTTATAAAGGATAGCCTTTGATGTATTCTCACATGAATATATGTCTATACTTGTAATTAATTATAAAAGATCACAACCCGGGTCATAGATGTTTATTTAAGCAATATGAGTCATTGATTGACTACAGAGAAAAGATTTAATTATCATGAAAAAAAGTTCAACGATTTCAATTGCAGCAATACTTCTTGCAAGCCTGATTTGTACCCTGGCTTGTAAGAAAAAAAGTGATACGACAACTGGAACAGGTTCGGTTCCACTCGTTGTGACCGGGAATTACAGCAACATCACATTTACAACAGTTCAGTTTACAGGAAATGTTACTGATGACGGCGGTTCATTTGTTACAAAACGTGGTTTTTGCTGGAGCAACTCCAATCAAAATCCCAGCGTCCTTAATGACACTGCAGTAATTGGTCAGGGAGCAGGTTCTTTCTCAGGCACAATAACAGGGCTGAAGAGTCAGACGAATTATTATATACGTGCTTATGCCACAAATACTAATGGAACAGGATATGGAAGTACCTACGCAATTACAACCAGTACATTTTCAATTGGCCTGACTTATCAGGGTGGAATTATCTTTTATATCGACGGCACCGGTCAACATGGGCTGATTGCTGCTGCAAATGACCAAACCGTGGGATGTCAATGGGGCTGTATGGGAACTGCCATTGGCGGCACAGGAACAGCCATTGGAACCGGACAGTCCAATACAACGGCAATTGTAAACGGTTGCAGCGCTCCGGATATCGCAGCCCGTATTTGTGATAACCTGACACTGAACGGATACAGTGACTGGTATTTACCTTCAAAAGACGAACTTAACCAGATGTGCGTGCAACAAAGCATAATTGGCGGGTTTGCGATGAGTTACTACTGGAGTTCCAGTGAGAGTGGCAGCAATTCAGCCTGGCTTCAGGGTTTCGGTACCGGTGTCCCGCAAAGTATAAGTAAGGGCAACGCAGCCTATATGCGTGCCATACGGGCTTTTTAAAATTTCAACATTCCATTACATGTCCAGGTAGCCAATAAGCAGATCAATCATGAAGTTACTGAGGCAGCTTCATCCCGATCAGGTCCTTCTGGCTGAAGCTGTATACCTGCACGTAATTTGCATATTCTTTGATCACCAAAGCTTCCTGGCCAAATCCTTTAAGTTGTCCTTTTACGGGAAATTCCTCCTTGGTGAGAAGGTCTGAAGAGAACCTGAAAATGCTTGCACCATTATATGCGTATATCCTTCTCTTTGAGTCCATTTGCAGCTGAGCCGCATTGAAAGGCATGTTAATTGCACGAATAAACAGACCGGCATTATATAATTCCAGGGTTTTATTTTGTCCGCAAAAAACGTATTCCATTCCAGTAGGAGTGCCCACAATGGAGCTGCCGTGAGATGTCGCAGATACTTTATAAACCGGGGCGGCGGCATAAAGATCAAATACGCTGTTGTACATGGTCACAACTGATATAAGGTTGTTTGCAGGCGTTTTTTTCAGGTCTGCATCATAGGCATCCATGACAGGGATCCCGTTGTTTGATGCGGGTAAGCTATCCAGGCGCTGAAAAGTCGTTGAATAATCGGGATTCACCTGGATCTCTACGAAAAAGTGATTGGTCGCACCTCCGGGGACGATCAGTTTGTCCCCATCATAGGTGTTTTTGAAGTATCTCAGCCTCATACCTTCACTCCCGTTTGAACTTGCCCATTTATTAAGGCCGCTCTGGCTGAAATGCTTATAGATGGTCGATGTGGTTTTTGTTGTAACATCAAACAGGTCAATCTTGAATCCTTCGACATCGTCAGGATAAAAAAAGAAGATTTTATTTCCGTTTGTATCCATTGCAATGCTGTTCCATGAGTTATACGCCGGAAATGCATTTGCTGCAACGACAGTAAAAACAGTATCTGCCTTGAATGTGGTGGCTCCGGAAGTCCCGGAATTGCTGCTGCTTTTCTTACATCCTGTAAAAGACAATGCGATAACCGCGATTACAAATATAATGATGGATTGTTTTTTCATGGGTTTACGGTTTAATAATTAAAATGAAACGGTACGGATATGATTTTTATAAGATAAAGGCGTTAAGCCTTTATAAACATTGAGCAGGCTCTTATTTATGAATGACAAACAATTTATGACTTTGCTTACCGGCTTTAAACAGATAAATGCCTTCCGGCCATTGGTTTATATCAACTTTTGTTGTTTCATTCATGATTTTTCCGCTGACAATGGTACTTCCCGTCATATCAATAATATAAAATCCTGAACCGATCAAATTCCTGCCTGCCTGTATGGTGATTTCAGCACTTGCAGGATTGGGGTACAGAACCATATCAGTAACGGGATCAGGACCATCAATTCCCGTATTACATCCATTCAGCAGAAACCTGCTTTTCGGCGCTTTTACAGTCATCAACCCATATACAGGATTATTCACAATGTCGCTGCCATATGAAGTAAGGCTGCTGAAGTTCCCGTTTGAAGAAACCTGCCTGGCCGGACATACATCGTTGTCCCAGCTCCAGGCCAGCCAGTTTACTCTTTTGAGCTGGCAAAAATTAAGCAGGGGTTTATAATTCAGGGTATAGGTGCAAGGATTGATGTCATCCTGCAAATTGGCCACTTCACCCAAAACAAAAGGTATATTTTGAGCAAGTACTGCATTGATCTTGGCAGCCATCTGGGCTGAATCGTTGTTGGCAAAACTATACCAGTAAGCATGGGCGCTGAAGATCAGGTTATGCTTTGGATCATACTGGATGAGGTCGCTGGCCACGCTGGAGGTGATAAAAGCATCGGAGTTGGCACCGCAATCGGGGCCATCAATCATGATAGGGAAATTAAAGCCGGTCACATTGCGCAAGGCGGTGATGATGCTTTGATAAGTGCTTTTATAGGCAGCCAGGGCCGCTACGGGGTCGGCTGCAAAATTAAAGTACAAGGCCTCATTGGCATAATTGACGATCACACTTTCTTTATGCTTCTGAAGGATGTTGGTGAATACATTGTCCTGTATCCACCATGTATTCAGATTAAGAAGGCCGGCAGCATCATTTGAACAGGTGAAATCATGGATTTCAATAATGGCTATCATTTTATACCTGGTGCATTTACTGATAGCACTGTCGAGAGCGGCATAGTTTTTATACACTGCATCGGTATTCGGATCAGGATTATTACAATACCAATCCATCCTGACCACGTTTGCACCTGTCTTTGCAACTTCATCGATTTCAAGGGAGTTGACGTTATAACCCCAGTTATATGGTGCATAATTCAATCCTCTTAACAACAAACTGTCACCGCAGGGTCCCAGAATATATTTGCCATTAGTATGGATATATGGTTGCGCTAGGGCCTGTGACGAAACCGTTCCTAATAAAATTACCAGTATGAGAGATCTTATTTTCATAAAAGTCTTTTTAAATTATTGATTTTCTTTACAGGTTAAGAATACAGATTGAGTGATTAATACTTGAATTCAGATACACCGCCTCCCTGTGAAAGCCCAAACCATTTATTTCCATGAGCATCTACGGCAATGGCATTGACAGGAACCGCTGTTGCACCATTAAACGCATTTGTTGGTATATAGCTGGTCCATGCGACCCCCGACAATTCCGATACCCAGCCTTGCCAGGTGCCAAACCATTTATTCCCCTGGTTATCGATGGCCAGGGATGTGATCCAGTCGCCTTTCAAACCATTGCCTGTATTGGCGCTATTGTATACGGTGAAGTTGGTCCCGTCAAATTTCGTCACCCCTCCAAACATAGTGGCCAGCCATTTATTCCCCTGGAGATCGATGACTACCCGAACAATAGTGCGCGAACCAGCAAGAGTGTAGGAGCTCCAACCTCCACTATTCATAAATTCCGATATCCCTCCGTTCGTCGCTATCCATTTATTATTCTGGGGGTCAATTGCGATGCTCCAGATGGAATCATTGACCAATCCATTCGTTTTAGTGTAATGGGTCCATACAGTACCGTTAAATTTCCATAATCCGCTGCCCAGGGTTCCAATCCATTTATTCCCCTGTGCATCAACGGCAATTGCCTGAACGCTTGTGACCGAAAGATAGGTTGTCCAGTTGCTGCCATCAAATTTCGACAATCCTAAATAACCTCCAAACCATATATTGCCCTGGCCATCTACGGCGATGGCGGTGACATTGTCATCGGCAAGCCCATTATTGGTATTGGCTCCCTTATAGTTTGTCCAATGGGTTCCGTCAAATTTTGACACCCCGAATTCAGTCCCTATCCATTTATTCCCCTGGGCATCTATGGCAATGGCATTAACGCTGTTACTGACCAATCCGTTGGCGGTAGTGTATGTTACCCAATTGGTATCAGGAGTATTTGCAGAAGTGCCTGAATTGTTTTTTTTACAGGAGCAAAGAATGACAACTAAGGCCATGCATCCAAGAATAAAAAACTGCTTTATCATTTTGTTCTTTTTAAATTGTGACAAGATTGAACCCGATTGTAATTTTCATTATTGACTTATTTAAATTAATTAGATGCATCCGGTGGTCAAGATCGCCCGATCGCTGCTTCGGGACAATTTATTGAACTCTAATCCCGAACGCAACGTACACTGTAGCCACTGGTTTTATAGTTTGCGCCCGGGTCTGCAATGCTGCTATTATAATTCAAGTCCAGTGAATAGCCGGAGCTTGCATCAAGTTCAGTTAAAGTCCACCAAACCCCTGTAGCACCCATGTTTCCAATGTTACCGGTGAAAGAACATTGTCCCCCCGGAAAGGCCGAAAATCCTGTTTCGTTTGTCGCTCCCGTGTTGGGATTTTGCCAATGAGAAAACCCTGTTTCTTTTAATTTGCCACCTGCGATAGTGGTCCCTCCAAGAAAGTCCGTCATAATTTTCCATTCGGCCTGGGAAGGCACATGCCAGCCGTTGGGAGCTAAATTCCGTGAATCGGCAACAGCGAAGAAGTTGTAAAGAAGGCCGTAAGGGATCTTTGAAGTAGCGTTGTATTGGCAGTAGGCACCTGTAGTTAGATCATGCCATACCGTCCAGCTTAGCGACGGATCAGGAACATAAGGAATGACATCACCGTTGCGGTAATGAGTGACTCTAAGGTTTTCGGCCATCCAAACCTGTGTGCCTATCTGTACAAGATGGTAATGATTGTTTTCAATATCGGCAAGGGTAGTATCTATGGTCGTGACGCTGAATGTATTTCCATATGCCGTTCCGTTATTGTTCGTGGCATAAGCACGTATGTAACACAGGGCTTGACCTTTCAGACCTTTTACGGTACCCGTGAACGTACCGGTTCCATTTCCGATGGAGACCATGGTGTCATTCTGTATGGTGGGGTTCTGATTGTTCTGGCTTGAACAAAAGCCACGTCTTGTCACTGTGGATCCGCCATCGCTTGTTACGTTTCCTGAAACATCAACAGTATTGATCAGTACATTGCTATAGGTGACGGTGACTACAACCGGAATTGTCCCTGATCCTGATGGTCCGGAAGATGAATCACTCTTTTTTGAACAACCTGGAGTAAGTATTATACCTGCAAGAAATATGGCAAGACCTATAATCAATTTTACGTGTTTCATTTTATCATTTTAATATGTTACTATATTTATAAATACATACAAAGATCTGTATATATATTAATGACAAAACTCAATCCGTTGTCAATAAGCGATAAAAATATATAACCTTTATAGGGGAAGAAGCTAAAATTAAGCGGGGTAAAACACCGGGATGATTCGCTTCGCTCATGATCCAAACCGGGATGATTCGCTTCGCTCATGATCCAAACCGGGATGATTCGCTTCGCTCATGATCCCTTAGGAGGGGGGCTTCAATCCCCAAAACCCGGGCACTTCGTGCCCTCATGTTTTTATTTCAGAGAAAAATCAGCAAACAAGTTTGCGATTTTTCTCTGAAATAAAAACAGCCGCGTTGCGCGGCTGTTTTGGGGATTGGCGGAGAGACTGGGATTCGAACCCAGGATGCACTTTTGGCGCATACACACTTTCCAGGCGTGCTCCTTCGACCACTCGGACACCTCTCCAGGGTCAGAAGCGAAAGGCGAAATGCGAATTAGCGAAAATCAATGCCAAGACGCAGTACCGTGTCGCTTAGGGAGTGCAAAAGTACGAAAAATTATGATAATTCAAACGGTCATCTCGCCTCTAAGGCTTGTTTGAAGCAATTGTTTCACTGCCTGGGTCGAGAACCGGCAACCTAAAAGGTACATCAGCTTGGTGACTGCCGATTCGGTGGTAATATCATATCCGCCGATAACACCGATCTTGCTTAGTTCGGCGCTGGTCTCATACTTGCCCATCTCAACGGTACCGCCCTTGCACTGGGTCACGTTCAGGATGATCACGTCACGGTCGGCGGCGGCTTTGAGTGCATCAAGGAACCAGGGCATAGTGGGGGCATTGCCGGCACCAAAGGTTTCAAGGATGACTGCTTTTAATCCGCAGGTATTCAGGATGGCTTCAACCGCGCATTTCGAGATTCCCGGGAAAAGCTTAAGGATTGCAATGTTCTCATCCAGATCCTTCAGCACTTTCAGCCTCTTGAAATTTGGCCTGAGGATATGTTCCCTGTTGTATTTGATCTTCACCCCGATCTCGGCAAGCAATGGATAATTCGCCGAAATAAAAGCACCAAAATTTTCGGTGTTCAGCTTGGTTGTGCGGTTAGCGCGGAACAGCTTGTTTTCAAAACAAATCCCGACTTCCGGAACAATAGGGGTATCAACCTCTTTCGAAATAGCAATCTCGATGGAGTTGATGAAATTCTCACGCCCGTCGGTGCGCACCATCCCTATCGGAAGCTGGGAACCTGTGAAAATGACGGGCTTGTTCAGGTTCTCAAGCATGAAACTGAGAGCCGATGCGGTGTATGCCATGGTGTCGGAACCATGCATCACCACAAAACCTTCGTAATTTTCGTAGTTTTCTTCGATTACCGTAGCCAGCTTCACCCAGAAAGAAGGATTCATGTTCGATGAATCCAGCAGGGGGTGAAAGGTGTGAAAATCGATGTTGCAGTTGAAATTCTCAAGTACCGGCAGGTATTTGTAGAGAATGTCAAACGACAGGGGTTTGAGAGAACCTGTTTTCGGGTCCTGCACCATCCCAATGGTGCCACCGGTATAAATGACGAGTATACTTGTTTGTCCGATCATTTTTTTCGATATGGCGTTAGAGCGTGATTTCGATATGACGATAAACCTTCCGTTAATTTATGCAATTATGCTATAATTTTCAAATGATGCCAGATAGTCATATCGTCATATCGTCATCACGGATAAATAAACTCAATGCATTTGCAGTCGTGACCTCCGCCACTTGTTCCAGAGACACTCCCTTTATTTCTGCAATTTTCTGTGCTATTAACGGAATATATGCTGGTTCATTGCGCTTGCCCCGGTGGGGAACAGGCGGAAGAAAAGGCGCATCGGTCTCCAGCAGCAGGGATTCCAGTGGCATTGCTGCCACAACATCCGCCAGACCCGATTTCTTGTAAGTGACCACACCCCCTATGCCAAGATAAAATCCCAGCGTAATCGCACGTTCAGCTTGTGAGACATCCCCGGAAAAGCAATGGAAAACCCCACACAATCCCTTGTCATTCCTGCCTTCCATGATCTCCAGCGTGACCTCCATCGAATTCCTTGTATGAATGGCAACGGGCAGTCTGTGTTCAAGAGCCAGGTCAAGCTGCATATTAAAAGCATCTTTCTGTTCCTGCTCGAAAGTCCTATCCCAGTATAGGTCAATTCCGATCTCACCCACACCGTAAAAACGATAATTTTTATCGGCCAGGTATTGCTTCACGATCGTAATCTCTTCAGTGAAATTTGCCTTCACCGAAGTGGGATGCAGGCCCATCATGGGGAAGCATACCTGCGGCCACCTGCTTCCTGCATCTTGCATCGGCCCTATAGATTTAGAATCGATATTCGGCAAAAAAATGTACTTCACCCCCGCCTCCAGGGCACGGCTAACCGCCTGCTCCCTGTCAGCATCAAACTCCTCAAGGTAGAGGTGTGCATGAGTGTCGGTAAAAACGGGATTAGCCAAGGTGAGCCTTAATTTCATTCACATTGATTTCCATCATGCAGCGGAAATGATGTTTTGGGCATTCATTGAAACCTATCTTGCTGCAAGGCCGGCATCCAAGGCCGGTAACCTCCGAAATAAACGAATCGCCGGAACCTTCGGGCTGGTATGGGTACATCCCGAACCCCGGAATGGTATTCCCCCATACCGATACTATCTTTTTACGGTATGCGGTAGCCACATGCATAAGTCCTGTATCATTGGTAAGGACTGCGGATGACTGCCTCAGCAGTGATGCCGACTGGTTCAGACTGTACTCTCCGCAGGTGTTCAGGATTGGTCTTAAGGCCATGCTGACGATCTCTTCTCCCCGTTTCCTGTCTTCCTTCCCGCCCAGCAGTATAACAGGAAGTTCGAGTTTATTGATTACTTCCGCAACCTTTTCAGGAGGGAAGATCTTGGTATTATGCTTTCCGCCGATAACAACAGCGACATACTCTGGAAAACCAGGTACAACCTCATCCGCAGACGAAATAAAATAATCAAGACCCTTGCCGTCGTTCTTTATCCCAAGCTTTCCGGCGGCTTTAAAATACCTGTCAACGATATGTATGCCCGGGAGTAAATTCCATTTGAAATTCACAAGGAGGAATTTCAGGATGTTCAGCTTGGAGAAAGTGCCGGAAGGCCTGCCCAGCATGAGTTTTAAATAAAGGGAGCGGTAGTTTTTATGAAGGTCGACCACGAAATTAAAACGCTCGGCCCTGAGCAGGGGCAGGAGCTCTTTGAAATTCCCGCTGTAAAGCCAGAGTTTATCGATGTATGGATTGGAAATGAGGACAGGTTCAAACTGTTTCTTTGTGATGTAATGGACCTCGGCACCCGGCAACTGCTGTTTCAATGCGCGGATAACCGGCGTGGTGAGCACGATGTCGCCGATGGAAGAGAAGCGGATGATGAGGATCTTATGCATAAGTAGCGAAGTAGCGAAATAGCGAAGTAGCGAAATTTTTATTTATCATGGATTCCATATTCACAATTCTTCGCAACACTTGTTTAGCTCCTGTAATTGTACTTAAAACCTTTTTTCACTACTTCGCTATTTCGCTACTTTATAAAGGGGTTATTAGCCATCTCATACCCAATGCTCGTTTCCGGTCCGTGCCCGGGATAAACCACCGTATCTTCGGGAAGGGTGAAAAGCTTGCTTTTAATACTGTCCATCAGCAGATCGAAATCGCCCGAAGGCAGGTCGGTGCGGCCGATGGTATCCCTGAACATCACATCGCCTGTGATGACAAAGCCATCATCAGCACTGTAAAAACATACGCTCCCGTCGGCATGGCCAGGGGTGTAAAAGACAGTCAGGGATGAGACACCGAAACGTATCTCGTCATCATCATTAAAATAGGCCTGAGTTTCAGGCAAATCACCAAGTTCGAACCCGAAATTCCGGCCAATCTCTTTCGCCTGGGTGAAGAACGGCATTCCAGCCTGGTGGTACTCGGGTCGTATCCCGTATTTCTTAAAAATATGCTGGTTCCCGAGTATGTGATCGATATGGGTGTGTGTGTTGATATTCCGTACGATCTTAAGCCCGGCATCCTGAATGAAATCATCCAGTCCTTTCTTTTCAAATGGTTCGTAGCAGGCAGCATCGACAATTACAGCCTCTTTGGTCTCATCGTATAAAACGTACGTATTGACCTGGAATGAATTAAAGGTAAAGCGTTCTATCTGTATCATAGGTTTCAAATCCACAGCAAAGATAGGAAATAGGAGGCAGTGCACCCTGCATATAAAATAATCGTAACTTAGCGACCCGATTACTTTTCTGATGACCTGCTATGCCTGCTGCAACTGCAACTCGTGAGGGATTATTTTGGCGCCTCCTGGTGGGATGCAGTATTATTTTGGCCCTTTCGCACGGCATTCCTTCCTACTCACAGTTTTACAGTGGTTCACAATTGGACTTTGGCAAATCGCGGGTACAGTATAATGATTTCCTCTGGCTGTATTTCAAATTCGAGAAATTCGATACCTATTATTACCTCAACGGCAAAGAGCTTGCCCAATACTGCGCAGAGTATACCGACAAGCATATCAAGGAGATCGAGATGGACCTGCAGTCGGTGCTCGAACAGAAGATACAGTTCATCATCTTCAACAACCTGAGCGACCTCAAGCAAAGCAATATAGGGATCTACGGGGAATGGGATTCATACAATACCGGAGGGGTTACGCGCATCATCGGCGGCAAGGTGCTGATTTATTTCGACGGGGATTACAGCCATTTTGACCGCCAGATCAGGGCCGGCATCACCCAGGTGCTTCTCAACCAGATGATGTATGGCACAGGCATAGGCGCACAAATCAAGAATAATGCCCTATTCACCATGCCCGACTGGTACATGAACGGGCTCATCTCCTATATTTCCAGGCCCTGGGATTCGGAGCTCGACAACCTCGTGATGGATGCGGTGCTCAACAAAAAGCACATCAAGATAAACAGCCTTACCGGGATAGATGCAGCCTATGCAGGTCATTCGATCTGGCATTATATTGCCATGAATTACGGCGATGCCTCCATCCCCAACATCGTTTACATGACGCGACTTACTCGGAGTATCGAGAAAGGCTTTCAGAATGTCATCGGCGTGCCTTATAATACTGTCGTCGAGCAATGGTCGCAGTATTATAAAGGTCTCTATTCCAGGCAGACCGCCGAAAGGGATAACCCTCCCGGAGATCCTCTCAACAAAAAGAACAAGCCCGACAGGGTTTACCGCCAGCTGAAGATAAGCCCCGACGGGGATAAGGCAGCGTACTGTACCTGGAACCTCGGCATTTACAAGATCTTCCTGATCGACCTCGAAACCGGGAAAAAGAAACGGATTTACCGCGGGGGTTACCGGCTGGCCGAAAAGCCCGACCTCACCTATCCCATACTGGCCTGGCATCCAAACAATAAGATCCTTGCCATACTTACCGAAAGGAAGGGTGAGGATTACCTTTATTTTTATAATACGGTGGATAAGAACCGCGACCATGTCGTACTTTATGAGTTTGACAAGGTGCTCGACATGTCGTATTCTGGTGACGGCAACCTTTTGCTGATGTCGGCGGTTCAGAAAGGGCAGTCGGATATCTATGTGTACAATATCGCAGCAGGGTCGCATGAGCAGCTTACAAAAGATATATACAATGACCTGAACCCCAGGTTCATTGAAGGTTCGAAGAAGATTATCTTCTCATCGAACCGGCCAACTGATACCCTCAGGTTCGATCCCCTGGTCGACATCAGCAGGATCAAATACAACAACGACATTTTTGTGCTGGATTACAAAGGACATTCCCCCTTGCTGAGAAGGATCACCAATACTCCCGATGTCGATGAGGTGCAGCCCAACACCTATATGGGAAATTTCTACACCTTCCTGAGCAACCAGAACGGGGTGTATAACCGATTCCTGGCCAGGTACGACAGCGCTGTCTCTTTTATCGATACCACGACCCATTACAGGTATTACACCACATCCTACCCTGTAACAAACTATTCGAGGAATATCCTGGAATCGGATGTGTCGGGCCCGGGAGGCAAGTACGGCGAAGTGGTCTTCAGGAACAAAAACTACAAGATGTATGTACGCGAGCTGGTGAAGCCGAAATTCCTTGAACCGCTAAGCCTTACACCTGCATTTTACAGGAAGAAGGAAACCCCGAAGCCGCCTGAACCTAAGGTCAATGCCAGCCTGAACGACACCATCATGAAACTGCTTAAGCAGGGTACTCCCCCGGGGCCAGCACATTCAAGGTTTTCGACCGTCAAAGTCACACCCCCGCCCCAGCACAAATTACAGGGAACCGACTCTTTAAGCAGGAAGCAGTTGAGGGAGATGGTGATGGCTATGGCCGATACTTCGAAAAAAGGGATCATCGGCCGGCAGCCGGCTCCTAAAAAAGACAGCCTGAACAGGTACAAAAATGCAAAGCAGCTGAACTATAACGTGGAATACTCCATAGACCAGATGGTTACCCAGATCGATTTTACATACCTCAACTGGGCATACCAGCCTTTTTCCAATTCCAGCTCTCCTATATATATTAACCCCGGTTTCAATGCCCTATTCATGGTGGGTATAACCGATCTCATGGAGGACCACAGGATCACCGGCGGAGTGAGGCTAAACTTCAACCTGGTCAACAATGAGTATATGCTGAGTTATTCTATCATTAAAAAGCGGCTTGACCACCAGATCATATTCCACCGGCAGTCGATGGAAGAAGCCACCGATTATTCCATCATCAGGCACCGCATCAACGAGCTGTATTATGTGATGACGTATCCTTTCACCCCGGTCCTGAACATCAAGGGAACGGTGACAGCCAGGTACGACCGAGGTGTTTACCTTTCGACCGACCTGGCGAACCTTGCAATGCCCGATCTCAATAAACTCTGGCTGAGCCTGAAAGGTGAACTTACCTATGACAATACCCGCAGCCTTGGCCTCAACCTTTACCAGGGTACCAGGTATAAGGTGTTCGGCGAAGCCTACCAGCTGGCCCAGGACAAGGGAATACAATGTTATGTGCTGGGTTTTGACTTCCGCAATTACCAGAAGATACACCGTACCCTGATCTGGGCCAACCGTTTTGCTGCAAGCACTTCCTTTGGCAGCGGCAAGCTTATCTATTACCTGGGGGGAGAGGATAACTGGCTGTTCCCAAGTTTCAATGTTAACACACCTCTGGCTCAGAATCAGAACTACGTGTTCCAGACCCTGGCCACCAATATGAGGGGCTTCAACCAGAATATCCGTAACGGGAACAGCTTCTTTGTTTTTAATTCTGAACTCAGGCTGCCCGTCTTCAGGTACTTTTTCAACAGGCCTATACGCGCCGACTTCCTTAATAATTTCCAGGTGGTGGCTTTTGGGGATGTAGGGACTGCCTGGACAGGGACGACACCCTGGTCGGCAGACAACCAGCTTTTCACTAACTATATATACAGGAAACCCCTGTTCATAAAAGTGGAATCACAGAAGGATCCCCTCGTCGAGGGATTCGGATTCGGACTTCGTACCAGGCTGCTGGGTTATTTTTTGAGGGGTGACCTTGCCTGGGGAGTTGAGGACGGAAGGATACAGCCCCCGGTATTTTATTTTTCACTTAGCCTTGACTTCTGATGAAACAAGCAATAGAAAGCCGCATACTTACTTTTATCGGCGAGCATCATATCTTTACACTTGCCGTGACCCGTGATAACCGCCCTTGGTGCGCCACCTGCTATTATATTTACCTGGAAGACCTGAATCTGTTCGTGTTTACATCAGACCATGATACGAAACATATAGCCGACGTGGTTGAATCGGGTAACTATTACGCGGCAGGCGCGATAGCTGTCGAAACAAGTATGGTGGGTAAGATCAGAGGCCTGCAATTTGCGGGGTTTATGAGGAAGCTCATCGGGAATGAGTTGAAAACAGCGAAATCGGCATACCTGAAAGCCTTCCCTGTCGCACTGCTGGCTCATCTCCATCTATGGGGTCTTGAGCCTGAAATTATGAAAATGACTGATAATCGCCTGGGTTTCGGGAAGAAACTTTTATGGCATCGTAACGAACAATGAATCAGTATGTTATGAATTATTAAATTCTAATTGTGTTGATTCCAGACATTTAACTTCTTCACCCCTTTTTCTGTTAATAACTATATTGGCAGGCCCAACGACTTCGTTGTATATTGCCCCTTCGAATTAGCGCCCCAAGTAAAAGTTTATCTTCCAGAGGGACAATTTATTGTAAAAATAGTATAAACGTTTAAACCTGTTTGAGCATGGAAGTTACCCCCATCGTCAAATCAGATCAGGATCAGAAAGCATCGCATTATACCGAGGTATTGTCGAAAAGGATACGCCCCAAAATTTCGATGGATGATTTGGAGATGAATAGAAAAACAGAGGAAAAGAAAAAAGAGGAGTCGGAAGTGAAAAAGTCAGACCACCCCAAAAAATATTCTCATAATGAAGCCATAGAGAAGTCTGCGGTTTATTTTCATGGCGACAGCCTGGCAGCGAATGTCTGGGTTAACAAATATGCCCTTAAAAATTCCGACAGCCAGCTGCTTGAGCTTACCCCGGATGACATGCATTGGCGTATCGCGAGTGAGATAGCCCGTATTGAAAAGAAATATCCGAATCCCCTTAGTGAGCAAGAACTTTTCGATCTCATCAGGGATTTCAAGTACATCGTTCCCCAGGGAAGCCCGATGGCAGGGATAGGAAATAATTTTCAGATTGGTTCCCTCTCGAATTGTTTCGTGATAGGTAACGAAGGCGACAGCGACAGTTACGGCGGCATTATGAAAGTTGATGAAGAGCAGGTTCAGCTGATGAAGCGCAGGGGAGGAGTCGGTCACGACCTTTCCCACATCCGCCCTAAGCATTCTGTTGTCAAGAATTCCGCTTTGACATCAACCGGCATAGTCCCGTTCATGGAACGTTATTCCAACTCCACCCGTGAAGTGGCCCAGGAAGGAAGGCGGGGAGCCCTTATGCTGAGCATCTCTATCAAGCATCCCGATGCCGAGCATTTCATCGATGCAAAACTTGAGGCAGGAAAAGTTACAGGCGCCAACATCTCGGTCAAGATCACCGATGATTTCATGCAGGCCGTGATTGAAAACGGTGAGTTTACCCAGCAGTTCCCTGTCGATTCGAAGCACCCTAAGGTGGTTCGCAAGATACAGGCTATGGACCTCTGGTCAAAGATAGTACACAACGCATGGAAATCCGCAGAACCGGGAATCCTGTTCTGGGATACCATTATCCGCGAATCCATACCCGATTGTTATGCAGACCTGGGTTTTAAAACCGTAAGCACCAATCCCTGCGGAGAGATACCCCTTTGCACTTACGACAGCTGCCGTTTGCTGGCCATCAATTTATATAATTATGTGGATAATCCTTTTACCACCGATGCCAGCTTTAATTCGGAACTGTTCATAGATCATGTTCACAAAGCACAGAGGATCATGGACGACATCATCGACCTTGAACTTGAGAAGGTCGACAAGATCCTTGATAAGATAGAGGCAGATCCCGAGCCGGAAGAGCTCAAATCAAGGGAACGTGCGATGTGGCTGAACATTAAAAAGAAAGCTATACAGGGCCGCAGAACCGGTTTCGGCATCACAGCCGAAGGTGATATGCTTGCAGCTCTTGGAACACGCTACGGGTCAGATGAAGCGACAGATTTTTCGGTGGAGGTCCATAAACTCCTGGCTATCGAAGCATATCGCTCATCGGTGACTATGGCCAAAGAACGCGGACCTTTCCCTATCTATGATACCGACAGGGAAAAGAACAATCCATTTATTCTCAGGCTTAAAGAATCGGCTCCCGATGTTTACGACGACATGGCCGAATACGGAAGACGTAATGTTGCCATGCTAACGATTGCCCCTACAGGTTCGGTAAGCATTCTTACCCAGACCACTTCGGGCCTGGAGCCGGTGTTTGCAGTTTCATACAAACGCCGCCGCAAGGTGAACCCCAACGACAAGAATGTAAAGATCACTTTCAAGGACGAAGTAGGGGATACCTGGGAAGAGTTCAACGTGTTCCATCATAAATTCGTAACCTGGCTTGAGATAAAAGGTTATAATGTTGATGAAGTTTCACGCATGGAAGAGAAGGACCTGAGAGAGATGATTAAAAAATCTCCCTTCTTCCGCGCCACCGCCAACGATGTTGACTGGGTTGCCAAAGTCAAGATGCAGGGAGCCGTTCAGAAATGGGTCGACCATTCCATCAGTGTTACAGTAAATGTTCCTGCCGACGCTAAAGAAGAGATGATAGGCAGCATTTATGAAAATGCATGGAAAGCAGGTTGCAAAGGCATGACTGTGTACCGTGATGGATCCCGTTCGGGTGTTCTGGTGAATAACGAAACAAAAGAAAAGAAAGAGGAGATAACCGATTTCCAGGAAACCAAGGCCCCTCATCGTCCCGAGCGGCTTGAAGCTGATATCATACGTTTCCAGAACGAATATGAAAAATGGATTGCCGTGGTAGGTTTATACAACGGCCGCCCTTACGAAGTGTTCACCGGTCACGCCGAAGACTTCTGGATCCCGCAATGGGTGCAGAAAGGATGGATCGTCAAGACCCGTCCCGACGGTATGACATCAAGGTACGACTTCCAGTTTGAAGACCGCCAGGGTTATAAGATCACCATTGAAGCGCTATCCCGTTCATTCAACAAGGAATACTGGAACTATGCCAAGCTCATCTCCGGTATTTTGCGTCACGGGATGCCACTGCCTTTTGTGGTCAACATCATCTCTAAACTCCATTTCGAGGTCGATTCAATCAACACCTGGAAAAACGGAGTTGAACGCGCCCTCAAGAAATTCATCCCCGACGGCACCCATGCCGTTGCCGGAGCCTGCCCCAAGTGCAGCGACACCGAAGGCCTCGTTTACCAGGAAGGCTGCCTGGTTTGCAAGAGCTGCGGGTACTCGAAGTGCGGGTAGGCGAAGAAAAGATCGTTGGAGCTGTGGGGGAGCGGGAAGGAAACTTACTAAAATTTCCTGAGTTCTTCGTTGATAAAACGTTGGAACTCTTCTTTCCTGGGAAGTTCAAGTATATACTTGCTTACAAAAAGTGAGAGGTCGCTGTCGGCCATGGTATATTCCACCAATGCCTTATTTCTTGCCGTCATCAGTAGAATCCCAACCGGAGGATTGTCATCACCGGGCATTATTTCTCTCTTATAATAGTTAATGTATGCTTTTAACTGACCGATATGTTCATGTTTGACTTCATTGGTCTTAAGTTCAACCAGGACATGGCATTTGAGGATACGATGATAAAATACGAGGTCGATGAAAAAGTATTCATCTCCAATTGTAATGCGTTTTTGTTTAGCCTCAAAACAGAATCCATTACCAAGTTCCAGAAGAAATTCAGAGAGGTGGTCAATCAGGGCTTTTTCTAAATCATTCTCATATACCACTTCACTGGATTTTAATCCTAAAAATTCGAAGGTGAAAGGAGATTTAATGATGTCGTGGACTTGTATCTTCTCGGATTTGCCCTGCACTATCTGATGTAATTTCTCAAAATTCCGGCTCATTCCGCTTCGCTCGAAATACAAACTGTTGATCTGGCGTTTCAATTCCCTGACACTCCAGTTGCCTTTAATGCATTCGTTCTCATAAAACCGGCGCTTAATGATGTCGTTTATTTGAATAAGCAGAGAGAAATGCGAAAATGAAAGCCTGATGATCAAATTTTCATCGACTATATCCATGCTTTTATAACTTAATTCTGCAGACGGTGTCTGCAGAATTTCAACATTTAGATTATCAGACAATAATGCTTTTTCAGTTAGGGGGATTATGTTTTGTGATAGGTCTAATCCCAGGAGTTTTAATTTGGCAGAAATTGTTGGCGAAATTTGATCATATGCAATGTAGAACTGCCGAAACAGATTTAAATTCCGGTAAGACATAGAATCCTGGTTCAAAGATTCCGCAAGTCTGTTAATCAATTCAGCACCATAAGCTGCCCTATCTTCTCCCTGCTGCTCGAACTCAACTATATAGTACCCGATCAGCCAATTTCTGATCGTGAGAGCTAGATTGATTGCCTTTGTTGCACTTTTCTGTAGATTGTAATGGGTTTGACTTATTGTTTTAACCAGAAGCTTGTAATTCATTTTCGTGCTTTATTTTCTTATTAATCCTCCAAAAGATAAAAAGTGATATAATGGATGCCGTTTTAATCCTAGGGTATCCTGGCTGGGGTTTAGCTGCTATTGGCCTTGCAAGGTTCGCAAGGATGGCGTTTTCGGACGTCCTCATCCGCAGATGATAGAAAACTGAAAAATCAACGGTGATAGAATTTGTATTTGCATCGATATTTATTGTCACACTTGTTGGAAGTGGCCATAGGTTCCCTGTGGTTACATACCGGGTACTGCCTGGGTGTTTTTTATGAAATTATTTTCAGAATGCAACAGAAAAGGTATTATCCAAAGCCGGCACAATTCCGGGATATAACATAAACAGTTACGGTGGGAGCAAGTGAAGACGGAAACCTATCAGGTGAGTATATGGGAACTGAATATAAACAGCATTCAAATTCCTTATCTTTGTTTTTCTGCTGTTATAACTTAGTAAACCTTCTATGTCAAGGTCTCAGTTACTAATACTTTTATTTTTTCTTTTACTGTTCCCGGGTGTGGATGTATTTTCTGAAGGCATTAAACAATTAATGCCCGACTCCAATGTGTCAGCTGCAGGATTATACATTTATAACTCAGGGAGTGCCTATACCAATTTCGCAAAGGTCAACTGTGCCTCGAATTACAGGCTGAATATTCATATCCAGAATGCCGGCGAGACTATTCTTTTCGGACTGGAGACTCCTTATTCAGGCATTACTTATAACCTCAGGAAACCCGACGGCTCTATCGTGATGACAGGAACATGCCCCTATGCTGCCGGCCAAACGGGGTATATAAGGTATTACAAACAGGCGGTGCAGGGCCCTTTCCCCCTGGCCAGCGGTTATTCGCCTTTGTCGTACAGGATAGTAAATGCGGCCGATACCGGTGATTATTATTTTGAGTTTTCTTTTCTCTATTCAGATCTGACGATAAATCTCTGGGATTTCCAGGTGGTTACCGGGTCGCATATCCCGGCTCTGCCATCCGATACTCTTAACGGAAGGGTATGGTCCTCGTCATGGCAGCTCTATGCCGACCTTGGCAATGTTGTTTTTCAGCCATTCAACGGGAAGTTTTTTGTGTATTCTGATGACGGGATAGTTACCAAACTGGCATTCAGCGATGCGCATGTGGGAGCCGTTACCATTTTTTGCAACCCCTGGGGATGCTTCAATACAGGGAATTTTATCAACGACCGAAGATCGGTCAACCTGAATACCTATACTACCTTTCCGGCAATTGCCAGGTACAAGGTCTTTCTTAATGACCCCGACATCACCGTCTATCCCAACGGAGCCTACGGGCAGATCACGGGTTCACCTTATATGATAGAAGATCCTGCGTTTCCTCCATGCAGTCCCGAGAAACAGATCGTGGTAAACGTTAACAAGGCGGGAACCCTTGAAGTAACCATCTCCCTGCCATACGGGGCGCCCGCAACCACTGTTGATTTCTATGTCCCCGTTACGGCAGGAACCAATACTATACCCTGGAACGGACTCGACGGACAGGGAAACCAGGTGCCTGATCTTACGATGGTCACTGTGACCCTCAATTACGTGAACGGGCTTACCAACCTGCCTATCTGGGACCAGGAAAGGAACCCCGATGGTTACGTTATTTCTCTTATAAGGCCTGCAGGCAGCTCCACCATGGTCCCTGATACTTACTGGGACGATTCGCAGCTTGTAATCTCGGGACTTTGTCCTGTTGCTCCCCAGTCGGTGAACCTCAGCGGCTGCACTCCCGGATCAATGCCCGGCTACCCGGGCTGCCATCCCTGGGGTTATAACCAGGCCGACTGCCACGATAAAATGATCAACACCTGGTGGTACAGCAGCACAAGTTCAGCTTTGTTCACCGCGGTATTTCATACGGGGATCCCGAACGCCGTCGGGATTGACTCAAGTCGTTGCGGCCCGGGGGAAGTTTTTTTACGTGCGGTAGTCCTGGCAGGCGCTACTGCCGACTGGTACGACAGCATTAGCGGGGGCACTCTTTTGCTCAGTGGTAACACAAGCTTCCTTACTCCTTACCTTTACGCAACAAAGACCTATTACGTCCAGGCCAGAGATACGTCGGGTGTCTGCTACAGCCCGTCACGCACGCCGGTAGTAGCGACGATCAAACCGGTGGTGTTCCCCGAAGTCAATGGTCCTGCCTATGTGTGTGAGAATTCAGGTTTACATAATTATAACACCCAGCAGGGAATGCTTAATTACCATTGGGTTGTGAGCCCAGGGGGCCAGGTTATATCTGGCCAGGGTACCAGCTCGGTTTTTATAAACTGGATTGCCCTGGGCAATAATACAGTCAGTGTTACCTTCACTGACCAGAACGGATGTATACCGGGGATCCCAGGCACTATGGATGTAAATGTTACAGGTACTCCCGGGCCGGCAGGGCCAATCAGCGGGCCTTCGCCTATATGCAGCAGTACCTATGGCGTCAGGTACAGCATTGCCCCGGTCCCCGGTGCTGATAATTATATCTGGAGCATACCGCCGGGAATAATCGTCGAAACAGGTCTTGGGTCCAATGCAATTATTGTTGACATACCCCCAGGTACATCCTCGGGAACATTCAGCGTTTACACCGAAAACGGATGCGGCCCGGGATCGCCTTCACCCCCTTTCCTTCTCACAGTGAACCAGCCCGTAACGGTAAATGCAGGCCAGGGTGATACCCTTTGCGAAGGATCTCCTTTCACGGTCAAAGGAGCGTCGGCAGTGAATTACAGCAGCCTGCATTGGTCGGCAAGCGGGCAGGGGACTTTCTCCGATGCGGGAGTTCTCGACCCGGTATATTATCCTGCAGCAGGCGATACGGGCCTGGTTCGATTAACTCTTGTTGCACATGGTATTTCTCCCTGTCATGACGACAGCTCGGAACTGAGCCTGGTTTATAATGTAAAACCCAGGCTTGATGCAGGGAATAACGGCCTTGTCTGCGGGGGCGCCTCATATTTGCTCAGCACCTCATCCGCAGTCAATTTTAAAGAGTTATTATGGACCAGCAGAGGTAGCGGGACATTCAACGACAGCCATGTATTGCATCCAGTATACTCGCCTTCGGCAGATGACATCCTGAACGGGCAGGTCGTGCTGGTTTTGAGCGCATCGCCGTTTGCTCCCTGTGAAGCTTCGCAGGATTCAATGCTGCTGACCATGGCCAAAGGGCCTTCGGCCAATGCAGGTACCGGAGGGGTGGTTTGCGGGGGAAGCCCGTTTACCGTAAATAACGCAACAGCATCAAATTATTCACATATTCAGTGGACCAGCAACGGCAGGGGAGTCCTTACAGGGGATACAAGCCTCATGCCCACCTATATCCCTGTAAGCGATGAAAGCGGGACGGTGGTCCTGACCATGAATGTCCATGGCATCATTCCCTGCAATGATTCTGTGGTACAAAGCCGGGTGAGCGTTATCGTTTACACGGGAATCAATGCAGATGCCGGTCCTGACCAGCTCATTCCCGACAGCACTTCTACTTTCCTGGCTGGCTCGGTACAGGGTGGCTCGGGGGATTTTTCCTACCAATGGGAACCTTCTTCGCTGCTGATAAATCCTAAAGTGATAGGTCCTGAAACAAAGGTCCTTACCAATGATACTGTTTTTATACTGAGGATCAGCGACAACAAAACAATTTGCAGTGGTACCGGCAGCGTAAGGGTCAGGGTGAAAAAGTCACCTCCGCCACCGCCGCCTCCTCCGACTGAAGATTGCATCATTGTACATAATGTAATAACACCCAATGGCGACGGGCTTAACGACAAATTCATCATCGAATGCATTGAGAATTTTCCGGACAATTCGGTTCAGATCTTCACCCGCTGGGGCGATGTGATAAGGAAATTTGAACGTTACGATAACAAGTCCGTGGTTTGGGACGGCACGAATGACAAGGGCGAGCCGATGCCCGATGGTACTTACTATTACATTCTGAATATTAAAAACCAGACCAGCCGTACAGGCTGGGTGTTCGTTAGAGACAGTTCAAAATGAATGCCGTGAAAAAGATATTCCTGTTTATTATTATGCTGGGCCCGGCCATACTCTTTGCCCAGCAGGATGCGCTTTTCACGCAGTATATGTACACCAAGCTGGAATTCAACCCGGCCTATGCCGGCAGCCACGAAGGCCTTTCAATGGACCTGCTTGGCAGGTTTCAATGGGTAGGTGTTGAGGGTGCCCCTAAAACACTCTGCCTTACTGCCCATACACCCCTTCCGAATCAGCACCTGGGCCTTGGAATGTATGTTTACATGGACCAGCTGGGGCCTACCGTTGATTATAACGTGATGGGCACCTTCGCTTACCGCATACTGTTTGCAAAGTCAAAACTTTCATTCGGGATCTCGGCCGGGATCAAGTATTACGACATTGACTGGTCGGCACTGAATCCCAAGGATGCAGGGGACCCTGCACTTTCAAACCAGGTAAAAAACAGGGTGGTGCCTGATGCCGATTTCGGGATCTATTATTATGCCAGGAATTATTATGCCGGAGTTTCAGTAAAACACCTGTTTCAGAACCAGATGGTGGTGACCAGCGCTGCGCCTGACGGACAGGACAACTATACACGTTTGATGAGGACCTATTATTTCATAGGAGGAGGGATTATTCCTCTTCCGGGCAATGTGCAGATCATGCCTTCGGTGCTTGTCAAGTATGTTCAGAATGCGCCGGTTCAGGCGGACTTCAGCGCACGAATAAGGTTTCTCGATATTATCACCCTCGGGGCTTCATACAGGACCAATGATGCGATGTGCCTGATGATGGAACTGGTGGTTTACAAAGGCCTTTCGCTGGGTTACAGCTACGACATCTGGTTCAATGCATTGAAAGGAAACAACCAGGGTTCTCATGAGATCAGGATAGGTTATGATATTGACCTGTTCAAAACCCGCATGCTGAGTCCGAGATATTTTTGATGATGAGAAAGACCGCCCTGCTTGCCATATTATCACTTCTGTTCATACAGGGAATCCTGGGACAGATCAGGCCTGCAAGGCAGGAGATGCTGCTCTATAACTACTCCCATGCAATCATCCTTCTTGAAAAGGCATTCAGTAAAGGAGATCCCGCAACCCGCCTTGAGGCTGCTCAACTGCTGGCCGAATGTTACCGCAGACAGAACAACATGGCAAAAGCCAGGGACTGGTATGAGGAAGTAATCGACAAGGGAAGCAATGACAGTATGAACTGGTATTACCTGGCCTGCTGCCAGAGATACTGCGGGGCTTACGCCAGTGCAAAAATTGCCTTCCTGAAATACGATTCCCTTGCCCCTGCGGGAGGCAAAGGAAAGATCAATGCAGCATTCTGTGATTCAGCCCTGGCCTGGCAAAAACGAAAACCCGGTTTTGCCATCAGGAATGCAGAAGAATTGAACACCCCCCAGTCTGATTTTGCTGCTGTTTTCGCCGGCGGGACAATCTTTTTTGCAAGCGACAGGACATCTTCAAAAGGGGAGCAGGTCTATGGATGGACAGGCAATGCTTACCTGAAGCTTTATACTGCAGATATTCTTAAAGGCGACAGTTCAATTACAAGGTTTGGAAAGCCGGCCGAAGGCCCCCGGGTGTTTAACCAGTCATTCCACGACGGGCCTTTATGCTTTAACAGGGCTATGGACGAGGTGTTCATCAACAGGACCATAGAGCTAAACGACAGGGGACGGCATGATACAGCTCTTGTGCACACCCATCTTATTAAGATTTTCCATGCAGTGAAACATGAAGGTAAATGGAACAAACCAGAGCCGTTCTTCCTGAATAATGGGAATTACTCGGTTGGCCATCCTGCACTCTCACCCGATGGCAATACATTGTATTTTGTTTCAGATAATGAAGGCGGATGTGGTGGCACCGATATCTGGTCATGCACCCGCAATGCCAACAGATGGAGTGAGCCTGTCAACCTGGGCAAAACCATTAATACTCCGGGCAATGAGATGTTCCCGTTTGTCGACCTGAATGGTGATCTGTACTTTGCCAGCGACGGCCACCCCGGTTTCGGCGGACTGGATATTTTTGTTGCAAAAAAATCAGGCAGCGGCTGGGAAGCCCCGGTCAACCTGGGCCAGCCTGTAAATTCCCCCTCCGATGACTTTGCTTTTGCCTTTATGCCAGGCCAATCTCAGGGGACCTTCAGCTCAAACCGCCCGGGTGGACTGGGGAATGATGATATTTATTGCTTCGTTGTCAAGCCTCCTGAACCTAAACCCGCTCCGCCTCCTCCCGTCGCCGCCGAACTTCCTAAACCTGTCCCGCCCTGCCTGGCTGTAGGAAAAACATATCGTATTGAAAATATTTATTACGATTTCGATAAATGGAATATCCGGAAAGATGCTGAACATTCTCTCGACAGCCTCATCAGCATACTTAAGGAATATCCTGTTTCCGTTGAAATAGGATCGCATACCGACTGTCGTGGCAGCGTGGAATATAATGAAACACTTTCGCAGAAAAGAGCCGAATCGGTAGTGAACTATTTGATAAAACAGGGCATTGATCCTTCAAGGCTTACAGCCCGCGGCTATGGCAAATCCAGGTTGATCAATCATTGTAACTGCGATGCCAATGTGATTTGCACCGAAGCGGAACACCAGGCCAACCGGCGCACGGAATTCACTATCACTGGAATTATTAATTAGCGAAGCATATCACATGAGCCGCATCAGGTGCGAGGAGCTTGGTATAGATTGGAGGAGCCTTTCATCACATCGCTCCGCTGCCACCGTAGCGGCGATGTGATATGCGAGCGATAACAGCGATCCAAAGATGCGAGCGACAGATTATTAAAAGTGCATCTTGTGATAATCGTAGGTCGTATTGTCCCTGATTTCCCTGATCTTTAATGCGATGATGAGGATGTATTCGAGTTTGTTCTGCCTGAACCACTGTATGGCGGCAGGGGCGCCGTGGCAGGCATCGGCAAATACTATAAAGAAGTCATACTTATTCTTATGAAGCCATTCATATGCTTTTGAGTCTTCATCAATGGCCGCATCCAGGGCTGCAAGATGAGGAAACCCATTTTTTATAAGCCATTCCGTTGCTTCCTCGCTTCCCCTGACAGCACTTGACAAAACAGCAAGTTCCCGGTAACCGTTCTTCAGCAGCCAGTCAAGGATCTCTTTGTTTCCCTTGATCGTTTCACCGAAAGCAAGCCATATTTTGGGAGGATAAATTATCATGTACATTGTACATTTTTTAATCATAGACCTTCACCTCAAGCCCTTCCTTCCTGGCTCTCAATGCAATTTCTTCAAGTGTGCCACGGCTGATCTGCTCGAGTTCGTGTGCCGGGGTTGCCCTGGCAATGGAATACAACATGACCGATTTGGGCCTGATTCTTTTCAGGTGAGCTATCCATTCAGTGACTTCAGCATCGGTAGTATTATCGATGACCCTGCCATTGAAACTACCCTTGAGGAACATCGTTTGTATGATGAGGTTCCCTTTGAACTTCATAAGACCTTCGATATACCCGGCCAGGTCAAAAGGTTCAACCGGGTTATTCAGGATATGAAATGTCTCTTCAGTTCCTGCATCCAGCTTCAGAATGTTATTATCGAGTTTTAACAGGGCGTTGAACACCGAAGGATCCTGTATTCGGCTTCCGTTGCTCAGAACTGTTACTTTGGCATCTGCGGAATACATGTCCCTGAGGCGGATGGTGTCGTCAACAATTCCGCTGAATTCGGGATGAAGCGTGGGTTCCCCGTTCCCGGCATAGGTGATGGCATCGGGAAGATAGTCGTCCACGGCCAGCTCATTGAGTTTTTGCTCCAGGAAAGAGGCCACTTCCTCACGTGCGGGCATCTCCAGGCTTTCCCGGGCCTGGGGAGGTGTCCATCCGCATTCACAATAAATACAATTAAAGGAACAGTATTTCCTGTGCAGGGGCAGCAGGTTGATCCCTAGTGAGAGTCCAAGGCGGCGGCTGCGCACAGGACCGAAAATGACATCATGAAAGAGGAACGGCATAGGAGGTGGTTCGGAATTGCAAAATTCGTATATTCTGATGACATTACACGCAATACAGAAAATGATTACTTTTATGGGCGCTTCGCGCCGATGCGGGATGGGGCGCTTCGCGCCAATGCGGGATACGAGATGCAAGATGAAAAAAAATAAGTTGAGCGGATTAAGCGAAATAAAAAAACCGATAAAGGAGGAGCTTGAAAGCTTTGAGAAGAGCTTCATGGCCTCTATGAAAAGCCAGGTTGCCCTGCTCGACGTGGTCACCAGGTACATCCTTAAACGGAAAGGCAAACAGATGAGGCCGATGTTCGTATTTCTTTCGGCCGGCCTCAACGGCAGTATCAATGAAAGCACATATACCGCGGCTTCCATGATCGAACTGCTGCATACTGCAACCCTTGTGCATGATGACGTGGTGGATGATTCGAACCTGCGCAGGGGCTTCTTTTCGATCAATGCGCTGTGGAAAAACAAGATTGCAGTGCTGGTAGGGGATTACCTGCTTTCGAAGGGACTGCTTGTCTCCCTTGAAAAAGACGAATTCCGCCTCCTGAAAATAGTTTCGAATTCCGTTCGGGAAATGAGCGAAGGTGAACTTCTGCAGATTGAAAAGGCCCGCAAACTGGATATTGAAGAAGATGTTTATTTTGAGATCATCCGTAAGAAGACCGCATCGCTTATCGCTTCCTGCTGTGCTACCGGCGCGGCGAGTGCGACGAATGACCCCGGGATCCAGGACAGGATGTGGCAATTCGGGGAGATGGCAGGCATTGCTTTCCAGATCAAGGACGACCTGTTTGATTATGAAAAGCATAATGATACAGGAAAACCGGGCGCGGCCGATATAAGGGAGCAAAAAATGACACTGCCTTTGATCCACCTGTTGAATAAGAGCAGCCGGGCCGAAAAACGCCACATCATCAGCACTGTAAAAAACCACCATAACGACCTGAAACGTGTTGCCGAACTGATAAGCAGGGTGGAGGCGGCCGGCGGACTGAAATATGCCCACGAAAAAATGCTTGAATATCGCTCAAAAGCGCTGGAGATATTAAGTGGTTTTCCCGAAAACGATTACCGAAAAGCCTTATATGAGCTTGTAATTTATACTACCGAACGGAAAAAGTAAGCCTTATTGTAAGCGAAGCATTTTGCATAAGCGACCTCAGGCTTTTTTCAGTGTAAACCCGAAAGTCGTCCCCACTCCGACAGTGCTGCGCACGTTGATAGTTTGCCGGTGGGCTTCTATGATATGTTTGACGATAGCAAGGCCCAGTCCTTTCCCCTTGTTTGAGGTTTCGCGTCCCCGGGAGGTCCTGTAAAACCTCTCGAACACCCTGGGAAGGTCATCCTGGTCAATGCCGATGCCGTTATCAGTCACTTCAACGAGGATGTTCTCGTCCATATCGAAGAAACTGATCTTGGTACGGCCACCCTGCTCAAGGCTGTAACGCAGGGAATTGTCAATAATATTGGTAAGTACCTGCCTGATCTTCTCCCTGTCGGCATGCACCAGGAATGGTTTATCGGGCTGGTTTATCGTCACCTGTACTTCCTTGTCATGGGCTTTCATCTCAAGCATTTCAACCACTTCACGTGTCAAAACCATGATGTCAAACCTCACTTTATTCAGGGTGAGATGCCCCGATTCAAGCTGCGCAATTTCACTGAGGTCTTCAACTATTTTAATAAGCCTTTCCACGCTGACTTCAGTCCGCCTGAGGTATTCCTTATTAATACTGGGATCATCCAGTCCGCCTTCAATAAGAGTGGAAACATAACCCTGTACATTGAAGAGAGGGGTTTTCAGCTCGTGCGAAATATTGCCTATAAAATCTTTACGGTATTCTTCCAGCTGTTTGAGCCTTTCTATCTCCTTTTGCTTTTCAGCCCCCCAGTCAGCAACCTCTTTCTCAACATTATCAAGGGATATCCTGCCTGTATTGAATTTCTGCCTCTCCGTCTTCTGGGTTTTAACACTGTAAATCACTTTGTAGATCAAACGGATCCTTGAATAGATAAACTTATCTACTGTATACCTGAAGAAAAAAAAGGTGAGGGCAAACAGCAGTCCGCCGCTCGCTAAAAGCATTCCGTAGAATGCAAACCCTGAAAGCGATTCAGGATGCAGGATGGAGGATGAGAAAATGTACAAAATAATATACGCGGCAGTTACTGCCGACGCATTCATGATGGCAATTACCCGGGGATCATGAAATTTCATTCTTCTTCATATTTGTAACCGACTCCTTTGATGGTCCTGATGCGGTCAGTCCCTACTTTCTCCCTGATCCGCCGTATATGCACATCGATAGTGCGGTCGCCTACGATGACATCCTCACCCCAGATCCTGGTAAAAATCTCTTCCCGTGTAAAGACCTTATTCGGCCTTGAAACCAGCAACTGCAGAATTTCAAACTCTTTACGGGCCAGGATGATCTCCCTGCCGTTCTTGACCACCAGGTAACGGTCCTGGTCGACCAGGAATTCGCTGGTTACGATCTTTCCCGATAACTCCGGAATTGACCTGAACCTTCGCAGCAGGGCCTGGATCCGGCTCACCAGGACTTTGGGTTTAATGGGTTTTGTGATATAATCGTCGGCCCCGGCTTCAAAACCAGCGATCTGGGAATAGTCTTCACCCCGGGCTGTAAGGAATATGATCAGCGAATTCTGCATCCCAGGCATCAAACGGAGCTGGTTGCAGGTTTCTATCCCGTCAAGTCCTGGCATCATGATATCGAGGATCACAAGGTGGGGTTTGTGAATTGCGGCAAGGTCAATAGCCTTCTGCCCGTTCCTGGCTTTCAGGATCTGAAATCCCTCCCTGGCAAGGTTATAACCGAGAAATTCAAGTATATCGGCTTCGTCATCAACCAGTAAAATTATTGTATCTTTATTTTCCATAAAGGAATTTCCTTGATCCAACAAATTTAGAAAATTCGCGTTACATCAGGGTTAAACAATAGCATCATGCGCATAATTACAGTTTGTTTGTTGTTTTTTTTACCGCTGATGGGTTTTTCCCAGAGATTCAATGGCGGTATTTTGGCAGGAGGGAATGTGAGCCAGGTCGACGGTGATGACCTGGAAGGATACCATAAAGTTGGTTTCCAGGCGGGAGCCTATGTAACTCTCAGGTTATCAAAGCATTCTTCCTTCCAATTGGAGATGGAATATTTCCAGAAAGGCAGCCGCAAGGCCTCGAATCCCGACAGCGGTTCGGGGGATCATTCCTACCTGATAAGGATACATTACCTTGAGATACCTATTTTATACCAGTACACTTTTGCAAAACGTGTACAGGCCGAAATAGGCCTTGCTGCCGATGTGTACCTGGGTTCCCTGGAAGAAAGCGATGGACAGGTCTCTCCAAGCACAGTCCCGTTCCGGCCTGTAACTTTGTCGGGAATACTGGGCATAGCCTGTTATATTACACCTCACCTGAAAGCCGGTTTCCGTTTCAATTATTCCCTGTTATCTATACGGCAGCCAACCGACACCCCGCCATCCTCATACAGGTACATACTCTTTGAGAAGGGGCAATACAATAATGTCTTATCTTTGACCCTCTCATGGGACTTCAAGAAATTTGAATACTAAAATCATCATAGGGATTACCGGGGCCTCCGGCTCAATTTACGGCAAACTGCTGCTCGAAAAGCTGGTAGGCCTGAGCGGGCAGCTGAAAGATGTTTCGGTGGTTTTTTCAAATAATGCAAGAGCTGTTTGGGAATATGAACTCGGCTCCATCGATGTGGCATCCATCCCCTTTACGATCTATAAACCTGATGATTTTTTTGCACCCATGGCCTCGGGTTCCGCCGGTTACACCGCCATGATCATCTGCCCCTGTTCAATGGGAACCCTCGGCCGCATTGCCTCAGGCATTTCCGACGACCTGATATCGCGTGCGGCAGATGTGATCCTCAAGGAAAAACGAAGGCTTGTCCTCGTTCCCCGTGAGGCACCCTACAACCTCATCCACCTGAACAATATGAAACTGCTTACCGAGGCAGGGGCTGTGATCTGCCCTGCGTCACCTTCCTTTTATTCCAAACCCGCCACCATCAACGAAGTTGTAATGACTGTTGTTGACAGGGCGCTTACCCTGGCCGGGCTGGAGGTGGAAGGATTTCATTGGGGAACAAAAGGGTAATGAATATTCAATATCCTTTTATTCCCCCTCTCTCGCAAAACCTATATTCCTCATCAGCCTCTCATACCCGCTTTCTTCAACGGATGTCCCGGCAAACAGCTCATCGAACCTCTCCCTGCTGAGATTGATCCAGTCTTTTTTTCGCATGTTTGCCAGCTCGGGATGGGCGTGAAAATGGGTGTCAGGTGTGGGTTTTGCAAAACGGTTGTACGGACAGGCATCCTGGCAGATATCACATCCGTAGATCCGGTTTTTAAGGTTTTTCCTTACCTCTTCGGGCATAGGGGCATTTTTTACATTGGTGCAGTAGGTTATGCACCTGCGGATGTCGAGCTGGTAAGGCCTGTCGATAGCCCCCGTGGGGCATGCCTCCATGCATTTTGAACAGGATCCGCAATGATCTGTTTCACTAAGGTCGGGCTCCAGTTCCAACGTGGTAAGAATGATCCCGATATAAAAATAGGAGCCTCCTGAGCGATTGATGATGATGGTATGTTTGCCCTGCCATCCTATACCGCATCTCTGGGCCCAGGCTTTCTCCAGAACAGGCCCCGAATCGACATAGCTCTTCGAATGTACATTCTCTCCCAGGCCTGATATCATCCAGAGAAGGGGTTCCATTTTACTTTTTATATACAGTGGATAGCGTTTACCCGGGGCATATTTTGAAAGAATGAAATTATCTTCTTCGGGCAGTAAAACCGGGGGGTAGTAATTCACCAGGACCGCGATTACAGTTTTTACACCTGATAACAGCAATTCAGGGTTTAGCCTCTGGGTGGCATAACGCTGAAGATACGCCATGGTGGCCTGTCTTTCTTCTTCCAGGAAATGCCTGTAAAAATCATGCAGGTGGTCCAGTGGATCAGCTGCTGCAAACCCGCAGGCAGAAAAACCCAACTCCATCGCCCTCCGACGAATCTCTTCTTTCAAAATTCAATGTTCAATATTCGATATTCGAAATTCAAAACAGCCTGTCCTGCCCCCCTGCCTTTAGTTTTCCCAGGTGTTTGTAAGCCAGTTCAGTCGCTTCACGACCGCGGGGAGTCCTCATGATATACCCTTCCTGGATCAGGAAAGGTTCATACACTTCCTCGATGGTGCCGGAATCTTCAGAAACAGCAGTTGCAATGGTGGTAAGGCCTACCGGGCCTCCCCTGAATTTGTCAATAATGGTCGACAGTATCTTGTTGTCCATCTCGTCAAGCCCGTGCTTGTCAACATTCAACGCCTTTAATGCATACTGGCTTATCGCGAGATCAATCTTGCCGTCGCCTTTGATCTGTGCAAAGTCGCGGACCCGCCTGAGAAGGAGGTTGGCGATACGGGGAGTTCCCCTGCTGCGGCGCGCAATTTCAACCGAGGCTGCATCGTCGATGGGGACTTTGAGTATCTCGGCCGAACGTTTTACAATATGATCCAGGGTGTCGGAATGGTAATAGGAGAGACGTGAATGAATGCCGAACCTTGAACGCATTGGGGCGGAAAGCAAGCCCGATCTCGTCGTGGCGCCTATCAGCGTGAAAGGGTTCAGGTTGATCTGCACCGAGCGGGCATTGGGACCAGTCTCAATAAGAATATCGATCTTGAAATCCTCCATGGCCGAATACAGGTACTCTTCAACCACATGCGACAGCCTGTGGATCTCATCAATGAAAAGTACGTCGTGAGTCTCCAGGTTTGTAAGAAGCCCGGCAAGGTCCCCGGGTTTGTCAATGACAGGTCCTGAAGTTACTTTTATGTTGACGCCCAGTTCGTTGGCAATGATATATGCAAGTGTGGTCTTCCCAAGGCCGGGAGGACCGTGAAGCAAAACATGGTCAAGGGCCTCGTTCCTTTGTTTTGCCGCTTTAACAAATACTTTCAGGTTCTCTACAATAGCGTCCTGCCCCGCAAATTCGAAAAAGCCCGAAGGGCGCAATACCGATTCTATTTCCTTCTCTATCGGGCTGAGACTTTGTCCGCTGGCATCAAGATTATCGTTCATCCACACAAAAGTAAAAAAAACAGTACTCTGATTTCAGGAATATTTTTATTACTTTTACCTAATTAATCCCTAATCCCTCTGCCATGCAACCAATTGTTGTAGCGGTTGACTTCTCTACCTCGTCTGTTCATGCTATTGAGTACGCAATCCCGCTTGCAAATAAACTCAAGTGTGACATTATCCTGATATGGGTCGATAAGATCAGCTCAAATGAATCCCTTTATCCTGATACTTCCTCCCAGAACAGGAACGAAGCCAAGAAACGCTTTGAGGAGATCATCCTTCAATTTGGTAAAAAAATGAGCAAAGGCCTGAAAATGGAATACAAGTTAAGAAAAGGCAAAGTATTCCATGAGGTTGACACCCTGGCGAAATCTCTCGGCGCAATGCTTGTTCTCACGGGAACTCACGGTGTGAGCGGGTTTGAGGAATTCTGGATCGGAAGCAATGCTTTCCGTATCGTCACCTATGCTTCATCACCGGTCATCACCGTCAGGCATGATTTCGTCATTAAAAAAAGCATTGACCGCATTGTTGTACCTATCGACGGGTCATCTGAAACAATTCAGAAACTTCCTTTCGTCGCCCGACTGGCCCGCTTGTTCAAATCGGAGGTCCATGTTGTAGCCACCCATTCAAGCCATCTGAATTCAATCCAGCGAATTGCTGAAAAATATTTGCAGATGTCGGTAAACTATTTTCAGGCCCAGGAGATCACCTGTGTTGAAGACAGCATGGTGTCGAACGATGTAACCAAAGCCTTGCTGCAATATGCGGTGAATGTCAAAGCCGACCTTATCGCTATTATGACTGAACAGGAAACCCCTGTAAATATCCTGCTGGGGGCCCAGGCACAGCAAATGATTAACCAGTCGTCTATACCGATCTTAAGTATTCATCCGCAGGAACACTTTTGTCTGAAATAATATGTTCAAACAAAGCGTTATAATATTAATACTTGTTCTTATTGCCGGATTGCGGAGCGGCTTTGCACAGGAGGTCAGGAAAGACAGCGGAACGGTGACCATTTACCAGGATAAACTGGTCGATGAACTCGTTCAGAAACATGTCATACTGAACGAATCGGGGGATAGCCAGGATGGTTACAGGATACAGATCTTCTCCGACTCCGGGAATAATTCCAAGACCAAAGCCCAGACAGCTATGGCCGAATTCCTGTCAAAACATCCTGAAATGAAAGCTTATCTTGTATTCAAATCCCCTAATTACAAAGTCAAGGCAGGTGATTTCAGGAGCAAGCTCGATGCCATCAGGTGCCTTAACCAGATCTCTTCAGAATTTCCCAATGCTTTTATCATATCAGACCTGATCAATTTACCTCAAGTTGAACCCTAAACCCTGAGCTTATGAGTAAGATTGTTGTTGCAATTGATTTTTCGGATTGTTCAATCAATGCATTTTTACATTCCTTATCCATTGCCCAAACAGTTAAAAGCGATCTTATACTGGTCTGGGTGCAGAAAGAGGCTGCTCATGCCGATAAATTCAATGATATTGGTAAAGACCCGTCCAAGGATGTAAAAAAGGCATTCCAGGAATTGATTGATAAATATCAGCCTGAATTGCCTTCGAATACGATCACATTTAAAATCAGGACAGGTAAGATCTATCATGAGGTCCCTGCGGAAGCAAAAGAAAGCAAAGCTTATATGGTGGTTTGCGGAACTCATGGTGCCTCAGGCTTTGAAAAATTCTGGATAGGGAGCAATGCCAACCGCATTGTCTCCGCCTCTGCCTGCCCGGTTATCACCATCAGAGGAGGTATAAACATTAAACGACCACTTAAGAAAATTGTCCTGTCTATCGACAGCACCCAGGAAACACGCCAGAAATGTTCCTTTACCGCCATGATGGCCAAGCCGCATGATGCTGAAGTTTTCATCCTTAAGCTTTATTCCACCAAGGCAAAAGCCATCAGGCAGAATGTCGACCTTTTTGCTTCACAGGTAGAAAGGTTCTTCCTCAAGGAAGGGGTTAGATTCAATACCATAGCTGAAGAAACTGAAAATGTACCGGAGACCATTATCAATTACGGCAAAAAAATTGATGCAAACCTGCTCTCGATCATGACAGAACAGGAATCTTCGACATCAACATTATGGCTGGGGCCTTATGCACAACAGATCGTAAACCAGTCACCCATACCGGTGCTGAGCGTGCATTCAAAAGATGTTTATACGGGACTGGGATTTTAAAAAAAGTAGCGAAGTAGTGAAGTAGCGAGATGGCGAAAATTTCGCTACTTCGCTATCTCGCTATTTCGATACTTTATGATCAGAATCTGTCAATGCAGTTCAAATCCCTGAACGCGACCTTCAGCCTTTCAACCATTGATGTTTGTGCACTGCGAAGCCATACCCTGGGATCGTAGAATTTCTTGTTTGGCTTGTCCTCGCCTTCCGGATTTCCGATCTGCCCCTGTAAATAACCTTCGTTCTTTTTGTAGAACTTAAGCACACCTTCCCAGAAAGCCCATTGGGTGTCGGTGTCAATATTCATCTTTACAACGCCATAGGAAATTGCTTCTGCGATTTTCTCGGGTTCGGAACCTGATCCTCCATGGAAAACAAAATTCACAGGATTAGGGCCTGTATTGAACTTTTCCTGGATGTATTTCTGGGAATTGTGAAGAATAATCGGTTCAAGTTTAACATTGCCCGGTTTGTAAACCCCGTGAACATTCCCGAAGGATGCTGCAATGGTAAAATTGTCGGAAACGCTCTTAAGCTGCTCATAGGCATATGCCACATGCTCGGGCTGGGTGTATAGCCTCGAACTGTCAATACTTGTGTTGTCAACCCCGTCTTCTTCCCCTCCGGTCACCCCGAGTTCGATCTCAAGGGTCATCCCCATTTTGCTCATCCTTTCAAGATAACGTTTGCTGATTTCAATATTTTCATGCAAAGGCTCTTCCGAGAGGTCAAGCATGTGTGAGCTGAACAGGGGTTTGCCATGCAGAGTGAAATATTTTTCACCGGCATCCAGAAGGCCGTCTATCCAGGGCAGCAGCTTCTTTGCCGCATGGTCGGTATGAATGATCACAGGAATGCCATACATGTCGGCAACGGTATGAATATGCTGAGCCCCGGAGATGGATCCGCGTATTGCAACAGCCTCATGTTCGTTCTTCAGGGCTTTACCTGCAAAAAAGACTCCGCCCCCGTTTGAAAACTGGATGATAACCGGGGAGTTTACAGTCTTTGCAGCTTCAAGTACGGCGTTTACCGAATCTGACCCTACCACGTTTACCGCCGGAATGGCAAAACTGTTGGCTTTTGCGATACGGAAAATTTCTTTTACGGCATCGCCTGTGGCCACACCTGGTTTTACTTTATCAAAAATCTTTTCTGACATATAATTGATTTTAATGGTTTTCTGATCTTGGAGCAGCTGTTAAAAGCTTGGCTGCGAATCCAAAAATAACAAAAAAGGAGGATTATTATGCCCTGAAAGAAAAAAGGATATTTCCTTGACATATACCTTTGTTTTTTATATCTTTGAGAATCAGTAAAATAAATGTCGTAAAGCATGAAAAAGATTTTCGCAGGAATTATTGCGCTGGTAATTCCTTTATTCCTGTTTGCCCAAACCGCAAAAGAAGCGCAGGATCTTAACCAGGTCCGTCAAAAAGTATCTAAACTTGAAAATGAGAACACCAGGCTTAAAAGCCAGGTCAGTGGTGTTCTTAAAACCATTGCAAAAATGAACGAGGCCGAGATGAAGGAGCATCTTGATCTCGCAAAACATGATTCACTCAGCAGAGCTGGCCAGGATACGGTGAGATCGTATTCAGGAAGGCTTCTTACCATGGAATCCAACATTTCCGAAATTGAGCATGCGCTGAAACTCAGGACAGAGGGATTCATCCTGTTGCTGATCATCATCTTTATACTGATAGCTATCCGCTGGTGGCTGCACCGGGGTATGCACCACAGGCATATGGATGAGGTGATGGCAAAAATGACAGCACAGAGGGAAGAGCGTGAAAAACGCATCGCAGAGTTAAGGGCCATCCTTGAGAAATACGACAGCGAGATCACGGGGCTTAAGAAGGAAACCGGTGATCGTCTTTCATCTATGACCGATAATATTGCACATGTCGACAGGAGCATCCAGGCACTTCTGAATGAGAGATCTGCAGGGCTTGAACAGCAGATCAAAAACGGGCTTGAAAGGCTCAGGAAGGATCATGAAGAAGGCGGGAAAGAATTTCTTAAAAAGTTAGAGGATGTTCAGTCCCTTGTTTCTTCAAAAGTGAATGAGCTTGGACAGAAGGTTTTCGATTCGGGAAAGAAGCTTGACGACCAGATCACGGCAGCCCATAAGAAGACAGATGAGCTGAAGACGGTGCTGGCAAGGGAGATTGAAGCGATAAGGTCGAAGTTCGAATAACCGTGAACCGTGATCCGGTTCACGATTCACGGTTCACGATTCACGGTTTTTCCTATCTTTGTGCCCTGATTGGCCCCGTAGTTCAATTGGATAGAATGGCAGATTCCGGTTCTGTTGGTTGAAGGTTCGAGTCCTTTCGGGGTCACTGTCAATCCAGGAAAAAAGGGGTGGTCATAGAAAATGACCACCCCTTAGACTCAGGCCTGTCTGCCTGAGTACAGCGCTTATGAAACTGCTTAATTAATTACTATCCTCGTAACCAGGCGGGTCGAGGTGCTCTGCAATTCAACCAGGTATACACCCGGTTTAACCGGCCTGAGATCCAAAGTCCTGGGAAGTGTCCCGCTAAGGTTCTTAAGTTCCATGGTTTTTAATCCTATTGAATTAAAAACTAGGATGTCATAATTGCCCGTGATGGTTGATGGTATTTCAACAGTCAGCTGGCCGTCACTCGGGTTAGGATATACAGTAAGTGTGCTTGCTGTGTTATCGCCTACACCTGTCGGTATATAATAGATAGAGTTGGACATACCGGATGCACAACCATTCAGGGTTACATTATCGGTATAGACCCCGTATTCAGTGGGGGTGATATGCTGATATGTTGCACCAGGGATTAAAACAAGGTTCCTGTACCACTGGTTGCCGCTTGCAGCATTGCTTGAGAGAACACTTCCGTTTTGGGTGATCACCGGAACCGGTGGTGTTGTATTAACGGTCACAGCGAAATTAGGTGAAGCTGATCCGCTGCCGCAGGCATTATCCGGGACTACACTGACATTTCCTGAAGAAGCCGAATTGCCGAATGCAACCTCAATAAAGATGGTGTTGTCTCCCGAAATGATGGTGGCTCCAGCCGGGACAGACCAGGTATACCCAGTGGCATTGGGAACAGCTGTAATATAGTAACTGGCGTTATCGCCCTGGCAAACAGAAGCCTGGCCGGTGATCGCACCTGCTGCTCCTGGTCCCTGGCTCACAGTAACCGGGAATGCAGGAGAATTGGGCCCGTTCCCGCAGGCATTATTCCCGGCGACAAGTATATTACCTGAAACTGCAGTAGGTGAGAAGTCGACAGTGATGGAGTTGGTTCCCGCACCAGAGGCAACGCTTGCACCGGCAGGCAGCGTCCATACATAGGAAGTGGCATTGGTGACCGCACCAACTGAATAAGCAACTCCTGATGCACCGGCACATACTGAAGAAGTCCCTGAAATTGCACCTGCCGCATTCGGGACCGGGTTGACCGTCACCTGGAGAACAGTAGGATTCGCGGCAGAACAGCCCGAGGAATTGGTATAATTGACACTCAGGGTTTGGGCTCCTGCTGTATTCCACGTCACAATAATGTGGTTTGTTCCGGCGCCTGAAGAAATAGTCCCGCCTGAAGAAATAGTCCAGGTATAATTCGACTGCCCGGCCTGGGTATAATAATCAAAATAGCCTGAATTCACACAGAGGTTCGACTGTCCGGTGATCGTAGGTACAGGCACCTGGCCTACGGTTACTGCCAGGGTTGATGTCGGCCCGTTTCCGCAGGCTGAATTGCTGCCGGTAACAGTGACATTACCGGATGTGCATCCAAAATTCACAGTAATGACATTGGTATTGTTTCCGGAAGTGATGACACACCCAGTGGGGAGGGTCCAAATGTACCCTGTGGCATAGGTTATGGCTGCAACCGAATATACGACCCCATAAGCCCCGCAGCAGACATTTGCAGGTCCTGTAATTGCTCCGGGATTAGCCGGGGAGTTACAGTTAAGAGTGGTAAAGGTCATGTCGGCTCCGTTGACGGTCCCTACACTGTTAACACCCTTGGCACGGAAATGATAAAGGGTGTTTGTGCTTAAACCGGAAGCAACTGCACTGACAGGGGTTGTTGTATTCCCAGTCACGGTAGCAGGAACCCCGGTAACGGTTGATCCGTATGCTATCGTCGGGCCATATTCAAATGTCACTGCCGTTGAGGCTCCTCCTGCATTAACAGTGCCGTTCATTGTGGCGGTGGACCCGAATACCGGAGATGCTGCAACGGTCGTCACAACAGGAAGTACCGGAGGTGTTGTAAAGGTCATGTCATTCCCGCAGTTGTTCCCGGCTGAATTGACCCCGCAGACACAATAATGATATGTATTTCCCGGAAGAAGCCCGGAAAGGTTTGCAGTTATTGAGATTGCGGTATTGCCGGTAATAGTTAAGGGTGCCCCTGCCGCAATATTCCCATAAGCAGCTGTCAATCCCCATTTAAATGAGGTAGTGGTAGAATACCCGTTGGCATTCACCGTTCCGTTCAAAGTGGCTGAAGTGGTTGTTACTCCGGTTGCTGCCTGGGTAACGCAGATTGGCGGACCTCCCAGTGGTAGTGGCTGGTTCCATGTCGCAGTGATCTCAGCAGCAGATAATGCACGGTTGTATAAACGCCATTCATCCATAAGTGTTCCTGCACTGAAACTGTTGCTGCCGTCGTAGCCTCCGACATTAAAAGGACCTGCACCGGAAATGGTTACCGATGGCTGGGCAACCTGACTGTTGTAAACTCCGTTAATATAGATCAATAGTGCCGACCCGGTATATACAATATGTATAACTGTAGGTGTGGAAGGAATTGCATTAATAGGCGTATCGGTTAAACCTCCACCCCTGACCCAAAGGTTTCCATTACCGGCGACACCTCCTGTAAAACATCTGAAACTTGCTGCATTAACATCCCCAAAATAATAATAGGTTGTGGCAGATGTTGCCGGAAAATTATTGAGCCAGAAAGATATGGTCCATCCTGTGTTGGGTAAATTTGTGGCCCAGCCGGTATTTAAGTTGTTGGTTGTGGACACACCTCCATTCCCTACAAGGGCGGTGCCGAATTCACCAGTACTTCCCGTTGTAAGCCCGACCAGAAGTGCCGGGTTGGTACCCACAGGAGAACTTGCATAGTTTGTTTGATCGCCAGCAACATCAAATTTGTAATACATCAACTCCGGTACATTTTGCCCCGCAGCGAATGATGCAATGAAAAGGAAGAAGATAATGACCCGCCATCTTACGGCAAGGAATTTAGTAACATTTGTTTCCATAGCGCTTGATTTAATTAATAGCTGTTTGGTTAGAAAAACTTTAATTAATGCCATAGCAACCTCTAAGGACAGACTAGGGAGACTATTTAGCAGTTTCAGTTGAGGCGCTGGTCTATGACCGGAGGCGCCAAAAATAACATTTTTTCACCCTCTTGTCAAGAAAAATAGTGAAAAAAAGGGTGGTTCTTTTTGGAACCACCCTTTTTTCAGGGCACTAAGGCCAGGCCTGATTACTCTGTGAAAGTATTTAGTTGACCACTATCCGTTTTACCAAGTGAGTCGAACTGTTCTGAAGTTCAATCAGATAAACGCCTGCTGCGACGGGACGCAAATCGATTGTTTTCGGAAGAACACCATTGAGATTTTTCAGCTCCATGGTTTTTAAACCTAGAGCGTCAAACACGCGGATGTCATAGTTTCCGGTTATCGTTGTGGGTATTTCAACAGTAAATACGCCATTGGACGGGTTCGGATATACAATTAAACCGGAGGTGTTATTTTCCCCTATACCTGTTGGGAAATAGTAGATAATATTTGACATATCGGAAGAGCAGCTGCTCAGGGTCACCTTATCAGAATAAAGACCATATTCTGTGGGCGTAATCGATTGACTGGTTGCACCAGGAATCAGGGTAAGGTTCTTATACCACTGGTTACCGGCGGAAGCATTACTTGAGAGTACACTTCCTGTTAAGGTTATCACCGGAGCGGGAGGCGTTACAGCAACTGTCACTGCAAAATTTGGTGAAGCTGTGCCGTTGCCGCATGCATTGGTGGGCACTACACTGATATTTCCTGAGGAAGCAGTACCGCCGAAATTAACCTCTATGAAGGTAGTATTATCTCCTGAAGTGATGGTAGCTCCCGGGGGCAATGACCATGTATAGCCGGTGGCAGTCGGGACTGCAGTGATATAGTAACTGGAGTTGTCACCCTGGCAAACTGCAGCCTGGCCGGTAATAGCACCTGCTGTACCGGGCACCAGGTTCACTGTGACGGGGAATGCAGGAGAATTAGGCCCGTTACCGCAAACATTATTCGCGGCAACAAGGATATTACCCGAAACAGCAGATCCGAAATTAACCGTTATTGAATTCGTCCCTGCACCTGAAGCAATCGTTGCCCCGGTCGGGAGAGTCCATACATAGGAGGTGGCGTAAGCTACGGTACCAACGGAATAAGCTATTCCTGTTGCACCGGCACAAACTGAACCCGGTCCTGTGATATTTCCGGGTGCTGCCGGGACCGGATTAACCGTCACGTTGAGCACTGTGGGATTTGCAGCTGCACATCCTGCACCGGTTGAATAATTGACACTGATGGTTTGAGCCCCTGAACCGGTCCATGTAACAGTAACATGGTATGTTCCTGCACCATATGCAATGGTTCCGCCCGAAGAAATGACCCAGGTGTAATTGGTCTGACCTGCCTGTGTATAATAATCAAAATACCCTGTATTAACACACAGGTTCGATTGTCCTGTGATCGTAGGTACGGGTACAGGATTTACAGTCACGGCAAGAGTGGAAGTAGGCCCGTTCCCGCATGCCCCGCTTGTTCCGGTTACAGTAACGTTTCCCGATGCGCTTCCAAAAGTCACGGTAATCGTATTGGTGTTAGGCCCGTTCGTGATCACAGCTCCCGGAGGTACTGTCCATGCGTACCCTGTGGCATTTGTTATGGGTGCAACGGAATATACATTACCAACGCTGTTTGCACAGCCACTGGCCGAACCGTTGATAACACCCGGGTTACCGGGAGAGTTGCAGTTGAGAGTGGTAAAGGTCATGTCGGCTCCGTAAACAGTTCCCACACTGTTAACCCCTTTTGCACGGAAATGATACAGAGTGCTCAGACTTAAGCCTGTAAGGTTTGCGTTGAAGGAGGTCGTTGTGTTCCCTGGGATCGATGCCGGAACCCCGGCAGCAGTCTGGCCATAGGCAATTGTCGTTCCGTATTCGAATGAGGCGGTTGTAACTGCCCCTCCCGCATTAATGCTGCCATTAATAGTTGCCATGGAACCGAAAACAGGATTAGCTGCAACGGTGGTTACAGCAGGCAGGATGGGAGCTGTGGTGAAGGTCATGTCGTTCCCGTTGGTGGTTCCGTTTGAGTTGGTACCACTGGCACAATAATGATAGGTATTCCCTGGCAGGAGACCTGTCACGCCTGCTGAAACCGGGGTAACGGTATTACCCGTCAACGGGCTTGGTGTGCCGGCGATGGTTGAGCCATAAGCAGCAGTCAGACCGTATTTAAAAATTACCGCTGTTGAGGCTCCATTGGCATTCACCGTTCCGTTTAGTGTGGCCGTTGTGCTGGTTATATTTCCTGCGGCAGTTGTAGTGACAATAGGGGGGCCGCTGGTCTGTATATTCAATCCCCAATGGTATATCACGTTATTCTGGCTTGAATATGCAAACGGACATCCTCCCACCGACCAGTTTCTCCTGTTGTCGGTTACAGTAGTGAAACATGAAGGGAATCCAGTGGCACCAGTTCCTCCGCATAGTCCAACGTCCATTACCAAACTCTGTGTTGGGTCATAAGGGAAGGGCGTGTCAAGAGTCAGGGTTACCCATGTGCCTCCTGCACCGTTTAAAACTACAGAAGCCCTGGTGTATACCGTTGTAAGCGATCCCGAATAATAGGCCCCGGCCGCAAAGGCGGTAAGAGCCGTTTGGCCAAGTGCGATCGTTAAATTGGTATAAGTTACATTAGTTATAGGATAAGTGTCAGCCACCCTGAATGCCACACTTATTATATTTCCTGCTGGAGCCGGTGAAGGCTGATTGAATTCTCCCGGAAGGAAAAGTAACTGAACCTCTTTGCCTGCGGCAATACCCCATGGGAAAGAATTGTTAGACCCGTTGGTGTTGTAATTGTAATAGGCGGGCTGTGCTGACAGAGGACCGTTCAAACCTGCTAAAATCAGCAGGAATGACAGAAGCGTAAAAAATCGTTTCATAAGCTCGCTACCTGCCCACATTGATCACCAGTTGATCACCATCTGGATGATCACCGGTGCCAGAACCATGATGAACACCGCCGGCAAGATGCAGAGCATCAGTGGCGCCAACATCTTCACCGGCGCTTCCTGCGCCGCCTTCTCAGCACGCTGGGCCCGGCGAATTCGCAACATATCCGACTGCGCCGTTAAAACTGGTCCAATGCTTACACCCAGCCGGTCGGCCTGAATCAGT